>Ga0310040_1000901_pt1 | contig 24282 bp, 24 predicted proteins | sample EPASupsiteHSE623_FD_200237 | JGI IMG/M metagenome (GOLD analysis project Ga0310040, IMG submission 200237) | Bioremediated contaminated groundwater from EPA Superfund site, New Mexico - Sample HSE6-23 (v2) (version 2) | ecosystem: Environmental > Aquatic > Deep subsurface > Groundwater >... | reverse complement strand
CATTCCATTCTTTCGGCTACAGACTGCTGCGTAAATATTACCGGCTTGCGGAGCTGCCGGAAAGTTTCTCCGTAATGGACGAGGACGACGCCGGAGAGGCGATAAAACGCTGTATGGAATCATCCGGTCTGCCCGCATCGGAAAAGAAATTCCCCAAGAAAGATACCATCCGTTCCATCATCAGTTCCTGCGTCAATAAATCTCTCGGCGTCGAAGATGTGCTCTCCAGGGATTACCGGCATTTTCTTCCCTTTTCCGGGGAGATATCTTCCCTGCGTTCCAAGTATTGCGAATTCAAGCGCAAGAACGGTTACGTGGATTATGACGATATCCTGATCTATATGAAATCGCTGCTGGAAAAAGAGGAGATCCGCGCTTCGTTCATTTCCGCTTACAAGTTCGTGATGGTGGATGAGTTTCAGGATACAAACAGACTGCAGGGCGAGATCACCCGGCTGCTGGCGGAGCCGCACGGGAATGTGATGGTAGTCGGGGACGACGCGCAGAGCATTTATGGTTTCCGCGGCGCTTCCCACCGTAATATAATGAAATTCTCGGAAATTTACCGGGGATGCAAAATAGTCAAGTTGCAGGAGAATTACAGGAGCACCCAGCCTATTCTGGAACTGGCCAACAGCGTGCTGCGCAATATGGAGAGTAAATACGATAAAGCGCTTGTTTCCGCGCGGGCAGACGCGGGCCGGAGGCCGGCGTTCATTCTCTTCAACGACGCCTATGATGAGGCTTGCTGGATCGCCTCCCGCCTGGAAGAGTCTCTCGCTTCAGGAGGTGATCCTCGGGAACAGGCGGTGCTTTTCAGATCCGCCTATGTCTCTATCCCTTTGCAGGCTGAATTAGGCAGGAGGAACATCCCTTTCCGGGTGTTCGGAGGAATGAAATTCTACGAAGCCGCTCACATAAAGGATGTCGTCTGCTATTTTCGCGTGGCGCATAATCCCCGCGATGAACTGGCCTGGAGACGAGTGCTTAAGTTGATCGACGGTGTGGGGGAGAAGACGGCGGAACGGGTAATCGCGGAGATCCGGCTTTGCCGAGAGGCAGGGCAGATTTATTGCGGGGCTCTGCGTTCGGGTAAGTTCAAAGGCGGGCTGAAACCGGCCCTTGAAAAACTTTCTTTTTTTCTGGAAAAGGCCGCGGGAGAGCCCGATCTCGCGGCGAGGTTCGATATGATCCTGGACTATTACGGGCCGGCTTTCCGCGCCAGGTTTGACGACTGGCATTTGAGGAACGGGGATATGACGGCGTTAAGAGAGATAGTCGCGCACAGCGGTTCGGCGGATGAATTGCTGGCCTCCCTGGCGATCGACCCCCCGCAGCAGACGGAAGAGCGGGCGGCGGCGGTACTTTCGACCATTCATTCGGCCAAGGGGCTGGAGTGGGAGAATGTTTATTTAATAGGTATGCAGGACGGCGTATTCCCGAGCGGGTTTTCTTTCGAGAAACCGGAAGAGATGCAAGAGGAGCAACGGCTTTTTTATGTGGCGATAACCAGGGCGCGCGACAATCTTATTTTGACGTTCCACAGGGAAAATGCCCGTAATCTTTTAACGCCGTTCAACCGCGTCTCCAGGTTTATAGAGCTGCCTGGCGTCGCCGATTTTCTGGATAAAGAAGAAATTTACCCGTGGGACGCCGGAAAGCGTGCCGGACGCGACGAATACGCCGGGAGCGGGCGCAGCAGCGGGGAAGGACTGGATGACAGGATGTTCGATTTTCTGGACGGCGAGATATGAAAGAGCGGACTGTGTATAAAGGCCGGGTGATAGATCTTAGCGTCAAAAATCTGCTTTTGCCTGACGGCAGCAGGTCGTGCGTAGAGGTGGTCGGGCATCCCGGAGCGGTGCTGGTCGCGCCGTTCCTCCGGGACGGCTCTTTGATGATGGTTAGGCAATACCGCCCGGTGATCGGCAGATATATATACGAATTCCCCGCCGGTACCAGGCGGCGCGGCGAATCCTGTTTAAAATGCGCGGCGCGGGAACTGCGGGAAGAGACGGGGCTTTCTTCCCGCCGCTTCACCAGGCTGGGAGATATATACCCGGTACCCGGATATTCCACGGAAAAGATAGTGATCTACCGGGCTGACGGAGTTGTCCGCGGTCAATGCCGGCGCGAGCGGGATGAGTTTATGGAAAACGTTCAGATGAAAAAGAAGGAAGCGGCGGATTATTTTAGCAGGGGGAGAATAATCGACGCCAAGACTATCTGCGCGCTGGCGTTCCTGGGGATCGTATGATACCGAACGAAGATAAAAATGCCGGTCCGGAAGCGCCGTTGCTGGAAGATTTTGTCCGCGTCCTAAGGTCATCTATGAATGTTTCTTCTCTTTATCCTTCCGATCATCCTTCATTCAAGAAATCCGCCGAAGAACTTAGGGGAAAGATAAACGAGGTACTCTCCGCAGGTGTATCCTTGACTATAGGCGTGATGCCGGACCGGCTGGTGATCTCCGGCAGGGAATTCACCGGAGCGCTTTCTTACGGAGAATTGGCCTCATCTCTGCATCAGCGAAAAATAAAGAGCGTGTCTTTTTTGCCCGGGATCACTACGGAGGAACTTACGGTCTTCCTTTCCGTGATCACCTTTTCCGCCAGGGATATCGCCGGCCACGGGGGGATCAACTCCCTGTTGAACCGTTATTCTTTGCAGGGCATTGTAGTGGAAGATCTTGACTACCAGGAATTGCTGGAAGGCGGGACCGAAGAAATCACCCAGGTTTGGCATTTCCTGCTTGATGAAGCGATGGCCAAGAACGATAAACAGGCCGTCCGGCATCTGGTAAAGCATCTGGTCAGCGAATTCAAGGGCGTGGCCAGGCGGCTGGGAATGCAGAAGTTTCTCGACGATGAGGAAACGTCCAAGAGCGTCAACCGTTTCCTTGATTATCTCTCGCAGAACGATAAAGAGGGGTTCCGTGAGTGCGTAAACGGGCTCGCGGAGACGGCCCTTAACGCGCGCGCCGCCGGGTTGGATGCCGGGCAGGTAGCGAAACTGAAGAAGTTCTTCCGGAATTGCAACGATGAAGACTTTGCCGCCATACTTAGCGGAGAACTGATAAAAAAAGACGACTTCGACCTCTTGAGCCTGAATGTTTTTAGCCGTCTGGCCGAAGGGCGCAACCACGGGAATATCGCCGCTTTGACCCTGGATGCCTTGAGGAAAGAGCCGCTTTCTTCCAATCAGAAAGTCGCAAAGAGGATAGAAAAGTTGTTTTCCGGAGAAGCGGCCCCGGACATTCCCGGCACATACCGCACTTCACTGATGCTTTTTCTTCAAAACGCCTCTTTCGGCAAGGATCAGCTGTTGGACCGGGAAGCCCTGGAGGGGAATTATTTTTATATGCTGCTGAATCTGCTGATGCAGGAGAGGGACGCGGAACGCGCCGTTAAAATAGGCAGACAATTGGAATCGGGATGGGGGAAGATCGTAGCTTTAGGGGACACGGATTATTTGCACCGGCTTATCGAGGTCTCCGAATCCAGGAGAACCGGGCCTCAACCTTTGCCGGCAGAGGTCTTGGAGCTTTTGGATAGGCTGGTGGTTTCTTTTGTCGAAGAGTTGATCTGGTCGAGCGATTTCCAAGATCCATCCCTTTTGGAAAAAGTCAAGGTCAGCCGTAAAGGCGCCGACTTTTATCTGCAGAAGTTCTTCGAGGAGGGAGTGGTCAATCCCTGCGCGCTGGATCTTTTTATCAGGCTTTTCCCGGAGAAACTCGATGATTTCTACGTTCATCTGCGCCTGAAGTCGGACGATATCGATTTTCTGGAACAATTGGTTTCCGCCTTGGGAGAAACCGGCCATCCTTTGGTCCAGGGTATGCTGGAGACGATTTACGAGTTTTCAAATCCGCTTATCCGGGTCCGCATCCTGAAAACTATGCGTCATAGTCCCGCGCCCGGGGTTAATTTTCTTCTGAACGTACTGAAAGATGAGAACGATGTTTCTCTTAAGAGAGAATCCCTGATGATAATTATGGAACAAGGCATTGGCGAGGCGGAGGCTGCGCAGGCGCTTTTCGGGATACAGAGCCCGTGGGGAAAAAAGAATAAGCTTTTGATGGCCAATATTGCCGCGGCCCAGGAAGCGTCGTTCAAGGCGGCTATCCCGTCTTTAGAGTCGTTGAGTAAAAGGCCTTTCTTTTGGAACAGCGCTTTAAGACACAAAGCTAACGAAGCTCTACGTTATCTAAGATGATAGAGAAAATAGAAAAAACATTCCGGGAACTGGTGATCTCTTTGCAGAAGGCCAGGCTTTACGGCACCGGGCACGTTAAGTTCCGGGAATCCATACCGGTCGTCTATGAAAGCCTGAAGGACCTTTTTCTCCTCAGGGATGAGCTTGTCATCGGCCTGGTGGGCAATGAACTGGCTTTCGAAAAAGAGATATTCTTCGATCTGAGCAAACTGCTTCAGCCGGTGATCGTCTATCTTACCTCCCGCGGCATAGAGCGCATATCTTTTTCCCGTAATCTAAGCCTTGATGAACTTGAGCGTTTTGTGATTTTCCTGGCCACTCCGCCGGACCAGGGAGAAGCGGAACCGCAGGTTTATCTCGAACAGAACGGTATCTACAATATATCCGTGGGGAAACTCGGGACGGGCAACCGGGAGAAGGAAGACAAGAACGCCGGAGAGTCCGCACTGAAGATCTACGAGGATTCCCTTTCCAGGTTTTCGTCGGCGATCGACTCTCTGCTGGCGGGCGAGAAGACGGACGCCCTGAATATCAGGATGGCTTTGAACAATATCACGGAGATGCTCACCGGGCGTTACCATGAGTTCCTGAAATTGGCCACGGTGAAGAGGTATGACGCAGGCACTTTCGTGCACCTGATGAACGTGGCCATACTGGGAATGTATTTTTCCGCTAAACTCGGTTTTCCCAGGGATGACGTCAACGAGATAGGAATGGCCGGGCTTTTCCACGATATAGGCAAGCTTTATATCTCCCGCAAGATCATCACCAAACCGGGCAAGCTTACCGAGGAGGAGTTCGACAGGATAAGAAGCCATTCTTCGCTGGGAGCCGAGATCCTTTTCAATTATTCCGCGTCTCTGGGCATACTGCCTTCCGTGGTCGCGTTCGAACATCATCTGAAATACGACCTCAAGGGATATCCCAGGCTGACGATCCCGCGTTCGCCTCACACGGCGTCAAAAATAATATCGATCTGCGACGTTTACGACGCTCTTTCCCAGCGGAGGAGCTACAAAAATGATTATCCGCCCAACATCATCTACGATATAATGATCAAAGACCGCGGGACATCTTTCGATCCGGAATTGCTGGATAGTTTCTTCAGGATAATGGGGGTTTGGCCGGTGGGCACCCTGCTGAAACTTAGCGACGGCAGGGTGGCCGCGGTGAAAGAGGAGAATCCCGACGATATTTTTCATCCGGTGGTGGAGGCGCATGACGCGCAGGGCGCAAAAGAGACCCTGGACTTGCGTAAGACCGTCGGCAGCATAGATGTGGAGCGGGCGTTGAACCCGTTGACCGACGGTAAGGATTACCTGGGTCTTGTTTGAGCGGAGCCCTTATACGGCGGCAGAAAAATAAAGTCGCGGGAGAAAGGCTTGAAAGTAGAGATCCGGGATATGATCGCAATCGAAAATCCGCTTAAGTTTTTCAACTTTTGAGGGGAGGGATAATGTCGAAGAATCTTTTGGCTGTCGGCTTATTGTTTTTATCCGTTTCTTTTGCCGGTTGCGAGACCCTGGAAAAAGCCAGGTCCGCGGACGAGTGCGAAAGCCGCGTGTACGACCTGAACAGGAAAGTCGTGGAATTAAGCAGGCAGAAGGAGGAACTAGCCGCGCGTAACGCCGAACTTATGGAGTCTTCGCGCGATAAGATAAGCGACCTGGAGAAGGCGAAGAACGACCTCGCGGAAACCCTGAATAAAGAACTTAGCGATTACAAAGCAAAACTTCAGATGACGGAACGCGGCCTGGTGATCACTTTTATGGCGGAGATCTTCTTTGACTCCGGCAAGGTCTGGATCAAAGAACGCGCGAAACCCATACTCCATAAAGTGGCGCGAGTGTTGAATAACGACGTTCCGGAAGCACTGGTGGCTATAGAAGGCCATACCGATAACCAGCCGATCAAGCATTCCGGATGGCGTTCCAACTGGGAACTTTCCACGGGCAGGTCCCTTTCCGTGCTGCATTATTTTACCGAAGAGTGCGGCGTGTCTCCCCGGCGCTTGTCGGCCAACGGGTACGGAGAATACAGACCGGTAGCGTCCAACGATACTTCAGAGGGCAGGCGACAGAACCGGCGCGTGGAGATAGTGATAATTCCGTCTAAAATCAAGAAAGTCGGTAAATGAAGTTTTTTGACCGGTACAACTACGTAAGAAGGAGCGGCAATGTGTATGGAATTTTCTCTCACGGATATGCGCAAAAGATTATTCGCGCTGCTGCAGGAAGAGGCGCTTAAGAAAGGCGATTTCGTTTTATCTTCGGGAAAGAAAAGCAGTTATTATCTGGACGGCAGGGTGATCACTCTTACTCCTGAAGGCGCTTTTCTGACCGCCGGGATCTTCCTGGAGTCGCTCAAGGATGCTCTGCCGGAGGCGATCGGCGGGCCGACTCTCGGCGCCGACCCGATAGCCGGGGCAGTGGCCTGTTTAAGCCATTTGCGCGGTTCTCCCGTAAAGACGTTCATCGTGCGCAAGGCGTCCAAAAGCCACGGTATGCAGCGGCAGATAGAGGGCCCCAGGCTCGCGCGCGGAGCTACCGCGGTGCTTGTTGACGACGTGGCCACTACCGGCGGAGCTTTGATAGAAGCCAAGTCCGCCCTGGATAAAGAAGGCATAATCGTTTCAAGGGCCTTCGTGATCGTGGACAGGCAGGAAAGCGCGGAAGAGAACCTTGCCGCGGCCGGCCTGAAACTGGAATCAATATTCAAAATATCCGAGTTCGGGGTATGATCCTCCCTCGATCACCGTTTCAAAAACCTTGACCCCTATTGTAAAATCCGGGTTAAAATCAACCGTAGAAAAACAGAACGTTGTGGAGCGGTACAAATGCGCGCTATTAAACCCGACATAGTGGTAATAGGGGCAGGCCCGGCAGGGATGATGGCCGCGATACGCTCCGGCCGGCTGGGAAGAGACGTGCTTTTGCTGGAACGCAATCCCTCCTGCGGCAGAAAACTTCTTTTAAGCGGCAAAGGCCGCTGTAATCTTTCCAACGCCTGCCCGCGTGAGGAATTTTTTTCTAAATTCTCCGGGCAGGGAGCGTTCTTGAGGGACGCTCTGGATAAGTTCTATTACACGGAACTCACCGCTTTTTTCGAGGAGCGCGGATTGAAAATGAGCGTTGAGCGCCAGGGCAGGATCTTTCCTTCCCGCGGCGATTCGGCGGATGTTCTGCGTGTCCTGCTCGCTGAACTCGACGGGCTCGGGGTGAAAATAAATTATAATTGCCGCGTCCGCGGCATCGAAACCGGCGGCGGCAGTGTTCGCGGGGTAATATCCGAAGACTCCGGGAGTATCGCGGCAGAGCGCGTAATACTGGCTTGCGGCGGTGTTTCCTATGCCTTCACCGGGTCCAGCGGTGACGGGCAGGAAATGGCGCGCGGGCTGGGCCATACAATATCTCCTTTGTTGCCGGCATTAGCTCCTTTGCGCGCAGTAAAGATTTATCCGGCGCTTAAAGGTTTATTGCTCAAGAATGTGAGAGTCGCCGTTTCTTTTATCGACCGGGGTAAAAAGGGAAGGCTGGAGTCACCGGTGGGAGAAGTGGCTTTTCATTCCCGCGGCATAGGCGGCGCCCTGGTGCTTTCCTTAAGCGGCAGGGTTTCCCGGTTGTTGGCAGAAGGAGGGCGCGCGCGTCTGGAAATAGACCTGAAACCGGGATTGGAACGCAGGGTTCTTGACGCCAGGCTGTTGCGCGAATTCAAGGCCAATCCGCATTCGGGGCTTGAAGATATTCTTTTCGCGCTTATGCCGGAACAATTGGCCGCGGTTTTTTGTTCTGTATGCGGCCTGCCCGCCGGTAGAAAGGCCAACCAGGTCACCGCTGCCGAGCGGGGCAGAATACTCGATTGCCTGAAATGTTTCTTCTTCGATATTGAAGGGGTTTCAATGGACGAGGCGATGGTCACCAGCGGCGGAGTTTCCCTGAAACAAATAAACCCGCGTACTATGGAATCCCGGCTGGTCAAAGGGCTCTATTTTGCCGGAGAGATGATCGATCTGGACGCCGACACCGGAGGTTTCAATCTGCAGGCGGCTTTTTCCACCGGCTATCTTGCCGGAGAGAGCGCCGCGTCCCGGAAAACGGGGGGGACTGATGGGAAGTAAAGAAAAGGTAAAATTATACCTGGCTTCCGCTTCCGTTGCGCGCAGGAATATCCTTTCCGGGCTGGGGTTTGTTTTTAAGACGCTGCCGGTGGATGTCCCGGAACGCGGCGTCAACGGCCGCAGGACGAAGTCTTTCCCCGCGTTGGTAAAACGTAACGCCCTTGCGAAAGCGCTGGCGGGGGCGGGAATGATCGCAGAAGGCGTGGTGATCGCCGCCGATACCGTTTCCGAACAGGGAGGGAAGATCTACGGTAAGCCGCGTGATCTCCGGGAAGCGGCGTCGATGCTGAAAAAACTTTCCGGCGGCTCCCAGCGAGTTTATACCGGTATCTCCGTAGTGCGTAAGGACCGGCGCGGAACATTGCGCATAAAAACCGCTTGCGAAAGAACCAAGGTGTATATGGATAAACTCGACAGTAAGGAGATCCGTTCTTATTTATCCTGCGGCGCTGCACTCGGTAAAGCCGGGAGTTTCGATATACAGGGAAAAGGCGCGCTATTTATCAAGGGTATAAACGGCTGTTTTTATAACGTGGTCGGTCTGCCGGTGCGCCTTCTGTACCGGATGTTGAAAGATTCGGGAGTCAATTTATTCTCCTACGCAGAAAACCCCAGGTTTTTAAGCCTGGGGATGAATGCGCTGGATGAACGGGAACGCGTCGCTGCGCAAAGAGAGGGACTGCTTCGGAAGAATTCCGCTCAAGCGGCAGAGAAACCCCGGGCTTTAGCCCGGGGAGCTTCATTTTTGTGTGTTTTTTTTCTCTGCGTTTGCGCCGGATGCTCCACAGAATATAACTCTGCCACGGAGAGGACGGAAGCGTATTACTACAGCACGGAGAGAGAAGTGCGGGCGGGAGAGGCCATTGCCAGGGCAGTGGAGAAGGAATACCGTCTGGCGGATGATCCGCTGTTACAGGAGCGGGCGCGGCGTATCGGCTCGCGCGTGGCCGCGGTCTGCGGACGCAGAGAGATCAAATACACATTCAAGGTCCTGGATGACGAGGAGATAAACGCGGTGTCGCTTCCGGGAGGTTTCGTTTACGTCAATAAAGGCGTGCTGGAAAAGGCTTCAGGAGACGACGAAGTGGCCGGAGTGCTGGCGCATGAGGTGGGACATATCGTTTCCCGGCACAGTATTAAAAAAATGCAGGGAATGACGGGATATTCGCTGTTACGTATACTGCTGGTCCAGGCCCCGGACCCCGGCAAAGTGGGGAGCGCGGCGGACGCCGCTTTCGTGGAATTGATGCTGGGATATTCCCGCGAGGATGAACTGCAGGCCGACAAATTGGCCGCGCGGTATATGAAAGCCGCCGGGTATGACCCTAAGGCGATGATCTCTTTCCTGGAGAAATTGTGGGATGACGAGAAACGCAAGCCGCCTAGGCGCAGGTCTTATTTTAAGACCCACCCGTATATCCCGGACAGGATCAGAGTGGTAAAACAGGAGTTGGGAGACAAAATGGGTTTTACCGACTATATCAACATAGAACAGCTTCCCGCGGATGCGGATTAGGATGCGTTTTGTTAAATCTTTATTATTGCCGGGAGTATTTCTTATAATGACCGCGATGAGCGTTTATGCCCAGGACAATCCGTTCGGGGTTCTGGAATTCCTGCATTGGGACCATCCCTGGAATTCCAATAAGTATCATACGCAGGAAGACCTGGATAAGGCAGCCGACGCGGTTCGGCGCTGCGGCGCGGGCATAGTGCGCGTGGATTTTCTCTGGCAGGACATAGAGCCGCAGCAGGGTAAATACGATTTCGCCAAATACGACAGGATCGTCGAGGCCTTGACCTCCCGGGAGATAGAGATCCTCGGGATACTCGATTACAGCGCGGACTGGGCTTCAGCCTGCGGCAAATGGAACTGCCCGCCGAAAGACTTCGATATCTTTGCCGCTTACGCCGCCAAAGTAGCCGGCCGCTACCGCGGCAAAGTTAAATACTGGGAGATCTGGAATGAACCGGATTCTGCGGTTTATTGGCAGCCGCAGGACCGCCTGAAAAGCTATTGCCGCCTGCTGGAAGTTTCTTATAAGGCCGTCAAGAAAGCCGATCCCGGCTGTCTGGTGCTCAACGGCGGACTGGCGAACGGGCTTTCCAGCGTGAACGTGCTTTATGAAAACGGGGCCGCGCCTTATTTCGATATCCTCAACGTGCATATCTTTGAATCCCCGTTGAGCGAAGGATCGTTGAGCAGGATCAGGGCATTTCCCCGTTTAGTGCGCAAGAAAATGCTGCGTAACGGAGACGGCGGCAAGAAGATCTGGATAACCGAGACCGGCTGTCCGGGAGCTGCCGGCCGGTCCGTAAAGGGCTGGTGGCTGGGAAAGAACCCCGGCGAGCAGGAACAGGCGGAGTGGGTTCTGGCGGTATATGCCGAATTGACTAAAGCCGCCGGCGTGGAAAAGATCTTTTGGGCTTTCCTGCGCGATTGTAACCGGCATTGGAAGAACGGCACGGATTATCTGGGGTTGTTGCGTTGGGATTTCAGCGAAAAACCCGCTTTCGGCGCCTATACGCGCGCCCGTAAGCAATGGGAAGAAAGAAAGGGGAGGTAATATTATGTTCGCCTTGGCCAATTTTATCGGCGCGTCCGCGCACGTGGTAGACATACTTTTAACGATATATTACTGGTTGATACTTATCCGCGCCGTGATCAGTTGGGTCAACCCCGATCCTTTCAATCCGCTGGTGCAATTCCTCGTCAAGAGCACCGAGCCGGTACTTGAGCCTATCCGCAGGATCTTACCCGCCGGCCTGCGTTTCGGCATAGACATCTCCCCTTTGATAGTCTTCCTGATAATCGTCTTTCTGAAGTCTTTCTTGGTACGCACGCTGGTGGACTGGAGTCTGCGGCTGGGATAGAAAGCGGGTTCCGGGTTCCAGGAGACGGAACGCGAAAAACGGGACCGGGTCCGTTTTTCCATTAGTCCCGCAGTGGGTTACGGCAGAAGTGTCCCCGCTATAGAAAAACGAAAGAGGATATTCTTGTATGGTAGGTGTGAATATTTTTATTAAAAGAATACGTTTTTATGCTGCGGGAGTGTTTTTTGTTTATTGTGTTTTTTCTTTTGTCCGGCCAGCTTTTAGCGGAGAAGAAAAAACGGATGTGATCGTGGTGCGTAAAATAAGCTGCGGGATCTACACTCTCGGCAGTAAAGAGATCCTTGATTTCGCTCCCGGGCAATCCGCCTTGGGAGTGACCGGGTTGTTACCTTTGGAGAGCGATTTCAAGGGCGCGGGCGGTGACGGCCAGGCGGATTTTTCTTTGCGGGGGGGAGGTTTCGAATCCTTGGCGGTCACCGTGGACGGCCAAAGGATAAACGACCCGCAGACAGGGCACTATACCTGTGATATCCCTCTGACCGCGTCCGACATCGAGCGCGTGGATCTGACGGGGCCGGCGGAGCAGACTGCCGGCGGCGCTGTTTCCGGCGGGCTGGATTTCCGTAGGCGCCTGCCGCTGGAGAATGAGAACAGGGTAGCGGGTTCTTTCGGGAGCCACGCTTTGTCATCGGGAGCCTTCAGCTTCACGCGCGGCAACGGCGAATCCGGGGCGCGCGTCTCGGTATTGAAAAGGCGTTCTTCCGGATTTCGCGAGGATACGGCGTTCGAGAATAATATCGTGACTTTCTCCGGGCTTTTGCGCGGGGACAATACGGCCCTTAAAGCCGACTGGGGCTACCAGGATAAATATTTCGGCGCATACGATTTCTATACCCCGGGAAAAGGCTATCTCTCCGACGAGCGCACGCGCACGCACCTGGCGGATGTTTCCTTCGCGCTGGAGAAAGAGAATATGAGCGTTAAGCCGTCTTTTCTCTGGCGCAGGCATTACGATACATTTCAGCTTGACCGCAGCAAATTGCGCAGCACTTATCTTAACCATCATCGCACGGACATCCTGCGGCCGGGGATGGAATTCAGTCTGGCAGGGGCTAACGGCGGGAAATTTTCTTCCGGGGCGGAATACAACTCGGAACGGATAGTTTCGCAAAGCCTCGGTAATCACAACCGGGAAATACCGGCGTTCTGGATGACGGTTGACTCCGCGCCGCTGGGCAATTTCTCGGCATCAGCCAAGGCCAGAGTAGACTCGCCGGATAAGGGGGACGATATTCTCTCCACAGGTTTCAACCTCGCTTACGCCTTGTCCGGAACATACTCGCTTAAAGGCGCGTTTTCCGTTGACGGCAGGCTGCCGAGTTTCACGGAATTATATTATCTTGATCCCACTACCGCCGGCAGTGAGAATCTTAAATCTCCGCGTTCAATAACTTATGAAGCGGCCCTGGAGAGGTCCGTCCCCGGCCTCAACTGGCAGGCGGGCGTCTTTTACCGCAGTGAGAAAGACACGATAGATTGGATAAAACGCAGTTCCGGCCAGTCCGTTTGGCAGGCGGAAAACCTTTCCCGCCTGGATACGTCCGGTCTGGAAGGCCGTTTTCGCGCCGCTCTCTCGGAGATCTGCGCTTTGTCCTGGGATTACGCTTACGCGGTGAGAATGAAACACGAACCCGGCATAATTTATAAATACGGGCCCGGCTATACCAGGCATCTTTCCAATGCTTTGTTAAATCTCAATTTACCTTTCGGTACCCAGACTTTGGCGTTAAAATATACCAAGAAACCCGGTAGAGATCCCTGGATCACCACGGATGTGATCCTGCGCCGCCGGCTCAATAAGCAGGCGACATTGTTCTGTTTATTTTCCAACCTGTTTAACAGCGAATACCAGGATATAGAAGGAGTGCCGCGGCCGGGGCGCTGGATCGAGGCCGGTTGCGAGGTCATTTGGTAATTATGCAAAGAAGGTGCGCGATGAATAAGACTGCGATCGACTGCGGGACCTTGCTGGAAAAGATAAGAAAGGAATCGCCCGTAGTTCATCATTTGACCAATTGGGTCACTATCTACGACTGCGCGCAGGTGGTGAAGACTTTAGGCGCTTCCCCGGTAATGGCCTATGCCGCTGAAGAGGCGGCCGATATGGCGGATATCGCTTCCGCTTTGGTGCTGAACATCGGCACGATCACCGCGGAGATGCTGGAAGCGATGAAGATAGCCTGTTCTGCGGCCAATAAGAAAGGCATCCCGGTAATACTCGATTGTTGCGGGGCAGGGGCGACGGCGTTCAGGGACGCCTGTTGTTTTGAACTGTTGGATAAAGGCCGCGTGGATATCGTCAAAGGAAATGCCTCCGAGATCGCCAGGATGGCCGGCGAGGACGCGCGCACTAAGGGGGTCGATTCCCTGGACGACGGTAAAGACGCTGCGCGGACGGCGCAAAAACTGGCCTCGCGGCGTAATTGCGCGGTGGTGGTCACCGGTAAAGAAGACGTCGTCACCGACGGCCGCAGGGTGTTCATAATAAAAAACGGTAATGAAATGATGGCTAAGGTAGTCGGCACAGGCTGTATGGCGGCGTCGGTGATCGCTACGTTCGCGGCGGTGGAAAAAGACTATGCGCTTGCCGCGGCCTGCGGGCTGGTCTGTTTTGAGGTGGCGGCGGAACTGGCGGCAAAACAATCTAAAGGCCCGGGGAGTTTTAAAGAGGGGCTCTTTGACCGTCTTTATCTGCTGGAAAAGGATATTGTGCGTGACCTGCAGCAGGTTTATACGGTAGATACAGCGAGCGGAGGATAAAATGCGCGACCGTCTTTTTTCTGTAAATAAACGGTTGTCAGCGTTAATGATGTTCTTTATGGTCTCCTTTCCGTTGTATAGTTATGCCAATGCCGGCTTACCGATGATATTCATAACTTTTCCTTATATGCTTTTGGCGTTTATCCCGATATTCCTTATCGAGGGCGTTGTTTACAAAAAAAGGCTGAATATGAGTTACGGTAGTTCGTTCTCCGTCTCATTTCTGGCAAATCTTCTTTCCACTCTTATCGGTTTTCCTCTGGCCTGGCTGTTGTCGCTGGTAGTGGAAATATTGTTGGCGTTGTCGTTATCTCAACAGGGGCCAACGGGGACGGTCTCGAAAGTACTCTTAACTGTTTTAGGACCGGCCTGGCTCGCGCCGCCGATAGAAACAGCGGATCAGTGGTATGTTTCCATAGCGGCATTCTTTGGCCTGATCCCGGCCTACTTTATTTCGGTATGGATGGAGTTGTTCGTGGCACGCAGGTGTTTCGATGAAGTTGATATCAAAGAAGTCAAGAAGGCCGTAAGGGCGGCCAATCTCCTGACTTACGGGATCCTCGGCGCGGTTTGCCTGATTTTAGCGTTAGTGACTAAATAATTGCAGGTCTTATTAGAGACAATGGGGAGGATGCGAAAATGAAGACTCTTGAATTGTTGAAGTCCAGAAAGAGCGTCCGGGCGTATCAGGATAAACCGGTATCTAAAGAAGATCTGGAACAATTGGTGGACGCGGCAAGGTTCGCGGCTACCGCCCGTAACGTCCAGCCCTGGGAATTTGTGGTGATCACCGAAGCCAAGACGCTTAAAGAACTGGCCGTTTTGGCGGAGAACGGCAGGTTTCTCTCGGAAGCAAAGGCCTGCATCGCTGTGTTCTGCGGCGATACCAAATATTACCTTGAGGACGGCTGCGCCGCCACGGAGAATATCCTTGTCGCCGCGGCTACGCTCGGCATCGGCTCCTGCTGGGTGGCGGGGGATAAAAAGCCTTACGTTACGGAGGTCGCCGGTTTGCTCGGTGTCCCCGCGCAATACAAATTAGTCAGTCTGGTCGCCCTGGGGTATGAGAAAGACGATAACCCGTCTAATCGCGCGCCTAAACGGCCGTTAAAAGAAGTCCTGCATTGGGAGAAATTCTAATTAAAAACAGGTTCTGGGTTCTCGGTTCTGGAAAAAGCAAGAAAAACGTGTTTTTAACTAATGGGGGATTTTAAGCGTAAGATAGAAGGAAAGTACCGCTAAGCAGTTTCCGCAGTAAAACAGGGAATTCTTAAGCGGTATGATAGGGATTAAAACTGGTGCGGAAGGAGGGAGTTGAACCCTCATACCTCGCGGCACAGGCTTCTGAGACCTGCGTGTCTGCCATTCCACCACTTCCGCATTACAAGGAAAATAGTATATTCCAGCCTTTAGGGTTTGTCAATAATCATTGTCCAAGCTTCCTTTTATTGTTATAATATTTCCCCTCGAAAGAATGGTCGATTAAGAGATTGCTTTATATAATAGCGGAGTTCGGGAATATGTTGTTCGAATCTTTTAAGATCACCGGCCTGGCGATGGCGCAGATTTTCTTGCTTGGCGGTATAGGTTATCTGTTGGTGCGTAAGAATGTGCTGGGAGATTCCTGTCTGGTGACTCTTAGCCGTTTGAGTATGGATGTGACTTTGCCGTTGATGATCTTTGTCCAGATCAGCAGGGAATTCAAGTTCAGTCTTTACCCGGACTGGTGGGTGTTCCCGTTGATGAGCCTGGCGGTAACGATAGCGGGCGCGTTGGCCGCGGTCTTATTCTTGCCGTTTGTCGGCAAGGATAGGAGGCACCGGCTGGAATTCGTCAGTCTGGCCGCCTTTCAGAATTCCGGTTATCTGCCTCTGGCTCTGATTGCGGCGATGATGCCGTTGGAACAGGCGCGGCCGTTATTCATTTATACGTTTCTTTTTTTGATGGGATTCAATCTGTTGATCTGGTCTTTCGGGGTCTATATGCTTGCTCATTCCAGGGAGAGGAAGTTCGCCTTGGCGAGCCTGTTCAGCGCGCCGGTCATCGCCACCTTGTCCGGTTTGTTTGTCGTGGCTTGCGGAATAAACCGTTTTCTGCCGGATTTCCTGATGAACCCCTTGAAGATGACAGGGGATTGCACTCTGCCGCTGGCAATGTTCGTGGTCGGAGGCGGCCTGGCGCGCATAAAACTGGGTAATTCCGAAGGCTCCGGGCAGGTAGCGCTGCTCTGTTTGTTAAAACTGCTCATTCTGCCGCTGGCCGGCCTGGCCTTGGTGGTGGGGCTTAAAATCCCTTATTTGATGGGCCTGCTCTTGGTGATGCAGTTGGCGATGCCGCCGGCGACATCGCTTTCCGTGATCGTGATGACCGGCAACAGCCGGGATCTTTTGATCAGCCGCGGCATATTCTTCGGCCATCTGGCGAGCCTGTTGACTATACCGGTAATATTAAGTTTGTATTTCGCTTTCTACATGATAAAATGACTGATAATATAACCAAAAATCATAAGGCTTACAGGGATTACGAAATACTCGAAAAACTGGAAGCCGGCATAGAATTGAAAGGCAGCGAGGTCAAATCCCTGCGTATGGGCAGGATCAACCTCGACGACAGTTTCGCGCGCATAGACGGCGGGCAGATGATACTTTATAATATGCATATCAGCCCGTATGCCGAAGCCAGTTATCTGAACGTCGAGCCCGCCAGGCAGAGGCGCCTGCTGGTACATAAGCGGGAACTACTTGCCTGGGCCGACAAGACCAGCCGCCGCGGCCTGACGATCATTCCGACCAGGGCTTATTTTAACGCGCGCGGTTTCGCCAAATTGGAACTGGGACTCTGCAAAGGCAAGAAGCTGCATGACCGCAGGGACGATATCAAGAAACGCGAGACGGACAGGGAATTGAAACGGGTCTTAAAGAGCCGGCGGCGTTAATGCCGATAATATGTTATAATTTATAAAGGGGGTGAAAGGGTTCGACTTAAGGCAGTCGGGTAAGGATAGCATGCCGCGGAGGCAAGGTTGGCCGCGTAAAACAACCCTTGCAAAACACAAACGCTAGCAACAATAGGATCAGTGCGTTGAATCCCATCAATTCTATGGCACCAGTAATGATGCCCATGGGAGCGATGGTCCCAGTCGCGTTTAATTAATTAAACGCGCCTCTCTTTAGGTTCTGTCTGCGGCCTATATGAGAGCCTTAGCAGGCTGGCCCGGTTTTGCGCTCCCGGGAATCGGGTGAGATAAGGGAGATACGGTTTTTCCGGTCGTGTTTATCCGGACGGGAAAGCTGAAGCGTAAAAGATAAACTAAGCATGTAGCGATCTTTACTGGATTACTTAAGGACGCCGGTTCAATTCCGGCCACCTCCACCATACGATGAGTTCATCACGGGATTCCTTTAAGCCTGGCGTTGGAAAAACAACCGCGCGCGGACGGACGCTTTTGCTGGTCTGTCTTTTGCTGCCGGTCATTCTTTATTCCGGCTGCGCAGGAGTGCCCCGTAAAGAAAAAGCCGCTGTCTGCCGGATCTCCGGAGTGGATTACGTGCCGCTGGTTTCCGTGTGCGCTCCCGCCGGTGTCAAAACTGAATACGACGCCTTTTCCGGTAAAGCCCGTCTCTTCAAGAATAAACACGAAGTCGTGCTGCGCACCGGGGACGATGTTATGCTTTTTGACGGCGAACTCCGGCATCTTCAACGTCCTTTGCAGGTTTACCGCGGTTCTCCGGTGATCGCTTCCTGCTGCGTTGACCCGCTGCTGGCTTCGTTCGGTTACGCGGGAACCGCCGTAACGCAAAACCCCCCGGTTTTTCACGGGCTAAAGAAAGTGGTCATCGACGCAGGCCACGGCGGGTACGATCCCGGGGCAATGGGCAGGAACGGCCTGAAGGAAAAAACGGTCACTTTGGATATCGCCAAGCGGCTGGCGGTGATAATGCGCGACGCCGGTATCAAGGTGGTTATGACCCGTTCCATCGACGTTTTCGTGCCCCTGGAACAGCGCGTCAAGATCGCCAATGAATCCGGGGCCGATCTGTTCATCAGCGTGCATATCAATGCCAGCAGGCAGCGCAGCCTGAACGGTTTCGAAGTATATTATGTTTCGCCGCAGGTCAACGATTATAAACGCGCCAAGGAAGCGGCCGGGGAGTATACATTGCGCCTGGAGGACGGGCAGGATGCGGATGTTCCTTACGAGGCGAAGCGGATACTCTGGGATATGTTCTATTCTTACAGCCGCGCGGAATCCTCCGTTTTAGCCGGACATATCTGTAACAAGATCGGCGGGGAGATGCAGATGAAAATACTCGGCGTCAAGAACGCCCGTTTTCACGTGCTGCGGGGCGCGAATATGCCGGCAGTATTGATCGAGGCGGGGTTCGTTTCCAATCCTTCGGAAGAGGCGCAATTGAGGAATTCCCGTTATCGCCAGAGACTGGCGGAATGTATCGCGCGCGGGCTGGAGAGTTATACTGTTGAAACAATGGCCTGTTCGGAATGAAGGCCGGTCCCGAAAGGAAGACAACTTGAAAAAAGCCATAGGAGTTTTCGATTCCGGAGTGGGAGGGCTGACGGTGGTCAAGGAACTTTCGCGCCAGCTGCCCGCCGAGGACATAATATATTTCGGCGATATCGCGCGCGTGCCTTACGGCATAAAGTCGCAGGAGACAGTGATCCGGTTCTCGATAGAGAACACGCTTTTTTTGCTTAAACAGGACGTGAAGCTGATCTGTATCGCCTGTAACACCGTCTCCAGCCTCGCGCTGCCGGTGATCAGGCATCATTTTCGGGTTCCTATCGTGGGCGTGATCTCTCCCGGAGTCAGGGAGGCGGTCTATGCCACGCGCAATAAGCGCATCGGGGTCATCGGCACGGCCGGCACCATAAAGAGCCGCGCTTACGAAAAAGAGATCAAACAATTGGACCCGGCGGTCAAAGTCACGGCGCTGGCCTGCCCGCTTTTCGTGCCTTTCGTGGAAGAGGGCTGGCTGGACGGCGAAGTCGTGGAGAAAGTCGTCCGTCATTATATGCAGCCTTTGAAAAAATCCGGAGTGGATACCGTGGTCCTGGGATGCACGCATTATCCTCTGTTGAAACCGATGTTGAAAAAAGTGCTTGGCCCGGAAGTGACCTTGATAGATTCCGCCAAACAGGTGGCGATAGAAGTGAAAAAGATACTGGCCGCGGAAAACCAGCTTAACGCCGGGGCTGAAAAAGGCAGGGCCAGATTTTTCGTCAGCGACAATCCGCAGTGGTTCAGCAGCCTGGCTAAACGTTTCCTGGGTAAACAGGTCAAGGATGTAAGCAAAGCGGTCACTTTTTAATCGAACGCATAATTCCCCGGTTTTAAGACCGGAGATGAATGCGCAATGCGAAGTCCGCCAACGCATCAGTAGCGGACGAAGCCTCGACAATCTTTATGGCGGGATTATCGCGCCAAGATTATTGGCGGATTAGGAAGTATTCATCCTAAACGCAGTATCCCCGAAGAGTTTATTCCCTCCCACTTGTGGGGAGGGAGAGGGAGGGGGGTAATTGAATAAAGGAATCCCCACGCAAATTGTCCGTTCATTGAGAAGTAACCTTACGGGAGCAGAGAAGTATCTTTGGTACAGTTTACGTCTTAAGAATCTTGGAGTTAAATTTAGGAGACAAGGGGTTATCGGTAGATATATTGTGGATTTTGTGTGCTTTGAACGTAAGTTAATTGTGGAAGTTGACGGCGGGCAACACGCGGAGAGCGCCGATGATTTGACGAGGGATGAATGGCTGAAGAAACAGGGGTATAAAATTCTGAGATTTTGGAATAATGATGTTCTTAAAGATCGAGATGTAATACTAAAAGAAATTGAGGAATGTTTGTAAATCGCCCCCTCCTCATTCCTCCCCACAAGTGGGAGGAGAAATACCGGAGTAGGTAGCGGGTTTAGTCAAGTTGTTAGAACGCGTAAATAATATTTAGGATCTCCCAATGTATACGATAAAAGTTGAAGGCCATTTCAGTTCCGCGCATAATCTGCGCGGATATAAAGGCAAGTGCGAGTCTCTGCACGGGCATAACTGGAAAGTGGAAGCGGCGGTCACTTCCGCGGAGTTGGACGGCTGCGGGATGGTTATGGATTTTAAGACCCTGAAGCAGGAACTTGAGAAACAGCTTTCCGCGCTCGACCATAAATACCTGAATGAACTGCCTTATTTCAGCGAGGTCAATCCCACTTCGGAGAATATCGCCAGGTATCTTTATCTGGCTTTGAAAAAGCAAGTGCCCGGTTTGAGCTCGGTGCGTGTCTGGGAATCGGAGAATTCTTCGGCTACGTATTATGAGTAAGAAACGCGCGGTAATATTGCTTTCCGGCGGGATGGATTCGGCGGTCACGCTTTATCTGGCGCTTCAACGCGGTTTCGAGTGCCTTTGTTTGAGTTTTGATTACGGCCAGCGGCATTCGCGGGAAACCGCTGCAGCGGGGAAGCTGGCCAAGGCCGCGGGATGCGCCTTGCGGACCGTCCGACTGCGGCTTTCCGACAAAGGTTCCGCGTTACTGCGCGGCAGCGCTTCTTTGACGCGCGGCCTAAGGAAAAACGGCAGTGCGATTCCGGCGACCTATGTGCCGGCAAGGAACATAGTTTTCTTAAGCTGCGCTCTTTCGATCTCGGAAGCGGAAGGAGCGGGCGATATTTTTATCGGCGCGCACGACCAGGATTACAGCGGGTATCCGGACTGCCGCCCGGAATTCTTCGCGGCTTTTCAGGCGGCGGCCGACCTGGGGACCAAGGCCGGGTGCGAAGGCAGGCCGGTGCGGTTCAACGCGCCTCTACTGGGGATGAGCAAGAAAGATATAGTTTTGCTCGGCGCCGGGCTCGGCGTCCCGTTCAATCTCACTTGGTCGTGTTACCGGGGAGACAAAAAGCCCTGCGGTAAATGCGAGAGCTGCCTTTACCGCGCGAAAGGTTTCGCGGAAGCGGGGATAGAAGACGGGGCATTGGTATAAAAACTGGTTCTGGGTACTGGGTTATAGGTTCTGGGAAGAACAAAAAGCCGGTATTGAGTTCTTGGTAAATTTAGTTAGCAAATATTTAAAATAGCTTCTCCCAGAACCCAACACCTAAGACCCAGCATCTTTGTCTTAACCTGCGGAGGATCAAATGGGCGGAAAAATCGCGGAAGTCTTCGATAGCGTGCAGGGCGAGGGTATTTATCTCGGCGAGCGGCAGTTGTTCGTGCGCTTCTACGGTTGTAACCTGCATTGTAAATACTGCGATACCCGGATGGATTCTTTCCTTGAATACGAGCCGGAAGAGCTGTTCCTGGAATTGCAGCTTTACCCGAAAGGTTACCATTCCGTATCTTTTACCGGCGGGGAGCCGTTGATGCAGTATGATTTTCTGAAGTCGGTAATGAAACTTAACCATATGGCCGGCCTGGTCAATTACCTGGAGACCAACGGCACGCTGCCGGACGCTTTCGGGGAAGTGAGCGATTTTGTGGATATAGTTTCTATGGATATAAAACTGCCCAGCTCTACGGGACAGCAGGAGTTCTGGAAGGAGCATAAGCGTTTTCTCGCCTTAGCCGACAAAAAAGACGTTTTTCTGAAGGCGGTGATCTGTGAGAACACGCTGGAAACCGATATCGTAAAGACGATAGATCTGCTGAAGAACGCGAACCGTTCGCACACGCTGGTATTGCAGCCCGACAGCAGCGCCGCAGCCGGCAGGCTGGACGAAAAAATGGAAAAATTCAAGGCAATCTGCACCGCCAGCAGGATCATTTCCTGCGTCATACCGCAGGTGCATAAGAACGCGGGGATAAAATAATGAAGAAGGACGCTTTGGGAAGCTACGAGGGCCTGCAGGAGAATGTCCGGCGGTTAAAGACCCCGGAAATAGAAGTCTGGGAAAATAAATACCCGGAAAAGATCTATACCGTGCAGTTGGATATCCCGGAATTCACCTGTATCTGTCCGAAAACGGGGCTGCCGGATTTCGCGGTGATCCGCATAGAATATTCGCCGAAGAAATTCTGCGTGGAATTGAAGTCGTTCAAGATGTACACTATTTTCTACCGTAATATCGGCATATTCCATGAACATTTGATAAACCGGATATTGGACGATTTTACCGCGGCCTGCAAGCCGCGCTGGGCCAGGATCTCCGCGCAGTTCAATCCGCGCGGCGGAATTACCACCAGCGTTACTGCCGAATACGGGCGGAAAGGCGCGTGATCCTGCCGATGAGGAAGATTACGGCGAAAAAGATCGGCGACACGGTGGCGGAATTATGCGGCCGCGCCAATATTTTGTTGAGGCCGGACGTGCTTGCCGTTTTGCGATCGGCGCGCAAAAATGAAAAAAACCGGCTGGCCGCTTCGGCGCTGGAGGCGATACTGCAGAACGCGCGCGTTGCCGCTGAAGAAGGAATGCCGATCTGCCAGGACACCGGATTGCCTTATGTTTTCCTGGAGATAGGGCAGGGCGTTTGCATAACCGGAGGAGGACTCTCTGCGGCCGTCAACGACGGGGTCAAGCGCGGCTACGGCGCCGCCTGCTGCAGGGAATCCGTGGTGCCGCATCCGCTCTCGCGCGGCAAGAGCGCTTATACGCCGGCGGTGATACATACGGAAATAGTGCCTTCGGATAAAATCCGCGTTACCGTATTCCCGAAAGGTTTCGGTTCGGAAAACAAGACAAAACTGAAGATGTTCAGGCCTACCGAGGATATTAGCGCGCTGGCCGGCTTTATCGTCTCCTGCGTGGCTGAAGCGGGGGCGGACGCCTGTCCTCCGTATATGATCGGCTGCGGTATCGGCGGAGGCGCCGACCAGGCCTGTTTACTGGCGAAGAAAGCGTTATTGCGGGATGTGCGTAAGCGCAGTCCGGATCCGGTATTGCGAAAACTGGAGGATCAGGTATTGCAGAAAGTCAACCGTCTCGGCATCGGCCCGATGGGGCTGGGCGGAAAATGCACTGCCTTGGCGGTGAACATAGAATCTTATCCCACGCATATCGCCGGTTTGCCGGTAGCGGTGAACATCAGCTGCCACGCGTTAAGAAGCGCTGCGGCGGTGATTTAGAGGCGCGCGATAAAAGAATGAAAATACTGCATACTCCTCTTTCGAAAGATAAACTCGCCGGACTTAAAGCCGGCGAACAGGTGTTGCTTTGCGGGACGGTTTATACGGCGCGCGACCAGGCGCATAAACTTCTTTCAGAGGTTTTACGCAAAGGTAAAAAGCCGCCGTTCGAACTCGCGTCCGGAGTTATTTATTACTGCGGCCCGGCGCGCGCTCCCAGGGGCAGGGCGATCGGCTCCTGCGGCCCGACCACCAGCAGCAGGATGGACGCCTTTGCGCCTCTTTTGCTTAAAGCCGGGGTTGTCGCTATGATCGGTAAAGGCGGACGTTCGCAGGAAGTGGCGCAGGCGATTAAAAGTTCCGGGGCGGTGTATTTTATCACCTATGCCGGCTGCGGCGCGCTGCTGGCAAAGTCGGTCCGTAAAGCGGCGTTGGCGGCTTACCCGCAATTGGGGCCGGAAGCGGTTTACCGCCTGGAAGTGGAAGATTTTCCTTTGATCGTCGGCATAGACGCGACCGGCGGCAAGATCAGAGGATTGTGAAAATAGAAAGTGCGGCACAGGAAAGGATAGTTTTTTATATGGCGACAAGAATAGACGGCAGGACAGCGGAAGCGCTGCGTAATGTCACGGTTACCAGGAAGTGCAATAAGTACGCCGAGGGATCGTGTTTGATAGAATTGGGCAATACCAGGGTCATCTGTACCGCTTCCATCGAGGAGACAGTGCCGATCTTTCTTAAAGGCACGGGCAAGGGATGGATCACCGCCGAATACGGTATGCTGCCGCGTTCCTGCGGCAAACGTATCCCCCGCAACAAGGATTCCGGCAGGACGCACGAAATACAGCGTCTGATCGGCCGTTCGTTACGTTCGGTGGCGGATATGTCTATGTTCGGGGAGCGCACCATCTGGCTGGACTGCGATGTTTTGCAGGGCGACGGAGGAACCAGGACCGCTTCCATTACCGGGAGTTTTATCGCCTTGGCAGATGCTATGAATACTTTGAAGAAGAAAGGCATAATTTCTTCCATTCCGCTCAATGATTTTCTGGCGGCCACCAGCGTCGGCATTGTCGGCGGCGAACTGCTGCTGGATCTTTGTTACGAGGAGGATTCGCGCGCGGAAGTGGATATGAACATCGTGATGACCGGCAAGGGAAGTTTCATCGAAATACAAGGCACGGCGGAACAGAAGCCCTTCTCGAAAGAAACTATGGATAAG
>Ga0310040_1000895_pt1 | contig 24370 bp, 20 predicted proteins | sample EPASupsiteHSE623_FD_200237 | JGI IMG/M metagenome (GOLD analysis project Ga0310040, IMG submission 200237) | Bioremediated contaminated groundwater from EPA Superfund site, New Mexico - Sample HSE6-23 (v2) (version 2) | ecosystem: Environmental > Aquatic > Deep subsurface > Groundwater >... | reverse complement strand
CTTAATGGCGTCCATTTTGAACTGTTTGGTGTACTGTTTTTTCATAGAAAGTTCGCTCCTCGTTCTTGTTTTATTCTATCATGAACTCTCTACTTTTAACTTGTCCACTTCTTATACTACCATCAATAGCACTCATGAGAACTTACCTATTGAGGGTAACATTAAAAATGATACTAGTTATAATAATGTGTTGATATCCAAAGATGAATGGTGGTATTTTGGCGATCAAGCACCTGAAATCCCACTCAGTTTTCAAAAATTTATTCACAAAAGAAACCATAAATACTTTTTTAAAGATTCTGATTACTTTGAACTTATTGAATGGGTAATTGCTAATTATCCTAAAAGAGGACGCTATGGTCTACCTAATGAATGGATAAAAATTAGGGACAACTATGAATCAAAATAAACACGGGATGATTTATGTTATTGAAGGTATTGATTCAAGTGGAAAATCAACTTTATGCGACATGTTAAAAGAGAAACTCAATGGAGAAAGACTTAATGTTGTTACATATCACTTTCCTGGGAAAGACATAAATACTTTAGGTAAAGTCGTATATGATATACATCATTCAAAAATAACTTTTCCCAAAAAGATACCAAATTTGTCTTTACAAGTACTTCATGTAGCTGCGCATATTGATTTATGGCTTAATTATATCAATGATTCAATAAATAAAAGAGAAATTATTATTCTCGATAGGTTTTGGTGGTCAACATATGCTTACGGTAAATTATCCAACATTGATACTCAAACTCTAATGAACTTAATAAGTGTAGAAAAAACTTGTTATGACGATAATGATGTACGTTTATATTTTTATGTAATAAGAGAAAGTTCAATGAATCATAATATAAATTTAAATGATAACTATCTAGAACTAGCTGAGATGTATGAACACAAATCAAAAACATATATAGTAAATAATAATTCTGATATTAGTGTTGTTTTCGATTTTATCTATGAGAAAATTCATAATGATATTCTTAGTGAATTATCCCCTTTGGAGAATAAGAACATATGATTGATTTTAACATTATGGAAACAACAGATTTATACGATAAATTTTGGATCTTTGCTTATGAAAGGCAGAAAGTCTTTGTCAAAAGATTAAAAGAGGAAAAACCTCCTTGGACGAATGATGCTATCATTCTAAAATATAAATTCACTAACACATATCGTTTTCTCGATAGAGTAAGTCAATACTTAATCATTAACATCATAAACTCAGCAAAAAAATATACTAATGAAGATCTGTTTTTTAGAATTTTGTTGTTTAAAATATTCAACAAAATAGAAACATGGGAACAATTGGAAAAGAACTTTGGTGATATCAAATTTTCAAAATATAGTTTTGATGCATACGATAGAGTTTTGCTGGACTTATTAGAGAAAGGTGATTGCATTTACTCTGCAGCCTATATAATGCCATCAGGAACAACATCATATGGTCATACTAAGAAACACCAGAATAATTTGAGATTAATAGAACAAATAATGAGTGATAAACCAGTTGAACAGCTCGAAAAGATGACTTCGTTGCAGGACTTATATGATTTTTTTTTAAAATTTCCCACAATTGGGTCATTTTTAGCTTACCAATTCGCGATTGATATAAATTATTCTGATTTGTGTAACTTTTCAGAAATGGATTTTATTGTTGCAGGACCAGGTGCAATTAGGGGAATAAAAAAGTGTTTTAAAGGTGCAGAAAAAAAAGATTATAGTAAGATTATTACGTATGTTACTTTAAATCAAGACAGAGAATTCGCAAAAAGAAACATTAAGTTCGACTATGTAAATAATAGAAAATTACAATTGGTAGATATTCAAAACATATTTTGTGAAATTGATAAGTACAGTAGGCAATATAGTGAGTATAATTCGAATAATAGCAGGATAAAGCAAAAATATAAACACCAATCTAGAATAGTTACTAATGTAATGCCTGTAAAGTGGACAAAAGGAGTTTAAAAAAATGCCGTTAATAATTGAAGAGGATGATTCTAATCAATTATGGTACACAGTTTATAATGAAATAATTGCGACAAATAATTTAGTTGAAAGCACGAAAGGCGAAACACTTGAATTATCTCAAGTCATGATATGTTTGAATAACCCAAGACAAAGATGGATTAGTTCAAGAAGACCATCTATAAGTATCGCATTTGCACTCGCAGAAGTTGTTTGGATTCTTAATAAAAGCAATGATTCACGAGTAATTAATTATTGGAATCCAGTATTGAGTAAATATTCAGGAACTGATGAGGAGTACTATGGTGCTTATGGATATAGACTAGGTTATGAGTTTGGAATCGATCAACTTAGTGCAGCTTATTATGCTTTAAAGAATAATCCAAATACCCGACAAGTTGTACTTGAGTACTATAAGCCTGATATCGATATACCTAATAATGATGGGACATCAAAAGCTTCTGATATCCCGTGTAATGTAGCATCTATTGTTAAGATCCGCAATAAAAAGCTTGATTGGACACAAATTATGAGAAGTAATGATGTCATTCTTGGACTTCCATATAATATAGTTCAGTTTACATTTTTGCAAGAAGTATTGGCTGGATGGTTGAGAATTGAGGTAGGCAAGTACACCCATTTTTCAGATAGTATGCATATGTATTTATCTGATATAAACCAATATAGTGCTTTAAATGAAGTAAATCCCACCAATAAGGATATTTTTGATCAAACTAAAGATGTTTCTGAGGTTATCTTTTCAGAAATATACAGTAGAATGAAATACATTTCTGAGCAGTCCGAAATGATAAGTCAAAGAAAACTAGAAGAGTTATCGTTTTTGAATTCGGGCTACGAATGTTTTAATAATATGATGCTCATCATCAGTGCCTATGTAGCTAGAAAAATGAATTACAAAATTTTAGAGATTAAATTAATAGAATCATGTACAAATGAAGTATACGTGTATCAATGGAAGAAATGGAGAGATAAGCAAAAGTTATTTTAGCATCATGATCCATGATTTTGTGGATTGGTTATACTTAGTTGAACAGATTTAGAATAGACATGATACAATCAATATAATGACAAAAACTCACAGCTCGTGAGTTTTTCATTTTAAAATGTATAAAAATGTAAAATAGGCTTGAATATCTGGGATAATAGTGTATACTAAATAGTAAGAGGTGTAAAAATGCGTAAATATTTTATTGATGTTCTAGAAAAAAGTGTAGATAAAAAGCACGGAGAAGATATCGAATTTGTCAATATCTTATACTATGCAAAAAATAATTATGGGTTATCTGTTTCACGAATGGCAGATTATTTTGGGGTAGAGAGACAAACAGTCTATAATTATTTCCAATTAAATTCGCAGCTTATTCCTGAAAGAGTCAAACAGTTGATAGCTTATATTTATGATGTTATTTCATACAACGAAGTACTGGAAATCGAATTGAAAGTATTTAATATTGTTAATATTGGTATTCCTTTAGCATACGAAAATGTTGATAATTCATCTATAAAGGATATTCTAGAGATTTATAAGGAACTTGATTTTGAGATGGATGGAGCAATACCGAGAATCACGCTAAAAGAACATTATAGGTTGGGTTTATTATGGAACACAAAAATATCAAAGAAAAATAGTGACTATGTATTTAAAGCAACTAGTTCACCAAAATTGTATAATAGCGAATTTCAACAGTTGATTAATCAAATTGATCCTAATGACAAAGAATTTATTGATTTAGTCAATCACTACATAGAATCTAAAGAATCGATCAAACAAATCATTATTACTGATGAGCATCAAATTAAAAAAAGACTAGCGGTGACAACTCAAACGAGTAATTTGATAACTTTGAAAATGGAAGAAATTATTAGCTTTCCAAAAGTCGTTTTATCTATTAGATTTAGTTGTACAGATGATTTAAAGACCATGGATATTTTAGTTGATTATGAAACGCCAAAACTTATAGTTGCACTATTATCAATAAATGAGGATTTGAGCATCGGAATCATTAATAAAATTAAAGAGTTAATAGCCAAACTAATGCCCGAATCAGAAATAAAATTTAGTATCAATATCGATAATAAATCAAATATAATCGATTTACTACTGTGCTATTAGGAGAATAATATGAACTTATATCAATCCTATCAATTCATAAAAAGAATAGTTGACAAATCTCCATACATCAAAATTATGGATATTATTTCAGAGTTTAGGGAATCGTTAGTGGACTATAAAGTGTCAGAAGAAGATTCATTGCTAAAAAACATAGGAATTCTTATAGATAAATCTGTTATAAAGATTGATGCAGAAAAAATAATTATAGTTGAAAAGAACGAATCTCAAATATTAGGTTTGAGTAGTCCTAAAGAATATAATAAGTACATTCAAGTTAATGACTCTTTTAAATATTTATATGTAAATAAAAATAGAATAGGAACACAAAAATTGGTCAATCAAACTCATCTGGAGTACGCCAAATATACCAAGGGAAATGATATATATGGAGCAGATGAGATAACTACTATGATTACACCTGGTGAGAACCTATCAAATGAATCACCTTTAGGGAAACTCATCATTAATAAGCCACAATACGATGTTATACGACTTCGTAAACCTGACAATCCAAGCAACGAGTTAATATATGTAATAATTAGCATAATTTGAATTTTATAATAATAAACTAAGTGGAGGATATACATGCTCACTATTAAAATTGATAAGAATCGTCAAGATTTAATCGTTGTATCTAAACAGGATCTAAATAACCTATTGTATACACCAGAAGTATTGGTTCCTCATGAGATTGTACATGACAATTTAAAAATTCTAATTAAAAAGAATGATTATTTTAAACTATATAAAGTTATTCGGATTTTCTTTGATTACATTAAAATTGATGATTACAAAATTGTAAATAAGCATGACGATTCAGAAAATGATTTATGTAAATTATTCATCAGTTCAGATGAACTAGAGTTTTTGATGATTCAATGTAAATCAAAAGGGTTTTCTAATTATAAAGTTTTTTTAGAATTCATCATCGAAGCAAAACAAAAATATTCACCAAACACACCATTATCAAATGTAGATATAAAACTCCCTCAACTAGATTTAACTTTTTTAGCACTTTTAAAGGATTATCATTTTAGCCAAGCTGAATTCAAATTACTTTTCGAATTAACTTGCTTAAATATGTTCGATATCAATTGTGAGAGTATTCTTTTTGCAGATTTAGTAGAGAAAATTTTCGAACATGACGATTATATAGATAGTCTTTATTGTTTTGATGATTATACAAATAAGGTGAATCAATATTTTCGAAATTCGTTAGTTCATTATATAAAGAATGCAGCAAGTCAAAAGTATAAAAGTACTACTTTATCTATCCTAGAGTATGTTACTTCATTACTTTATTCGAATGAGTTGCCTTTATCAAAACTAGGTACAAATTCACTTTTGTTTCAGTCTAATGATGAAATTTTACAAATTCAGAATTTATTATATGAGCTTTTATTAGTTTTAGACAATGATATTTTTCTGCATTTGATTTACGAAGAGAATCGAATTGAAGATATTGTTAAGTTAAAAGCACTTTATGAACGACGCATTGATAGTAATGACTTGTCAAAGTCTGCGTTTACTAATCTTTTCCACACACAAATAATCAAATCAAAATATATAATGGTAAACTTATCATACAATGTAAAAGTGGTTAAAAGCACATTAACATCAGTAGGATTGGAAGCAATCTTTATTGAAAAAATTGAGTTATTAGAGAAAAAAATAGTAGAATCTAGATACTTAACTTTAGAATTAAGAGATGAGTTTCATCAACTAATGAATGATTTTTGTCAAAACGAAAAATTAGGATCATTATATTTGGAACAATTAATCCCTTTTGGATATTCAAAACGCAATTTTGATAGTATATGCAATTTTGAAATCCTCGATAGTGATTATAATCCATATTGTGATAAATACTTTGATTACTATTTGAGTATAAATTAATAGGTCTCATTATGCAAAGTGAACACTTTGAACTTCTGTCAAGAATGTGCAAAAACTGAATGAGAATTGCTACCATTATGAAAAAAATATGTAGCCATTTGATGATAATATTTGAATAAGTTTTCTTAAATTTTGCGTCTAGAAACAGGTTTTTGATAAACTCTAACACAACTTATTGAAAAGTATAAAAAGCTTTGGTTGTTTTATATCAGTAACCATTTGTATATCGTAATATTAAACTGAGCCACCTAGAAAGTCAATCATAGTTACTGAATTTCTTCATCTAACATATCCAGCCTTTAATCTATCATGATAAAGGTTTTTTTTTCTGTATAAAGACCCGCTAAATAGAAAAATAAACATATAAATTATAAAGTTCAGTAAAAAGTACCATTATCAAACATAAAAAAGAAATTTTATACTATTACATATGGGGGGATATGGTGTTTGTATTCCTCTAGAAAATGGAGGACTTAATTTATGCATAGACTGAAAGAAATTTTTAATTTGGTAAATACTGAAAAAAAGAGTGTTAAGCATTCGTTGGGAGAAGAGATTGTGAGTAATTCAAGTCTCATGGATTTGTCATTACTTATGATGTCTAGGGTCAACAAATCACCTAAAGTTCAAGATTTCAAAGGCATCATACTTCCGCCTGGTTTAATTGATAAAGAAGAATCTATGCTTAATGCTTTGATAACCATGGAGGATGAAGCCTTGTGCTTTGTAGTCTTGATAGGTAATTATCCATTCAATGCTTTCAATTCAATTGAAAACATGTTGGAAGGGTATTTATATTTTAATCAGGCGTTTCCAATCATCAAAAAAGACAATCATGTGCATTTCTTTATGAGAGATATGTACCACACAAGAAAAGCAATTCAAACTATATCGAATATGGAGATAAAAGTTGTGGTTTTTCGTAATCTCAATGTGGATTATTATTCGATGGGTCAAGTAACAAAAATCATTCATCCATCGCTATTCGTTGAATACTATCCATTGGTTTATTCAAAATGACATACTAGAACTCAAATAACTCCCAAGTCAATCATGAAATATTAGACTACTTATGAATCCTGATCATAGAAGTCATCAAAGAATACTATTAAATACACCAGAGAAGCTTTTTTATAGGAGGAGAAATGAAACCCAACATTTTAAAGTTGTACCAATTGTTATGTGATTTAAGTGTGTCTTTAAAGATAGGTGGCCAAGAAGTACCGATTAAAGATACATCCCCAGAGTATCAAACATTGTTTCTATCACCACTTATTGATTTATCTCATATTCATTATTTAGAACAATCAAAACCTGATATCAATCGAATGATAAAGATATTTCAGATACTTACCACAATCCAGTCTAATGAATTGTTTAGGATATGTATTGTTGGTGATTTTATAGACAATCAAGCGTTACAGGAATTTCATCCGTATGAAGATGAACACATCCAAACTATCCGATTGAATAATATCACCTACTTTTCACTCAAAAGAATCGAATTAGAAAAGTTCATGGATAAGTATTGGGATATAAAAGATGACATCCTAATCTTATCACCAAGAGCATGTGGTGTTATCATCCCTGAAATGTCTTCTCATAATCAATATAAGATATTCTTATCGACAGAATCCTATTACACTTTATGCACCCATTTGCCTGATAACCTTGATTATTTAGGTATGAATCTCATGAATTCAACCAGGGGATCACTCCAGTTTACACCGAGTGAATATGACATCGTTAGAGCCATAAGAGCTTACAATTTCAATGACTTAGACTTGAACATTAAACTACTAGAAAACTTTGAAGAGCCTTATGTTCAAAGGATGGTAACCGATATGTTGGCATGTAACAATATGCATAAAGCGCAGTTTTTAATTGTCCAAGTATTAAAACAACTGAAAGAGACAACGTTGGAATCATTGATAGAAACTTATAAATGATTCCTGAATGAATTGATTGATTTATCACGATGTATTAGAAACGATATAAAAAAACGGAGGAAACAACATGACATTCAAAAAGAATCAAGTATTTGAAAGAACCATCATTGAAAAACTATCAAAACTCTGTTATTCGATTAGATTTCAACATGTTCGTGTGTTTGTAATTAAAGGCTCTAATAAAGAGCAATTATACGAATACTTTAAAGAATTAGGATATGTATTTGAGGGTAAGTTCATTAAAACAATTAAGAGTGATGGTATCATTTTTTCAACTCAACGTGATGATATTATTTCTGAAATGCACTCATTGGATATTATTGATGTTATTTTAGAAGAAGTATTAGCAATTAGTGATAACGATGGCAGCTATTTCATGACAATAGTTGAAAGACTAAAAGCATTATCTCAACATATTGATGATACAGATATTCTCTTAGCAGCAATCATCGCAGAAACTGAACTAGGTAAACTCATGGATGACATTGAATATGAAAGACTTTACGGTCATTTTAATGATAAATTCGTTCAAACCATGATTAATCACATTATAGACATCAGTGAATTAAATGACATCGATTTATTAAATAGAGCCATTCTCGAAGCATTAATAAATATAGAATTCTATATTTTCGATGACCGATTTGATTCTATTGTGAACGAAGATTATCTAGTGAAAAAACTAGGTTTTATCAAATAAACGATTTACTTATATAATTAGTATCAAAAATAACACAACTTTAGTAATCAAGTATGATAATATGAACTTAAGTCGTAATTGTGGAGATACCAATGAAAATATCTAAAACTCGGTTCATGCATTATATCAAAAATGTACCCTATCCAAAAGAAATTGTTAAACGACTTAGGACCCTTGATTCGGAGATTGAGTTTAACGACATTACTGAATTATTAAAGCTCGAAAATGAGTCACGAAGAAAAGTTATACTTGAAACGATGTCGAGTGTTCTTGTAGAGGATGCAGATGACATCCGTATTGATAATGACAAGTTAAACGAAAAAGATACAAAAAAAGATATACTCTCTCCCTATTTAAAGAAGATAGAAGCCTTGGTTGCGAGAAAAGTAAAAAACATATTTGGTGGTATGGTTGTTCAAGAACAGGACACCTTTGATCAACCATACTATCAAATCGAACAAGATGGATATGATTTTTTCGCTTTTCTAGATACTCGTCAAGAAGATGAAACAACAGTTAGAATTATTGAAACCAAAGCAACCACATCCAACAAATTTTTAGAACTCAGCTATAAAATCAATAAGGAATCCTATCCAATATTTATAAAAAACTCACTGGGTGTATGGCAAACCAAAGCAACATTGGGCAGGATTGAAGACAAACAATACTTAAAGAAGATTGAAAAACTGATGGATAAGCAGGATAAAGCGGGTCAATACGTGTATGATTTGGCTTATCAAAGGTATATTATTGAAAATTCTAATAATAAGAAAAAACACCAATACTATTTGGCTGTACTAAACAGTGACTATGTTTTTGATGGAAGATATGATAATAATGGTGAGCCTATATATTCGGATGACATTATAACAATCATAGATTTAACGGATATCACTGAGCAACTCATGGAGAGTATGAAAAATGATACTGCTTATGTGATTGATATACTAAATCACATGGACTTAGAAGCCATTAAACTCGAAGAGACATTGATGAAAGGTGATATTTTAATACAATCGAAATATCGAGAACTGATAGGTATAGAATATCCAATCACAGAGTTTAATCAATACCACCACGGCTTTGGTGAAGACAAAATAAGCGTGCAGGATTTAATCAATCAAAGCATTAGAGGCTTTGATCAAATGCCAGAAAATCTTCTAATTAAACCTAATCAAATCATCCAATACAAAGCTTTTATAACAGAACAACAGTATATTCGAAAAGAAGTAATAAGACAAATGATAAGCCAATTAAAGTATCCATTATATCACTTGGACTTCGAAACATTTCCTTGTCCACTGCCCAGATACATTGGTGAAAAACCGTATGAACAATCGGTGTTTCAATTTTCATTACATATTGAAAGCGAACCAGGCTTATGTGACAAAGAAATCAATCATGTGGCGTTTCTTTCAAAAGACCACGAGGATAGAAGAAGAGAGATTGTTGAAGCGTTGCTTCAGCATATCAAAAACGATGGCGGAAATATCATTGCCTACCATGCATCCTTTGAAAAAAAGGTATTATCGCGATTGGCAGACATATTTTCAGAATATGCTCAAGAACTTAATCAACTCATAAATAGAGCATATGACTTAAAAGACATCATTAAAAACAATAAGACCATAAGTAAATCGTTAGGATTAGGAGCGGATGTAACATTCAACTTCTATGACAAAAGACAACATGGATCTTTTTCAATCAAGAAGATATTACCTATATTCAGTGACTTAAGCTATCAAGGCATGAATGTATCTAATGGAAATGACGCTTTAGTTGGGTATGCTTTGTTACCTAAGTTGAAACGTGAAAATCAAAGAGAATACGATACACTCTATCATGACATGCTGGAGTATTGTAAACAAGACACATGGGCAATGGTATTGATTTTAAATGAATTAAGACAATCAATTGAAAAATAAGGAGAAAGAGTATATGGGAAAAATAGACTTAAATGCAGCAATTGATTCACTGAAAAATTACATTTCTATTAAATTTGAAGAGACCAAGAATAAAGTTGGAAACAACATTATTAGAGGTCATTTAAGAACTTTGAGTACAGAAATTGAAGATGGAATGGCATTGTTTCTTCTGGAAATTCTGCCAAAAGGATATAGGGCTTTAGTTGACTGTTCAGTATATGTAGACGGAAAAAATCATAGGCCAGATATTTTAATCATCGACTCTAAAAACAGAGTGAGATTCTTGATAGAAGTTAAAACAAATATGGGTTGGTGTCGTGATGCGACAAATGAATTAAATAAAATCATAAAAAAGCATAATGAAATGTCATCGATTGGTAGCTTAAGGTGTCAGTTCTCAAATGATTCAGAAATAATTGTTTTATACTCAAATGAAGTGAAGATTTTTCTCACCCCATTTACATCGGGTAATTGTAGCATAAATAATCATATTAATAACAAAGTAATTGCGGAAGAACAAGGGATATCCTATTATCGATTATTTAATGGTTGGTATTCAAATTTAGAAAGCGTTGAAATAGAGGATTTTGCCAATGAAATCATCGAACTAGTTGGCAACTCTATTACTCATTAGTAAACTTTATAATGTCAACTGTGTCTTTAAAATGTATGATAAAGGTGTACTAATAAAACCAATTGAGTTGCAATGTACATAGTATAAGATATTTTGTGTAAATGAAAATTGAATATAAAAAAGGAATCTCACCTTTTGTATAATATAGTTGACCAAAACCACCATACAAAGGAGAGATTCACTATGAATGATTTTACATCAGAATTGGTTAAAACGCTACTAGAAGGTAACAGTATTACTGAAGTTTTTAGACAACACATGGAAAAAGTGATTAACAATATTCTCAAATTAGAACTGACAGAATACTTGAACTATGACAAATATGACCGAAAAGGATTCAATTCTGGTAATAGTCGTAATGGCTATTATGAGCGAAGTTTGAAGACTGAGTATGGTGAACTCAAATTAATGGTCCCTAGAGATCGTAATGGCGAATTTGAGAATCAAACAATTACACCCTATAAGAGACAAACAGATACCGTTGAATCGATGATTATTCATTTGTATTCTAATGGAATGACAACCGAAGAAATATCTCGAATCATTGAAAAGATGTATGGTCACCACTATACAAAACAGACAGTTTCTAATATTACGGCAGCTGTGATTGAAGACACAGCCGCGTTCAATCAACGACCGTTAAACAATCGCTATGCTGTGATTTACCTAGACGCGACTTACATATCTTTACGCCGAGATACGGTCTCAAAAGAAGCCGTTTATTTCGCTTTAGGGATTACACCAGAAGGGTATAAGGAAATCACCAGTTATCAAATATTTCCAACAGAATCTGCCCACAATTGGGGTGTTGTGTTAAAAGATTTAAGAGCACGTGGTGTGGATGAAAGTCGTCTCTTTGTTACAGATGGTTTAACTGGTATAAAAGATACCATCGCTACTGTATATCCGAAGTCCAAACATCAAACTTGTTGGGTACACCTCATGAGAAACATAGCGATGAGTGTTCGTGTAAAAGACCGCAGTGATATTTTAAGTGAATTGAAGCGTGTATATCAATCAGATACGCTTGAAGATGCTTTAGAGGCTTTAAATACGTTTTCCGAATTGTTTCAATTTAAATATCCAAAAGTGGTGGATCAACTGATGACTAACCCATCCTTATTCACGTTTTTGTCTTTTCCTAAGGCGATTAGATCATCCATTTACACGACTAATTTGATTGAGAACTACAATAAGCATCTAAAGCGTTATACAAAACGTAAAGAACAATTTCCAAATGAAGATTCATTAAATCGGTTTCTATCAAATTAAGTGAATCAATTCAATCATCGGTTTATAACCAGGGTTCACAATGGATTCAATTTATGTACTGCAGAACTATTAGAAATGTTCGAAAAAAATTAAAAAAAATTCGCGGTCTTCCCCCCATGGTTAACATACATACGATAGTATCTTCCTAATATTCAACTAGATTCATTTACACATAATTCTTGACACTACCCCTAAAAGTGGACACAGAAAGTTAGAATCTAATCAATTATTACTCAACTCAAATATAATAGTATAAAAAAAGGCTATTCATACTACGAACTATTTTAATCAATAAATGTTCAATAGTGGAATTGCTTTTTTTATTATACAACGCTAATTGGTTAATCTTTTTATGACATTACTGAATTGAATTTAGTAATTCCCTTCTCAATCGTCAAAATGGCGGTCTGCAACATCATAAGTTCCTCTTCATTTGGAATTGATGCATGTGCATCATATCTACCTTGTTTGTTAATGATATTCATAGCGAAGTTAAAATGCTCTCTATCACCCCAATAGTCTCTATATGATTCCCAATCAGCCAAAATTATGGAGGTTAGATTTTTAAAATAAATCGTTGATACTTTAGAATCAAATAATTCACTATATGAAATGTGAGAATATTTATTTGCATCCTTGCCATGCAAAACATTTATGATATGATTCTTTGCCCCTTGTTCGGTTTTCTTAGTAATTCTTGTTATTAAACTTACCATTTTTCTAAGTTTTAGTTCTAGATTGTTTCTATTCGTTACTAATGCAGACCATATGTCATCTGGACTTTTTGATATCTTCAAATTGCTTTCTAGTCTTAGTATATAATTCTTTATGGAATCAATTAAGAAATCATAAGTACCATCATTTTGCTTAATAATTCCGTATCCTAGTAAGTGTTTTACATAAGATCTATCAGCATTAGCATAATAGTTGAAAGTGGATATATCATTAATAGCTAATAGCCTTAACATCTCATATTCATCGGTATAAAACTGTTTTAATACAATCATAATCATGTCAAAATAGTTACTTTGAACATTGAAGGACTCTCTGACTTCGTTATACTTAATTCGATCAATTAATACTGGACGTGTTTTATACTTAGAATGAATAGCACTACAAACTTGTCGTATTAAAAATGGATGACCACCATATTCTTCACAAAGTTTACTATATATATTTTCATCAAAAGTAATACCCATTAGCTTTCCTAATCTTCGAACCATATCTTTTGTTTGATTAACATCAAATCCTGGAATGTAATTTGGTTCGATTAAATTGAAAATGGGATTATCTTTTTCCAGTATTACTGGATCTTCTACACATTTTGGATTTGTCCCAATAATGCAAAAAGTAAAAACATCTCGTGTGCTTTGGAAGACACTACGAATGCTTTGCCAAAAGTATACGAAATCCAACTCTTTTGCCCAATGAGAAACACTCGATTTTCCAAAAGTGATGTTTTCTATTTCATCAAATAAAAGTAGAATCCTTTTCTTCAAGATGCTTGAGACGTGTACGATATATTTTTCGAACAAAATGCTAGCATTTTGTTCAGTAAAGTCTATTTCACTAATTGATAATTCAACTCCAGATTCTTTTAATAGAATAGAAATCAAGTAGTATAAGGCAGTATTCCATCGTCTTTGGCTAAAAGAAGTATTTTGACAGTCTATTAATATTCCTATAGAATCCTTTTGAGGTATTTTTCGAATTATGTCATAAATAATCGATGTTTTACCAGTTTTACGCAAGCCAAATAGTCCAGCATTTTGACCGGAACGATGCTTATCAATAATCGACAAAGTCAACTCATTTCTTCCGAAAAAATAAATGTCTTTTTTTAAAGGATCAGCCATATCGAAAAGATTTCTTTGGAAAAAATACTTTTGGAAACGATTTCTAATAAAAAATGAATCGTTTTTGTTGTCCAAAATCTCTTGGTAAGTCATTGGTATTACAATTTGAGATTCCTGTGCTGTCAAAAAAGTTGTTAAAGCTATTTCAATTTGATCGTCCGGACTAATCAATATGTAGCAAATACGTTCAGGTCTATTTTCTTGGAACCGATTATATACTCCTTCAAATGCATCAAGTTCTCTAGCTTGAAATTTCTGATAAGGACTCAATATCACAACAATTTCCTTTGAAATACCAAAAAGTTCTTCATATTCGAGTGTAGATTTTATTAAAAAATACTTGTACTTACTATTTGCTAAATCAATTTTACCAACATTGGTAATGTACCAACTTTTTGAAAAGAAATGTGCAAATAACGCTTCTTCAGTTGTGAAAATAGATGATATATTTGATTTTGCATATATTTGAATCCCGGGTTTAATATTTTCATTCAACATTTTCTTGTTAGCGATTTCGCTGCTCCTTTTTTAATTAATTAAATTATCGCATTTAATATAAGAAATGTCAATAACCTCCCCATAATAACACTTGTGAGTTTCTTTTAACGTTTTTGTTAAGTTTCATTTAGAATGTATTTCTTCAATTATAATATCTCTTTTTTGTTGCCAATGCTATAATAAAGGTGAATTCAGTTTAAGGATGTGTGATTATTGTAATGAAAAAAATTACCGAAAGGCTTATCAAATTTCGTAACGAAAGAAACTGGCAACAATTCCATACGCCAGAAAATCTTTCAAAGTCAATAGTATTGGAAGCTGCTGAATTATTAGAAAACTACCAATGGGAAAGCGGAAAAGAAAATATCGAAAATGTCAAAGAAGAACTTGCTGATATTGTTGGATATTGTCTTTTATTATGCGAACATTATGGATTCGATTTAGAAAACATTATGAATGAAAAAATTGACAAAAATGAAAAGAAGTACCCAGTATCAAAATCATTTGGTAAATCAGACAAATACAATAAACTTTAACCCTAGGAGTAAGACTGATGTATAAAATCAATCAATACCCATTTCCCTTACCAGAAGACGCATTAAAGAAAGATAAATATGCAAAAAACTGGCCAATTGTCTATTTGCTTGATGATAATAAATATATCTATGTGGGTGAAACCTACAATCTAATATCAAGAATGAGACAGCACAAAGAAAATCCTGAAAAAAGGATTTTTAAACGTGTTCATGTTGTTTATGACAACGAGTTTAATAAGTCTGCTACATTGGACATAGAATCTGCTTTAATTAGGTATATGTCAGCCGATGAGAAGTTTATTGTTTCCAATAAGAATGAAGGGCTTGTTAACTCGAATTATTACCAAAGGGATTTATATCAAAAGAAGATAGTAGACATTTGGAGTGAACTTCAAAAGATTAATCTTGCTAAAAAGAATATCATTGAAATCGAAAATTCAGATCTATTCAAGTTTTCACCGTATAAAGCATTGAGTGAAGATCAATTAACTGTTGCGGTAACCATTCATGAAGATTTGTTCCATAAAACCCAAATGAATGAAAAAGGGGTATACTTCATTAATGGATTACCTGGGTCTGGTAAAACTGTACTGGCTACCTATTTAATGAAGTATCTTCAACAATCTGAAGACCTTAAATTCAAAAAGATTGCATTAGTTATTTCAATGAGTTCACTTCGAAATACAATCAAAAAGACTTTTAGAAATGTTGAGGGACTTAAATCATCGATGGTCATCGGTCCAAGTGATATCCATAAAGATGAATACGATTTGCTCATCGTTGATGAAGCACATCGATTAAGACAACGTACCGGGATTGTTAACTATGCTTCATTCGACCAAAAGAATCTTGAATTTGAACTAGAGAATGGTAACGAGCTAGATTGGATTAAACAATCCGCAAAGCATTTGATACTATTCTATGATGAAAATCAATCTATCCGACCATCAGATATTAGTAAAACCGAATTCAATTCATTAAATCCTACCACGAGTTTTACACTTCAAAGCCAATTTAGAGTTATGGCTGGGATGGAATATGTTCACTATGTAAAAAATATTTTTAATAACGAACAGCTAGACAAAAGAGTATTTGAAAATTACGAATGTGGCATTTTTGAATCTTTCTCAGATATGTATACCAAAATCAAGGCAATACAAGCTACCAATGACTTGTCGCTATTAGTGTCAGGATATTCTTATGAATGGGTTTCAAAACAAAATCCTTCATTATTTGATTTTAATATTGACGGAATCAAGCTCCAATGGAATTCAACATCAGATAATTTCATCTATTCAAAAAATGCGCCGAATGAAGTCGGTTGTATCCATACAGTTCAAGGGTATGAACTTAATTATGTAGGACTCATCATCGGAGAGGACATCGATTATGATTTTAAGCATAAAGAAATCATTATTAATCCAAGTAAGTATTATGATAGAAATGGCAAAGTTTCTACAACCTATGATCAGTTAAAGCAATACATTCAAAACATCTATATGACTTTAGCAACCAGAGGTATAAAAGGTATTTACTTCTATGTTGTAAATCCAAATATGAAAAAATACCTTTCACAATTTTTTGATATGATTCATCAGCCATAACGACCTCAAAACGGTCGTTTTTTTATAATATTCAATGTAAAGCACAAATAATGGACATTCATGGATTAAATATATCAAAAAGTCTATATTTCGGATATAATTAAATTAAAGTTAAAGATACGAGGTTCACTTAATGATTGTATACACGAACACCATAGAACAATTTAATAATGATGTGGATGATGGCATAATTGCTGAGCAAGTTAAAAAAGAACTAGATCGAAGAAATATATCTCATAATAACTTATCAGAGTTTAGATCATGGGACAATTCTTTGTTACACATGAAAAATGTACTCAGCGATTCTGAAATCAATAAGGATTTATTTGTTGCTATTGAATATCAAATTCCCGCAACTTCTAAACGGGTTGATTTCATCATCTCAGGAAAAGACGATAATGATTTAAGTCACGTCGTCATCATCGAACTAAAACAATGGGAACAGGCTGAAAAAACAAGTCGTGAAGATTTAGTAACTACTTTTTTGGGTGGTGCTAAACGCGCAGTAACACACCCATCATATCAAGCGTATTCATATGCAAAAACCATAGAAAATTATAATGAGTTTGTTCAAGAAAATCATATTGAACTTCATCCTTGTTGTTATTTACATAACTACCAAGAACAATACCGTAGTGAACTTGATAATCATCTATATCATGACATCATTAAGCAAGCACCTATGTATTTGAAACAAGATACAAAAAAACTAAGAGAGTTTATCAAAAAACATATTAAGAAGTCTGATCAAGGCAAAACCTTATATCAAATAGAACATGGTAAGATTAGGCCATCCAAAGCATTACAGGACTCTATTGTATCGATGATTCAAGGCAATCAAGAGTTCTATATGATTGATGAACAAAAGGTAGTATATTCAACCATCAAAAAACTGTTACAAAATGCAGTTTTAAAGGATGAAAAATATACCATCATAGTTGAAGGCGGACCTGGTACAGGGAAAAGTGTAATAGCCATCAATCTCCTAGCTGAATTTAGAAGTTACTTAGTTAACTATGTTACAAAGAATGCTGCGCCGAGAAATGTCTATTTTGAAAAGATGAAACAAGGCAAATACAAACTAAACTACGTCAAAAATCTTTTCAAAGGTTCGGGTTCGTATATTGACGCTAAAACAAATGAGTTTGACTGTTTAATTGTCGATGAAGCACATCGACTCAATCAAAAGTCAGGTATGTTCATGAATTTGGGTGAGAACCAAATCAAAGAAATCATAAATGCTTCTAGAGTCAGTGTCTTCTTTATTGATGAAGATCAAATAGTAACAACTAAGGATTTTGGTTCTATTGAAGAAATAAAGAAACAAGCCAAATTGCTTGGGAGCAAAATCTATTCAGGTGATGACTTTAGATTGGTATCACAGTTTAGATGCAATGGTAGTGATGGTTATATTGCATTTCTAGACAATCTTCTTCAAATTAGACCAACAGCGAATTTTGACGGATTTGACTTAGATTTCGATTTAAGAATTTATGATGATCTGGTGAAAATGAGAGAAGACCTCCGAAAACTCAACGAAATCAATAATAAAGCAAGAATGATTGCTGGTTATTGTTATGAATGGGTTACACAAAAAGGAGCAGATGAAAATCTTTTTGACATCGAAATTGGACACGATTTTAAAGCCAAATGGAACTTTAGTTCAACCAATACTTGGGCAATTGATCAGGATTCATTTGACCAAGTGGGTTGTATACACACTTCACAAGGACTAGAATTCGATTATGTTGGAATCATCATAGGTAAAGACTTAATCTATCAAGATGGAAAAGTAATCACGGACTTCACCAAAAGAGCTAAATCTGATGCGAGCCTGAAGGGAATCAAAAGCAATAAGAACCATGATTTAGCAGATAGGATTATTAGAAATACATATAAGACTTTGATGACTAGAGGTCAAAAAGGTTGTTTTGTTTATTGTGAAGACTTAAAATTGACCAACTATTTTAAATTATCGCTACAAGTGAAAAAATAAGTTACACGTAAATTACATTATCTATTTTTACAAAATGAGATCAATGAAGAGGTGAAAAATATGCTTGATGTTAGAGATTTAACATACTATTTGATGATTCTAGTAATTATTGTTTCAGTTATACATATTTCATTATTATTAATTGTGCAACAAACCAGTCCACTTTACAAAAAGCTAAAAGAACTAAATAAGAAATATAAGTTTGAAGGTAGACTTGTCAAAAAAGTTCCACTAGTTGAAAAATGTTCCAATAAAAAAGAGTTCGATAAAGCTATCATAGATGATTATCTTCAGAGAAACATTCAAAATGATTTGGGTACTTTCGACAAAATCATTAATTCTAATGAGGAGACTCATAAACTCTATCGAGCCTATGTGAAAGAATTTAATCAACTTATACCAGAAAGAATCATTAACACGAAATTTTTCAAAATACATGATATTAAACTCTGGATTATAAATTATTATGAGAGAATAATTCTTCGATTTTACAAACTACGCCCTACTCATTACACAAAAGTATCTATAAAAATATCTTACAGTTCTCCTCAAGGAAAAAACAACTATGTAAAACACCATGAATATTCTTATGATGCATTAAAGAGACACTACGATTATGTCAAAGAAATAATGGAAAGAAGAGCAACAAGAGAGAACATAATTAGAATTGAAAGGTCTAAGGTCACTCCTGGGGTGAGGACTGAAGTCCTAAAAAGAGACAACTATACATGCAAAAAGTGTGGTAGAACAGCTAATGATGGCGTAATGTTACATGTTGACCACATAATACCTGTATCAAAAGGTGGCAAAACCGAACTGAGTAATTTACAAACACTTTGTGATAGTTGCAACTTAGGAAAAAGTAATAAAGACAACTAATATCTGTCATTTCAAATATAACTTTTGAGGATAATGTTATGAATAAAGTTAAAACACCAAATGCAATAAACAATCCAAAAAATATTGATAATTCACTTTATGATGAATTACGCTCATTAAGATTAGAATTGGCCAAAGAAGCACATGTACCACCATATATGATTTTTTCAGACAAAACACTGATGGAGTTAACTAATTTCAGGCCTATTAACTTAAAAATGCTTTTAACTATTCATGGCATAGGCACAGTTAAAGCTGAGCAATATGGGGATCAAATTATTTCGGTTATGAGAAAGTATGGAATAGATAACGATTATAATAAAAATGAACAGATTATTGATTTAGTAACTAAGAAGGTATCAACCAATAGAAATGATGAACTTGGGAACTTAATAAAAGAACTAAGACTCCAAAAAGCGAAAGAGGAAAATATTGCTCTTTTCATGGTATTTCCTAATTCTGTAATATCACAGTTGATTGAAGTAAAACCAAAAAGTATGACAGAATTGTTAGAAATTAAAGGTATGGGTAAAGCAAGATGTGAGAAATACGGATTGCAGATCATCGACTTAATATATCAATATGAGAGTTCAACAATTTTAAATTCAATCGATGAAAGTATTAAGATGGAACAATCAAAAAACGTTTTAAAGAAGAATGACTTAAATTTTCATTCTATTGATAATAAACCTGAGTTAAAACTAAACGAAACAATAGATTCAATCTCATTTATTGAAGTAGAGGGCAATTCAGGGAAAAAGAGTGAAGAAATACAATCAAATTTTTATCATAAACTTATAAATATATTATCGAGGCTATTCAGATTGAGACGTTAATTATAAGAGAATCTCCCCTTTAATTGATATAATATCGTTGTATGTAAAAAAACAAATCGCTAAGGATTTGTTTTTTAGTCATTTCCATTTGTTCTATTGTATCCGGAATTAAATGAATCGTATTGTAATATTAGTTCCTTTTCTCGCTCATCCATAACATCCTTCGTTTCCAATTCAATAATCTTGATTTCAAACATATTGGATCTAAGTGCTACATCAGTCGAATAATAATCTTCTGCAAATAAAATGTTTTTTGGCGTAGTACCTGAAAAATGTTGGCTAATTCTTTTAAGAATGTCTTTTGACTGTCCAATATAATATTTTTCATTATAAACATTTCTAATGATATAACATCCTTTAATTTGGCGATATTCAATACCATTTATTCGATTAAGTGGTATGAAGCCTTCAAGTGAGCTAATCTCAGTAACAAGAGGTACTATCTCTTCAAGCATATCTAGTTGTTTTTGCATTAAATTACGTTTGACATTTATAAGCTCTTGTTCTAAAACTTTCATTTTTGCGTCATTTGATTTCATGGACTGTTCATAATCAAGACACAACTTTTCATTCTTTAACAACAATTCACTTTCCTTATTTATAAGAAATTGTGTTTGTATTCGTTTTGCTTCAAGTTTATTTATTCGAAAATCCGAGTACTTATAATGATAGATATAAAAGGTAATTATTAACAAAAACAAATTCTTCTTGCCCTTGGCGATGTTTAACTTTATATCTAAGTGGTGCAAAGCATTCTTGAGTTGATTAATGTTATGGAGGATAATCTTATTTTTTTTCTTAATTTGTTCATGTTCTGTATAATAACTTTTAGTTCCATTGTGTAGTGAAGTAATCTCGTTTCGAGTTCTGACTTCATGATTATGAAGATCGAAATCAATTTCTTCACTTATCCATTTTTTATATAACCACGATGGAATAAGATCATTATCGCCAATCTCTTTGATAATATCCTCAGCAAACTCTCTAATTAATTCTTCATCATGATGATTCAAGTTTTCGAGTACTTGATTAGTCAGTTTTACTGAGCACTTGATCTCTTTAGTTTTAGTTTTCCAATTAGAGTATATCGGGTGTTTTTGATAGTTTTGTGTGATGTATCGATCTATGGTTCTATACTTTTGTTCAGAAATAAAAACAATTTTTGCGATTCGTGTAACTTTGTCAAAATTAACTTCCTGTAGTTTTACAACAGGTCTAGTCTCTCTTTCTAAGTTAGAGTTTTTCTCTATTATGTTGTTCTTAACCTCTCTGCTCTTTTTTGCATTCGATGCAGATATCCATCGATTAATTTGGGTAGCAGTAATAAAACTTTTGTGTCTTGGCATCGGTATAACCCTCAAAAAATCTATGTTTATATTTTGAGTATAGCATAGTGAATCTATAAAAATTAGAGTTTTTTCGAAAAAACAATCATATTTACTGGAATCTGTAATAAAAATCAGGAATTTAATATATAATTAATTATATGGTTTATATCACTTTTCAAATTGAGGTCTACGATGAAAAAAGCACATGTTATGTTTGATAATGTTAGTTATTTTGCACCTACAGGATTAGGAAAGCATGAATACATTACAATTCTAACCAACAAAAAAGTCACAGGTAATGATGATATTAAGTTGCTCAATGATTATATTATTTATACTCAAAGCAATCAGGAAGATTTTGATTTTATAAAGAACAATCTTGCAACACTAGAAAATTATTGTAAAAAAATCAGTGCTTATTTAGATATGGAAATTGTTGATAATGCCTATGAAAAGATACCGGCAGTTTGTTTTCTTTTACTGAGTGTTAAGTCACTTAATGACATTTATTCATTCAAAACACAGTTTAAGTTAGCAGTAAAAGAGATGATTCCAAATCTTTTATTAAACCTTAAAGAAAACAGTTTTTTTACTGAACCGAAAGAATCTACTAAAATACCAATAGAAATGAAGCTAATTAAAAATGATGACATAGAGTTTTTAAAGAAATCCATAGCGATTAAGGAGACCGATATAGGTCTAGCTAGAAACAAAATTAATCAGTTGAAAAATGAATCTACTAAAGAAGATTTGAGTGTTAAACTGCAAGAGATTGAAAAAGAAACACAAAACCTTATTCTTAGACGTACTGAATGTGAAATTGAAATGGAGAATGTAATATCCAAATTGACTAATGTCACTGCAGAAGAAAAGAAAGAACTATATAAGAGAAACAAGGAATTAGTCGTAGAAATCAATCAATTAACTGAGAAAATATCCAATCAAGATCATGTCGGTACAGTTTTTAAAAAAGCACACCTTTTCGATTCTAATAACTCAGAAATTATTAAACTCGAATCAATAATTAGGGGTTTAGAAAACGAGATTGAAGAGTATGAGAATGAAATTAGTAGAATCAGTTACGATGATAAGGTTATTTCATCAACATTAGGATTGAACCAAACCACCAAGAAAATCATTAAAACGCACCAAAAGAGAGCAATAATCGATTCTCAATATATTAGTCTTCCCTATAACTTTGAAATCACCAATGTTAATTACATGACAAAATCCAAAAGTGATTATCGAAGTATTTATGCAGTAATCTTTAATATTTTAACACGAGGGAGAAATATTAGTTTTAGACATAAAAACGATAAAATCGATAACGATCAAATAGAAAAGATTTATCAGTTACAGTTACTCATATTGATGCTAATCAGAAATGGGATGCTGGATGATAATAAATGGTCGTTTGAAATCGAACAAGAGTTTATACCTTTACTGGAAACAGCGATTGAAGACTTGCTTTTATGGGTTGAACAACTGACAAGTTTAACGAGAATCTTATTCCTCAAGCCACAAGTTGAGTGTTCAAATAGTGGACATATACACATTTTGTTTGATAACTATTCAATAGAGGAAAACACGTTTTGTATTAACATCACCCAAACCACATCAGAAGTGATCCCTGTTTGGATTGAGAATAGAATTGATTACATAATCAATCCTAAAAAACAAAATCATAGAATGATAATGGAACAAATTCTTCAAACATTGTTTGGTTTTTCAGCATATAGAGAAGGTCAATTAGAAATAATTGCAAATTTTCTGAGGAACAAGAACACACTTGGTATTCTAACCACTGGTGGTGGGAAATCACTCACTTATTACATTTCAGTTCTATTACAGCCTAAAATTAGTTTGATTATAGCACCAATCAATTCATTAATTAAAGACCAAACAGATAATTTGAGTAAACGCTATGGTATCGACAGGTTCGCCATTCTAACCGGTGACAACAAGAATAGAAATGAAGATTTGAATAGATTTAAAAAAGCCCATACACTATTTACTTTTGCATCTCCTGAACGTGTTCAAAACATTCGATTTAGAGAAATATTGATTGATCACAGCTATTCTAGAACAATCGGTAGTGTCATACTAGATGAAGTTCACTGTTTATCAGAGTGGGGACATGACTTTAGAGTACCCTACTTGATGCTAAGTACAACATTAAATACATATTGTGAAGGCGTTTGTTACTTAGGACTTACAGCAACTGATGGTAGTATAAGAAGTGGACAAGTTAAAAGTAGAGAGTTCATGATAGAATAAAACAAGAACGAGGAGCGAACTTTCTATGAAAAAACAGTACACCAAACAGTTCAAAATGGACGCCATTAAGTA
>Ga0310040_1000893_pt1 | contig 24400 bp, 29 predicted proteins | sample EPASupsiteHSE623_FD_200237 | JGI IMG/M metagenome (GOLD analysis project Ga0310040, IMG submission 200237) | Bioremediated contaminated groundwater from EPA Superfund site, New Mexico - Sample HSE6-23 (v2) (version 2) | ecosystem: Environmental > Aquatic > Deep subsurface > Groundwater >... | reverse complement strand
GCTGAATCATAGCGCGGTACACTGCCATCCGTTGCTTTTTCTTTTTTATTCAGTTCTTCCACCAGCTTTGCCGGCATTTCTTTATTGAAGGTCACCAGGACTTTTACGATATCCCGGTGTCCCTCGCTCATGCGCTCCAGCCTGACGAGCGTGTCATACCCGCTGCCCTGTGCCTGAGGGGTAATTTTCCAGCCATCGTACGTGGAATAGATGCGCTTGAGCTCCTGCAATGCAAATTCGTTCATGATGTCGGTGTTATTGCCCATAATAACTCAATCAACATCCTGTTTCTTATATTAAAAAACTTTTTAAAAAAATTTCGGCAGGTAAATTGAATTAATTTGATCCGCCAAATTCCTGATTCAGGTGAGGTTAACCGGCTCAAAGGTATCCCCGGTCGGGCGTCCCTCCCGATAACATCCCCGCAGTCTTCAATCCAGCCGATCCTCGCTCCGGTCTCGCATCCCCGCTTGGATACAAATGATTGTGCGATTACGCCCAATGAACCGGATGTTATCTCGAATCATTACGACATGTACATCCGGGCTCATCCTCCGGCCTTCCTTCCCACTCCCTGATTCCCCGGTTGATCACGTACATCCGGTCACCGACATCCCGGCAATCGGAAATACGATGGGTCACGACAAGACAGGGAATGGCCATCTCGGTTACAAATGTGCGCGTCAGTTCTTTTACCCGGCGGATATTTTCCGCATCGAGTGCAGTGAATGGTTCATCGAGCATGAGAAGTGCAGGGCCCGTGGCAAGGGCCCGGGCAAGGGCGACACGCTGCTTCTGCCCTCCCGACAGGTTTCCTGCTTTCACATCGGCAATATCTTCAAGGCCCATCACTTGTAACCAGTGCCCGACATGTTCCCGGATAAATAATGGGGATTTATGTTGTGCGCGAAGGCCGAATGCAATATTCTCCCGGACCGGGATGTGGGGAAAGACTGCGGAGTTCTGGAATACGTACCCGATGCGGCGGTTTTCTGCCGGGACATCGACACTCGTACCTGAATCAAAGAGTACGGAACCATCCAGCCGGATTGATCCAGTATCGGAAGTTACCAGGCCGGAAATAATATTGAGGGCAGTAGACTTCCCTGCACCGTTCTCCCCCATGAGAACAACGATCTCACCCGGCTTTGCATGAATGGAAAGATCGAGGGAAAAATCCCTCAGTTTCTTCCGGATGGCGACATCAAGCATGGGACATCTCCCTGCGTGCAAGGAGCCGGACTGAGATCATGATCGCAAACGAGATGATCACGAGCAGGATGGAGATGGTAAGCCCTACGGCAAAATTCCCCTCCATTCCCACGTACACCGCCAGCGGCATAGTCTGGGTTACCCCGGGAAGGTTGCCGGCAAACATGATCGTTGCCCCGAACTCCCCGAGTGCACGCCCGAATGTCATCACGGCTCCTGAAACCAGGCCGTTTGCCGTCAGGGGCAGGGTGATTAAGGCAAAGATCCGCAGGGGGGATGCACCCAGGGTCCGTGCGGTCAGTTCATACGACGGGTCAAGCTGTTCAAAGAGGGATTTTGCCTGGCGCAGGTAGAACGGGGATGCCACAAAGATCTGGGCCATGATGACGGCAAGAGTGGTAAACGCGATGCTGATGCCAAACATCGAGAGGTACTGTCCCAGGATACCAACCCGTCCCCAGAGTACCAAGAGAGCGACCCCCGCAACCGCTGGAGGAAGCACGAGCGGGAGGTCAATGAGCGTGTCGACAATCACTTTTCCCGGGTAATTATTCCGGGTGTGGACATACGCAAAGGGTGTGCCGACAAGGATCACTATCCCTAAGGAAACCGCCGAGGTGAACAGGCTCAGGACCAGTGCGCTGAGGACATCGGGCGTGGTGAGAGAAGAGAAGAAGAGTTCGGGAGTTGTCCGGAAGAACAGTGCCACCACCGGCAGTGCAAGGTACAGCGTCACGGAAACTATCAGGAATGCTGCACCTATGCAGGTAATGGTTCTCCGGGTTTTTGCTGAAAGGGCGGGTGCAGGATTCATGCAGTAACTGTTCCGGGCGGTTTTGTGTTATCCACTCTCTGTTTCCGGCATGATAAAAAGGGAGGAGTTTATGAAGTTGAGATCGGCCTGAACCCGTAGTCCCTGAGATCCTGCTGGCCGATTGCAGATACCATGAAGTTCTCGAAATCCGCTGCCGCCCCCTTGCTCGTGGACTGCTTCATGACGCCGATGGTATAGGTCTGGAGATAATTGTCTTTCTTGGGAATGGTAATTGCGACATAGGTGTCCTTTGGTGCGGCCGTGTAGGTAGACTCGTACACGAACCCGGCATCCACTTCACCGAGCGCTACCTTGGTTGCCACTCCCGGTTCAGCGGTCTCGTAGGTTACTATATTTTTAATTACTGAGGTATTCCATTCCTGGTTATAGGTCGATTTTGCGAGATTGCCAATGGCGGCATTCGTGGCAGTGCCAACAGGAACACTCTTGTCCCCGATTGCGATCTTCACGCCGGGTTTTGCGAGATCTGCAAGTGACTGGATCTTTGCAGGGTTATTTGCCGGCAGGATGACGATGACGTAATTTGAGGTAAGTGGTTTGACCGTCCCGTCAACAAAGTAACCGCCCTTGGTGAGTTCCGTGGTATAGGCATTGCTTGCAGAGATGAACACATCGGCGTACGCACCGTTCATGACCTGTGTCCTGAGTGCCTGCGTGCCGTCAAGGTTGAAGACCACCTTGTGACCGGGATACATCTTCTCGAAATCTGACGCCAGTTTCGGGGTCACTCCCTTGAGCGAGGCTGCGGTAAATGCCACAACATTGCCTTCAGAGTACGTGTAGACCGGCGCGGGTGTGCTGGTTGTTATGGCAGCAACCGGTACCACAGTCGTGCTGACTGCCTGCGGTGTCGGCTGCGGAGCTGGTAATGTTGTTACCGGCACTGCTGTCGTTGATGCAGCGTGGGTTACCGGCTGCGCCGGTGCTGATGACGTGCACCCGGCAAAGAATGCCGTGAGCAACAGCAGTCCGCATACGATACCTACGATGATAATCTGGTTTGCTGGTATGGGTCTTTTCATGGTGGATCGTTCCATTGCATACAACGTTATGGGAAATATGTAAAATATCTTTCGTTATATCTTTTTAAAATAAACTATTTTTAATTTACATTATTTCCGGTTTCCTTATATTTTTATATGAATTATTTCCATCTCCGAAGAGGTACTATTCGTGTTGAAGGAGAAGGAATTCTCGCTCTGTTCAATCGGGCTGATCACCCTATGAGGTAAATGCCCTTATTGGTATCGTACGGGCACACGATTTTTCTGAGAATTTTCTTGGAAGCGGATTGCCCCTGATTACATGACTGTGAAAACCGGACCTCTTACTATTCTTGCAAATTTCGTAAAATATTTTATGTTAACAAAATTAATAAGTTAAATGCAAAACATTATAATGACCAAGGCCCAATCTGTTATTGTCCACCTTAAACTGCACACACCTGTGGACATATGCACACACAACAAGACATGCACACAAATAAGCTATGAAAGAAAGGGGATCTTAACCACATCCCCGGAATATTTACCGGAGAATTTAACCTCATGATCACCCGGCACCATATCGCTCTCGTAATCTTTTGTACAACAATACTCTGCAGTGCACTGGTGCCCTCTGATCCTGTTCTCGTTCTGGTGATCTGCCTTGGTGCCTGCACAGGTGCCATACTGCCGGACATCCAGATGAAAAAGCCGCGGGGCTTTCAGATCCGGACAGCGGCATGGATGATTACCCGTTTCAGCAGTTTATTCTGCACGCCGGCGATCTGCCCGTTGTACCAAGCCCTGTTGGGGCGCTCTTTTTATCCCGGGGATAAGCGGCTGACCCATTCGGTCCCCGGCATCTTGCTCCTGTGGTTGGTCCTTGCAGTGCTCCTGCTCGTCACCACAGTTATCCTCATGAGTCCTGCCCTGCAGTACCTTCCCATCGCGTATCTCTGTGGCGTGATGCTTGGTCTCGTCCTGCACTTGGTCGAGGACATGTGTACCCGGAAGGGGATCACACCCCTCTTCCCGTTCAGCACTGCCCGGATTTCCGGTTCGATCCGGCCCTGCGATACCACCGATCCAAGGATCGCGCAGTTCCATTTCTATCATTGCTCGGTGGCGGGCATAATCCTCGGGTTCCAGTTCCTCGGTAACTGGCAGGGCGCCTCATCGGTACCCGTCTGCCTGTTTGCACTGGTCTCATGCCTGGGCATGATGATCTGGTCTTCCGATGTGAGCATATCCGCTGAACATATCATCAGGGACTGGGCAGCAGAGATACGCACACCTATCCAGTTGGATCCCTTAATTGTTCAGGAAAATCACGGTGGTTCCTCTTCACGCCTCATGATGGGTGTGTACTATTTTAATAAAAGCGAACGATGAACTTTGATTATACTCATTAGTAGTCCGGATTTCACTCTTCTTCCGGATACCCGATCCACGGTGACTCGCAATGAATCCACATCCAGAACATGTAATCTCCTTTACTCCCATAGGAACCATCCACTCGCCCTTCACCGAACCTGCCGGTATGCCGATCCAGCCTGCGGGTGCAGTCGGCGTGAGAGGAACTGTACAGATCGAAGAAAAATTCCGGGAAGGATTGCGAGACCTGTGCGGTTTTTCCCGGATCATCCTGATCTATCATCTCCACCGTTCGCAGGGCTACGTGCTCGATGTAATCCCGTTCCTGGATACCGTACCGCATGGTATCTTTGCAACCCGGGCGCCCCGTCGCCCCAATGCGATAGGCATCTCGATCGTGCGGCTCATTGCGGTGAATGGCTGCGAACTGGTGATAGAGGGTATTGATGTGGTTGACGGGACTCCTCTTCTCGACATCAAACCGTATGTGCCGGAGTTCGATTGCTTTCCTGATGAGAAGTCCGGGTGGTTTGCCGGTTGCCGGGATACTGTTGCCAGCATGAAAGCAGACGAGCGGTTTTGTGGGAAGAGTGAGTGAAGGCAGGGGTTCGGTCTTTTTCTCTGTTTCTGTTTTTAAAAAATCTCCCTGAAAAAAGATCTATCCTATCTGCATTCCGGCTGGGTTTCCGGGGCCTGGGTGGGGTAACCTCAGTGGCGAAAAAAGCCTCAATTTCCGGGCCTTTGGCAGCCATCCGGTGAGGGAGTTTCCGCCCGTATTCCATCAATCAGGGCTAATTTTGGGCTTATTAATTTTTGTATCGGCATCCGGCGGTTTTACGGGCTTTTCCGGAACGGGTTTTGCAAAACGGGGCTTGCAAAGGGCTTGTTTTCCCCCGGGGTTCCGGCCCCCGTATTCCCGGTCTCTTCTACGATGGATAACCCGGGGGACCGTCTTTGGGGGAGATAATAGCAACAGCGTGTGGCTACGGTGTATCTTCACCATATGTCCCGGCATACGCGGGTTTTAAAAGAATCCGTACCCCATCAAGCCAGAGTTTACGGATCTCTTCTTGGTACATCCAGAGCATGTCATAATTCTGGAGCCCGGAGTAGAGGGCTACGATCAGGATCGCCAGCTGGTGGGCATCTGCCTGGGTCTGGAGGAAATTTTTCCGTTTCTCATGTTTGATTACTTCTTCGATGGATGTAATAAACCCGGCATAATACTCCCGGGTAGCATGACGGATATCGGAGTTACGGGTAGAAAGGGCAAACACCTCAAAAAAGATCTTCCGCTGGCGGGAATCCGTCAGGGCAAACCGGTCAAAGATCCGTACGAGCGTTTCTTCGAGCGGGCGGTTGTAGTAGGATTCGAATGCTACCTGTTGCATATTGCCACAGATTGCAGCGAGTACTGCTTCGATCAGTGCCTCCCTGCTTTTGAAATACCAGTACACCGCTCCCTTGGTAACGCCCAGTTTTTTTGCCACATCATCGATGGCCAGCTGTTCGCAGCCCCGCTCGGCCATCACATCCATGGCAGCTTCGATAATCCGCCGTTTGGCATCCTCCTTATACTCGGGTACGACCTTGGGCATTACTCCTCATATTCACTTCGTCCGGGAGAGGTAAAAAAACATCGCATGGGGATGAAATACAAACCGTTTGGTATTTATACATTCTAGTGAGTATGTTATTTTATAACAAGGTATGTGATTTACCATGATAACGGATATGAATTCTCTTTGGAAACCCGGAACGGGCGGACCGAGCCGGATTGCGGAAGGAATTGCACTGCAGAGAATGGCGGAATCCATGCTGCCGGAAGATGTCCGGATTTTTTACGATCCCTATGCAATCCGGTTCATTGATCCGGCAAAACTTGCATGGGCACGAGACCATCCTGTAGAGACACGCGCAATGGTAGAAGAGATAGAGAAGAAGATGCCCGGGTGGAGCAACTCGATCCGGGCACGGGTCCGGTATTTCGATGATGTAGTGCAGAATGCAGCAGCGGAAGGATTCAGCCAGCTGGTGATCCTTGGTGCGGGATACGATACCCGGGCGTACCGCATCGGTACGCTGAAAGGAAAGGTCAGGGTCTTTGAGATCGACCGGGCGGAGACCCTGGAACGAAAGACCGGGATCCTGAAGACAATATTCGGGAACCTGCCGGACCATGTTGCGTTTGTCCCGCTCGATATGGCGCAGGAGAACTGCTGGGATGGTTTACAGCAGGCCGGGTTTTTACCTACTGCAAAAACCCTCTTTGTCCTTGAAGGGCTCGTCATGTACCTGCCCCGCATGGCAGTTGGGAACCTGGTTGCCGGTATTGCACAGCATGCCGGTGCCGGCAGCGCCTTGCTCTTTGATTTCATCCCGCAGTCACTCGCTGAGGGATCCTCCGATGTTGAGGGGGGCAGGTCAATACGGGAGTATGCAATACAAATTGGCGAGCCGCTGCTGTCGGGTTTTGCTGATGGCGAGGTCATACCATTCCTGACCGGGCTGGGATTTTCCGGAGTGCAAATCATCCCCTCCTCCGCATACGCCGAGATGTATTACACGGGAAAGAATGCGGAGAGGAAAGTATCCGGCCTCCTCTCGTTTACGTGTGCAAAAATTCCGGAAGGGGACCCCCCGTGAGCGAGACAAAACGGACATCTCCGCCGCCCCCCGCGATCAACTTCGACGTCCTTTACGGTCGTACCACCGGTACCTGTTGCTGGGGCTGTGCCAAACGGGACGATTGCCCGATGGAAGCTGTTGGCCGGCGGTGCACAAGAGACCATACCACCTGCCCGGAGTGCACGTGGTGGGGAAGCCGGGGCTGTTACTGCTTTGCGATCGACAAAGACCTGCTGAGGATGTGAGACTTTCGGCAGTACCGGCATCCCTGGCTAGCAGCCACCGGTGAGAGAAACTCTCCAAAGGGCAACGAATTGATGATCCAGAGACTGGGTTTTGAGATCTCTGATAGGAGGATTGGAAATGCAGGAATCAAACAATGTTAAAGAAATCGAGATGAGTAAAACGAGTAAAGGCCCAAGTAAGACGGCTGAGACAATAGCTATGGTGAGGGTAGGTGAATCGAGAAGGCCGGAGGACGAGCGCATCTGTTATGACCCCTATGCCATCCGCTTTATCAGCCAGAAAGTGCTGGAATTCGCGACCAATAACCCGGAGAAGTACAGGGCATTTTTAGTGCAGAGCGAACGTTTGGTACCGGGGGCACGTAACTCGATCATAGCCAGAGTAAGATATTTTGACGATGTTGTGAATTCCTCCATTGGCGATGGCCTGGAGCAGCTTGTCATACTCGGGGCAGGGTACGATACCCGGGCTTACCGGATCGAAGGGCTGAAAAACGTCAGGATATTCGAGGTTGACCAACGGGCTACACAAAAAATAAAAGTGGAGAAGATTAAGGAGATTTTCGGATCGCTCCCGAGCCATGTCACGTATGTTTCTGTCGATATCGGGGTCGATAAGCTCGGCCAGCGGCTCCTGGAAAGCGGCTTTGACCGGTCCCAAAAAACCCTCTTTATCATGGAAGGGCTTTTTATGTACCTCCCGCCGGAGACCGTGGATGAGACGCTGTCCTTCATAGCGCAAAATTCGGGCAGGAGCAGCGCTATCGTCTTTGATTATATTCCCCAGTCCGTAGTTGATGGCACATGCAAACTCGAAGCCGGTAAGAGCTGGCGAAAGGGGGTGATGGACGTGGGAGAACCTTTCCAGTTCGGGATAAAAGATGGAGAGATCGAGACCTTCCTTACACAACGGGGATTTTCAAAAGTCAGGAACGTTACCAGCAAAGATTACAAGACGGCGTATTTCCTCGGAAAAAACGAGGGCAGAGAAATGAACAGCCTGTTATCGTTCGCTTATGCTGTGGTTGAATAAAAGTGCCTTTGAAGATGTGAGGTGATGGTATGGCATGACAACCTGCCGTAAGGCACACCGCAGGACCATGCTCCGGATCCAGGGCGTGGAGAAAAACCCTTTAATAGATATGACTCACAGTCAATAATTGACTCTGGGTCAAAAAGCACAGGGCCAGTACGAGCAGCATTATGACCGTTGCAGACAGGAAACAACGCAAGAAGGAACAGCGCCGCACCGAGATCATCGATGCGGCCGAGAAGCTCTTTTACAAAAAGGGCTTCGACAACGTCACTATGGATGAGATAGCAGACGCAGTCGAGTTCTCCAAGGGCTCGCTCTATGTCTATTTCAAAAACAAGGATGCACTGTTCTTTGCGATTGTGGCCCGCATGCACCGGGAATATTTCCGGCAATTCAGGGAACTTCTCGATGAGAATGCCCGCGGCGGGGAACAGATCCGCACGATGATCCGGCACCTGGTCGAATACACCAAGGATCACCAGGAGTATAATGACATGGCCTGCACGATCGGGCCCCTGATCTGGTCGAGGATGGATACTGAATACGAGCAGGTTCTTGCAGAGAACTCGATGGATTATAACCTGTGGCTGAACGATGCAATCAACAAAGGTATGGCGGATGGTTCCATCAGGAACGATCTCAACCCGGCACTGTTCGGGTTCTATATCTCGCTCATCAGCATCTCGGTTGTCTCACCTTCGCCTCTCTGGAAAAAAGGGTTTGAGCTGGCGGGAGTCGGGTACGATGAGTTCGTGGACAATTTCCTGACGTTCATCGATCCTTCGATCAACAACTGCAAAACCGAATGTTCCACAAAAAAACACTCCGCCGGAAAAAGCGGCTGATACAGCCGGCCCGGCACTGCACGCAGTGGTAAAATCCGAATGAAAGATCCCGTTTAAAGAGCGTATGCTGTCGACCAAATCTGCGGACAGCAGGATGATGGTGCCACGGGCTGTCAGAAAGCAGGACAAGACCAATTACAATCAGAAGATACGGAGATAAAATGGCTAAAAATGACGAAAGCAGACAACAAGAATCATCAAAAATCCCGGGCTGTATCCGGAAGATGTCCCGGTGCGAACGGTTTTTTTTCATGAGCCCGGCATGCACGGTGATGATGGCAGCCCGGATCACCGGCGCCGTTGATGAAATACGATTCCGCCAGGCACTTGCCACCGTGAGCCGGGTCCACCCGCTGCTCCGGTCAAAGATCGTGTTCGATGACCGGCACGATGCATGGTTCTCATCAGATGGGGTTCCGGAAGTCCCGATGAGGGTTTCCTCCCGGACCTCCGACAGCCAGTGGCTGGACGAACTTAAGAGCGAGGCGCGGGTGCCGTTTGATCTCGGCAGGGGCCCGCTTATAAAATGCGTGCTCCTCCAGTCCCCGAACGTCTCAGACCTGCTTGTATTTTGCAACCACAGCATCTGCGACGGTATGGCGATTGCCATACTCGTCCGGGAACTTCTCGTGCGGTATGCAGATCCCGAAAAGGAAATCCGCGTGCTGGATTCTCCGGATGCGCTGGATCTTGAGAAGCCCGGAATTTCTGTTATGGGGTTCGTCTCCCGGATAATTTCAGTGTATGCGAACTGGAAATGGAATAAAAACCCGTACTATTTCGGCCCGGAGGACTATGCAGCCCTGTACCGCACCTACTGGGAGAAACGCAGGCCCGGTCTGGTACTCTTCGAGTTTAATCCGGCAGAATCCGCACGGATGCAGGCAACCTGCCGGGAACACAGCGTTACCGTAGCATCAGCAGTCTCGGCTGCATGCCTTGCTGCCCATGCAGATATTACCGGCGGCTTTTCGAAAAGCCAACAGACGGTACTTGTGCCGTATGATCTGCGGAGAAGGGTACAACCCCCCACCGGTGATGTTTTCTGTTTCTGCGCCGGAGGGATCCGGCTGAAGTATGCTTATTCGCCGGAAAAACCGTTCTGGTATAATGCCGGGGCACTGCACAAGGCCATCCACACGTACCTGGAGAACCCGTCTCCCGCACCGCTGCCGGCATTTGAACCCTCTCTCATCGATGCTCTCGCGGGATTTGGCGTGTTCACAAGCAAGGTTCCTGAAGCATATACCAAAACTGCTACATTGCAACGGTTTGCCGCCGATAAGGGAAACATCGTAGTCTCGTTCAACCGCAATATAGACACGACATTTCCCGGGTTCACCCCTTCCAACCTGGGCAAAATCGATATGCCTGAATCCTACGCAGGTCCCCGGCTGGAACGGCTGGTCTTCCTGCCGGCGGCAAGCGAGATCAACCCGCTGGTTTTGGGCGGGATCGGTGCGGGTGGAGGGATGGTCTTTGCGTTGGCGTTTGTCGATCCGCCGGCAAAGAGTGGTGTGTCCCCGGAGCCGGAGATGATCCGGATCCGGAACCGGGCGCTGGAGTACCTGGGATTCCCGGAGAAGGTACACCCGGGAGTAATAACGCGAGCGTGAAATTATGCCAACTGTTCATTTACACGACATCAACATGTACTACGAAATCCATGGCGAGGGCGAACCGCTTCTCATCATCTGGGGAATCGGTGGCGGGATCCCGCCGTTTGTCGATCGACTCGCGGAATCTGTGGCAGGAAGGGACCGGATCATCGTTTTCGATAACCGGGGTTCGGGCAGGACAGACAAGCCGGATATCCCGTATTCAATCGAAATGATGGCAGAGGATACAGCCGGGCTTATGGATGCTATCGGCATCCGCCGGGCCCATATCCTCGGTATATCGACCGGTTCCCGGATCGCGCTGGCGCTTGCGGCCCGGTACCCCGGGCGTGTGCAAAGCCTCGTCCTGAACGTGGCTGCTGCCCGGTCCCCGGACAGGGAGGATAAGGATGCGGCAGGTGCCTTCGAACGGTTGCGTGCAGCAATGACGCAGCCGGGTTTTATGGAAAAAATGCTTGTCTATCCGCCAACGATTGCCTCGTTCCTCCGGCAGTTCGAGGCTCTCCAAGAATTCGATGGCCGGCCCCTTCTGGGAAGGATCCGGGCCCCGGTCCTGGTTGTCAACGCGACCCGCGATCTCTCGACACCCATCCGGTATGCTGAAGAACTCAAGGCAGGCATACCGGGTGCCCGGCTCATTCTCGTGGACCGGGATCATCTGTTCGCACGGACCGATCCTGATCTGCTGATCCGACCGGCGCTTGATTTCCTGAGTGATATGGATACGGGCCATGATGATTGTAAAATGGGGGATTGAGCATTTTGAATTCCACAACAAACACTGATACAGGCACGGGTGAATGACATGAGTGCCACGACGAAAGAGTACGGTGATTTCGCATACCTTATTGACGCAGCCCGCACCCTTGGGGCAAAAGAGGCTAAAGTCATCCCCGCATCGGATGTCGTTGTCGAGAACCGCGTGCCCATGAAGTGCCGGACCGGCTGCATCGGGTACGGGAAGAAGCTGACCTGCCCGCCGTACGTCCCGACGCCGGATGAGTTCCGGAAGATCCTCGCGGAGTACAAATATGCCCTGCTCGTGAAGTTCATCTCCCCGGCCAATGCCGACCCGGATGTGATCTGCTCGATCTACAAGTTCTGGCTTGACCCGGCGGCCCCTGCTGACAAGAAAGAACAGGCAACGCAGTTCTGGAAGGACCATTTCAACGGTACCGGCGCGTTCGCCCCGATGATGCTTGAGCTGGAGCAAACCGCGTTCAACGCGGGCAACCCCTTCGCGCTTGCGTTCATCAATGGCTCGTGCCGGCTCTGCGAGACCTGCAACGTGAAGGCAAGCATCTGCATCCATCCCACCCAGGCACGGATTCCCGAGCATGCGGTCGGCGTCAACATGGTCGCGACCGCAGCGAAGGCAGGGATGCCGATCCGGTTCCCGGTGCAGGGGCACCCGGAGCTAATGGCGCTCCTGCTGATCGATTGATCGATGAAGGAAGAGAGACCCTCTGCGAAAACCGGCATGATGACCAACGATTCCGCTGATTGCAGATGACCTTCTGGAAATTATTTAACCATATATTATAGACGAGTAGTGATTCCGATGGATAACACGAACACTCACACGAACATCGAAACGCAACCATCTGAACTGACCCGGGGTACCAACGTCCTTGCCATCAACGCAAGCCCGCACAAGGACAATGGAAACACCGCCCTGATCCTCAATCCCTTCCTTGAGGGAATGAAACGTGCAGGAGCAGAAGTCAGCGTTGTATATACCGAAGATCTGAAAATCCATCCCTGCCGGGGAGATTTTACCTGCTTCTGCCGCCCTTCCGGCACCTGCATCCAGTCTGACGACATGGACTGGCTGATGCCAAAAGTCCGGGACGCAGATATCCTGGTCTTTGCATCACCGCTGTATGTTGACGGGGTCACCGGCCCGATGAAGATCTTCATTGACCGGTTGGTCCCTCTCCTCCAGATGTATATCGAGACCCGTGAGGGCCACAGCAGGCATCCCCCTAAGGATACCAAGGTTCGAAAAATCGTTCTTGTTTCCAACTGTGGCTTCTGGGAGAAGGACAATTTTGATCCGGTCATCCGGCATATGCGTGCCCTTTCCAAGAATTTGAATGCTGAATTTGCCGCAGCCCTTATCCGGCCCCATGGCACATTTTTAAAAAGTGCGCCGCAGACCGGGCTCCCGTACGAGGATATTCTGGAGGCCGCAATGAGAGCGGGCCACCAGATCGTAAAGGACGGGGTTATTGCAGAGGAGACCCTTGCAGCGGTCAGCCGGGAGATGCTTCCCTATGACACCTTCATGCAGGTCAGCAATCCTATGATTGGGAAACTTGTTGAACGGCTCGGGCGTGAGGAACCGGTGCATTAGGCCGCCGGACGAATGTATTGTGAACGGAATGTCTGGGGAATTAAGAATTATGAACGAACACTTGTTAAAACCAGCCGACCGGGTGGAAATTACCGTCATTGTTGACAACTATATCGATTTCTTTGTCGTGCCCCCGACTCCCGTGGACCGCCGGCTGCTGTTCGACCCGGCCCGCCAGATCCTTATCCCATCTTGCCGAAATGAATATCATCATTGTGAAACGGGAAGGGAGACAATTACGGTATGCCCTTAACCCGGTCTTCCGGTCATTGCGGACAGATAGCGAATAGCGGACAATAGCGGACATTGTCGGACAAAATCCGATAATGCCACAGCATGGAATTTCAATAATTTCGGATTGGATTTTCATAAATGCTACGAATTAGCGTTTGATTCGGGAGAGGGACATCTGGCAGATGTCGGACAACAGCGGACATTGTCGGACAAAATGCCATCCGTCAGTGAATGATATGGATAAATCTTCATGATCTGTCCAATGCAGGAATAGTAAAATGGGGGGGAGTGTATACCTCCAATTAAAAAAAAGGCTTGAATCCCTACGTGATCAGCTCAATAATCTCCTGCGCCGTCACCGGGTCCATGATCTGCGCAAGAACAATCCCGGCAAGCGCCACGAACAACCCCCAGAACACCTTCCGGACCTGCTCGTTCTTCCCGAACGCCTCAATCACCACATCAACATCAGCCTTCATCGCCCGCTGGATCAGCTTCGGCAGGAACACGAAGAGCGGCAGGAAGAGGACAGCAGCACCAATAAATGCAAGCGTAATCTCCGCCCGGCCCGCCAGGAAGTATCCCAGCGGGACCGCGAACACTCCCGCCAGTAGCGCAGCCATCCCGATCTCGCCGAACCAGAAGTAATGCCGCTTCTCCGCGTAGTTCAGCCGCTCGGCATCCGTCAACGCGGACAAGTCGAAGATCCCGAGCGTATGCAGCATGCCGTACCAGGCCGCGTGCGACTCCTCCGGGTCCGCAACGAGACCGAGAAAGAGGATTGCGATCGGCACCATGAGAAGTAAAAGGGGGAGGTGCGCCAGCACCATGACCGCCCCCAGCAGCACGCCGCTCCCGCAGATGGCGGCCCGGGTCTGCATCTCGTTCTCAAACATCAGGATCACCCGGTACAATCGTGATCTCGAAGACCGGACTTGTGTACCCGTGGTTTGCCGGGCGGAAATCCCGGGCCTTTCCCGGCTGCCCGGCCTTCCTGCGGGCGGTACGGATCCGGACCGTGTGGGTACCCGGCGCCCGGGGATAGACCCTCCGGCCATCGCTGCCCTGCACACTCAGGTAACCGGGGATCTCGAACCAGTACGGCCAGAAACGGGTACCTTTCGGAAGATTCGTTCCCCGTTCGAGATCCTGCAGCAGCAGGGGAATCAGGTCGTCGTAGCGCACCTCGATGATAAGATCCGCATCCTCCAGCTCCGGGTTCAGGTCCAGCTCGAAGAAGACCGGGCTGCGCCGGACTTCGTCGACCGTGAGCGGGGTATCCCGGGTGAGCGGTTCAAGGCCGCTTGAGGTGCCCCGGTATAACCCGGTCACGGTTGCGATCGGATGCAGTGTCTTTTCAGATACCATGATAGTCCTCCTTGTGGTGTTCGTGCTCGGCGCGGAGTTTCCTGAACTCCTCGACGATTTCATCGTACTTGCCGATCTTCTGGTAGATGACATACAGCATCGGGTAGATCGGGAGTACGGCTCCCAGTACAATCGCTAGTATTTCGGTTTCCATAATGGCCCTCCGGCAAACGACGAGCGGACCGGGAAAAAAGGTGACCGGGGGGTCGCCCCTCCGGGTCGTTCGTCATTCTGCACTGCTCAGGCAAGGGCCGGCACGGTGTCCGCCCAGGTCTCGACCTTTGTCCGGATGCCATCGTCCGAGTACGAGGTGATGCTGATCTTCTGCCGGGAGAAGTTCACCATGTAGATCTCGCCGTTCGGGTCGTGGCACCGGACCGTTGCACTGTACAGCTCTTTGTCAGTGTCACGGTACGGGGTGCCCCCGTGGGAGGTCGAAAGGGCCGTGCTCGCCAGGATCGCTGCTGCTCCGGCATTGAATCCTGCAATCGTGTTGAACCTGTCCGAGAGGTGGCCGACTGCATTTGCTTCGGCGTCCTGGTACACGATTTTCACAGTGTACCCTTCGCGGGTCTTTTCTACCGGGTCGTGGGTCTCCCCGGCGGTCATGTAGGCTACACAGGCAAACGGGTTGTCGGTGATGACCGACTGGACGATCGAGTTGAAGGTCGCTACGTCTGCTATCGGTTCTGCAAGGTTGCGAACCGCACTCTTGGTTACGGTGCTCTGTAAGAAATCTGCCATGTTCTTTCCTCTGTTTTTTGTTGTGCTCTGTTGAGGAGGTTCACCGAACCTCCCGCTTTTGTCGCGGGGCCCTTTGACATACCAGTATAGGCTTTTATCGGGTATTGGCGTGACTGAATCGCGTATTTTTTCAAAAAAAGGGGCATGGTATGCGGAGGATTGCGCGAACAAAGCCTGAATTGGGGTGCGATGTCGTCAGCCAAAATGTAATGGGTAAACCGGTCCTTCTGGGCTCGCCGTTTACCGATTCCTGCCTTATACCGGGTTTGCGGGAATTGACGGATTTTGTTTTATATACCCCTTTGTTACCTGTACAGAATTCCCGTCGATATGCCATTATTGCAGGACAAAAACTACGGATCGTTGATGGATATTCGATCATAATTTGTAAAAAGGGGCTCGGGGGAACCCAATGGATTTTATTTTAGGGCGCTCTTGGGGGCTGCGGCATCCGATGCCTCCGCCCCCGCCGCGCGGGCATCCCCCCTAATGGAGCGACAGCCCTCATGAGGTTGGACTTCCGAAACGGGGGTCAAGGGGGTGCTCCCCTTGCGTTGCTTCCCCCCCTGGGGAGTAAGGGGGTCACGCTCAAAATTGTCAAATGAAAAGAACTGAATCGAAGAAAAAAATTTCTCCAGGACGAAAAAGGAAAGTGTTGCCGAGACTTCCCCCCGATTGCATGAAAGGGGGAGATGCCGGTCTGGAATTCCTAAAGATGGCACCTATGAAAGCGACCGGTTATCCGGTTTTTTCCGAGTCCCCGGCTTGTTCCCGCACTTACTCTTTTCGCAATGCCGGTTCCCCTTGCCGGTCCCCGGTCGTGCGGTTCTCAGGCGGATCGTGTAATAGTGCTGTTGTGTCCGGATCACCGAGATCCGGAATGTCAGTTCTCCCTTCTGCCAGATGGCCCGGGCGATGATGGCCGGTACAAGGTACAGGGGGATATCCTGCTCTTCGAAGGGAGAATTTTTCGAAAGCCTCCGGGAAACCGAGGCAAAACGGGGGCGGACGATCTTCGGGGGAGCGATCATGTGGTTTTTTGTCGTGGGCACCGTTTTGCACCCGGGTCCCTGGCTATCCGGTAGTACTGGTACGGTCGTGGGAGTGACCGGAATCGGATCCTGCCGGGATGGGGCAGGAGGTGCGGTGGTGGGGCCGGCATCGGTCGGGAACCGTGGATCGGTTGCGACCTTCCGGATGGAGATCGGAAGGACCGGCTGAGCAATCGACAAAACGTGTCCGTGAACAGGACTACTCCCTTGCGTTGCCGCTGTCAGCTGCATAGGTTCACCTTGATCTTTCCTTTGTGCTCGATCCAGATTCCCTTTGAAGCAACGGGAGAGAATTTCTTACGCGGTTTTTGCATCTGCCCGTGGCGGTTCCAGCATTCAGACATGGGAGACCTCCCGGATGCCTTCGTCCAGTACTTCGAGACAGGTGAAGCGGCCGGTACTGTTCTGGATCCAGATCTCCCGGTGGGGAGCCGCAGTCGCGGTCCGGAGGGGAAAGAGCTTCCGGAGGAGTTGCGCATCGGTGTGGCAGAATTCTACTGTTGCGGGGATACCGGTGAGGGGCCGGGCGGTCTGTTTGAGCTTGAGGTAGAGCAGCTCGGTCGTAATGCGCAGTGCCATGAGATGGGCCGGCTTCTGGTGGGAGGGGAAGCAGGGCCGCATCGGCACGACTGCAAATCCCTTCTCTTCCAGCAGTGATTTTGCCGCACGCTCGATGGGTGAGAGCCTTGCTGCTTTTTTCATGGTGTTTCCTCCACGAGAAGACGCACGGGTAATTTTCCTAATGGGGGAATTTCCTGGATCCGGTCCGGCAGGATTGTAAAGCAGCGGTACCCGTGGTGCACCGTGTAGAGCCAGATCTCGTACCAGATAGGGGAACCCGGGTGCCGTGCCATTTCGTGGCGATACCGCAGGACAGCCCGGGTAAAGTATCGTTCCACCGTATCGATCGTGGCCGGACGGTACGACAACTTATAGATCCGGATATAGCGGGTTTCGCAGGATTTCTCGGCAACGAGATAAGCCGGGGGAAGCCGCTTGTCCCCCTGCCCGTTGGGGACGATGCGGACCTCATACCCGTTGAGCCTGAGCAGTTCGCAGGCCCCCTGTTCCAGCACCGTGCAGCGGCGGCTGGTCATGATGCCGCACCCCCGTTGTCTGACGGGTATCCCGGCTGCCCGGTCCCGGCCTTTGCGTTCTCCCCGGCACCTGTACGGTCCGCTGGTAAGGTGTGCTTCTGTTCAACGTTGACGATCCCTGGTACGGCGACGTGGTTGTATCCTGCCACATCCCGGCCTGTTCCTTCATTCCCCGTTCCCGGAGAAATGTTCTGCATTATGTTCACCCGATTTTTGTCCTGGTATTCCCCCGCATTGCACCGTGGAGAGCGATCCTTTCACCTGCCCGCTCTCCTGTTGTTGTTTTAACGCCGGTCTTTTTCCTGGCTGGCAGAGCCCGGGCTGGAATCTGCTGCATCAGACCGGGCTCCCGCGACAGCGGGTCCCCTGTCGGATCGCTGTCGTGAAAGTGCACTCTTTATTTTTAAAAGACCGGCGTCTGCCGATGTATATCAAAAGGAGGATAATACCGGGGAGCGGCAACCTGTCCGCAATACCCGGTACCAGGCCCGGTCACGAAGTCGTATCTCTTGATCCGCATCATTCCCCGCACCATGGCGGCAAAGTTCCTGCCGCTGACCAAGAACCCGGCCATGATCCGGGCACGCACTTTTCCGTGCCCGAGCCTGCGGATCTTCGTCATTGTCCGGCGGAGGAGTTCTGCGATCATTGTAATAATAGACCGTTGGTACGATCGGATATATACTAGTTGGTCACTTCGGGATTTTTCGCAGTTATCCTGGCTCGTATGCGGGAATCGGGGCTTTAATTGGGGCTGGATTCGTATAACCCGGAGGTTGCATGATTTAACCGCTGCCATAGTGTAAAGAAACGCGGCCTTTTCCGCAAAATTTCTGGGAAAAAATGCAAAAACAATGGGCACCTGCCGCATGGCAGCGGCCCGCCCGCTCCTGATAAAAACAGGGAGATGTTTACGGTCGCGATCCCGGGGATGCCCGGGTTTCGGCAAGTTCAGGTGTACTCATTTTTTAAAAAAACATGGCTGGAAAAAAGATCCTCATATCCATGTTTCTCTGGATCCCGGGTGCCCGGATGGGATGGACTACGGGACGAAAAATGCCTCGATAAAAAGACCCCTGGCGGCCATCCGGTGAGGGAGTTTCCGCCCGTATTCCGTCAATCGGGGCTAATTTTGGGCTTATTAATTTTTGTATCGGCATCCGGCGGTTTTACGGGGATTTCCGGAATGCCCGGAGGAGTAACGGAGCCCGTATGGGGCTTTTTTTCGACCGGGACCCAGGCCCCCCATTTCAGATCACCATATTGCGGAATAGAGCACGGAATTTCGATATAAAATGAGATCATGAAAGGCGCTGGAGGAGCGTTTTCAGAACCACCGGCCCGAGCACGAGCTCCGCCTCTTTCCGGTATTTGCGTGTAAGACAATCAGCGATGATCCGGTTCCCGAGTGGAGTGGCCCACATACCCCCGCGTTGTTCCGTACCGATCAGCTGATCCCGCTCCATCTCAGACAGGATAGCGGTCATTTTCGACATCGGCACCGAGCAGGACACAGCTAGTACCCTTTTTGGAGGAAGACGGACCCGGACCCGGTCCGGGAAAAAATCCACATCCAGCGATTTTTCCTGGCATACCTGTATCCGGATTGCAGCATCGAAAACCTGTTCTGCGGTGATGGGGTCGGGCATCGTTATGCAGTGTATCGTTGCACCCCGTATAAATCAGTTGGTATACCAGATGGGATGCAAAAAGAGAACCGGATCCTGTTAAAATGGAGAAACTGGGTGGTGATCAGGTTCCTGCCATCCGGTTTTTTTGAATCATCCCGAAAAAAGATCCTCTTATTAGTATAATGGCTGGATTTTAGAAGGCCCGGATTTGGTAAACTAAGTGCCGAGTGAAGCCCCGGTTTAAGAGCCTTTGGCGGCCTTCCAGTGAGGGCGTTTCCGCCATTATCTCGGCAATCCGGGCGAATATTTGGCGTATTTTGTATGGGATCGGAATCCGGAGGATTTAAGGGGTTTTCCGGAATGTCAGGTAGGAAAACGGAGTCGTACAAGGGCTTATTTGACGGTATCTCACGACCCTGCCGGAAACGGGCACAGGTATACTTAGTATAATCCTGAAGTAAACCGCTGGCAAAATAAAAAATTCTTTTGTAAACAAGAAATAATTAATAACTGATAAAGTATGGAAGGTTTAATTAAAAACCTCAACAAAAGATCTCTGTTAACAAATTTTTGTTGTGATGTGCATGGCGTTTTCAGTACATGTAAACATAAACCGGTGCACCGGCTGTGGCAACTGTGTGGTTGCCTGCCCGGTCAACGCGCTCGAACTCTATTCGCTCGACCCGGTAACGAAAGAAAAGATCTATCATGTCCTTGATGGGAAATCCATCAGCCTTGACGTGAAGAATGAACTCTGTGCCGGCTGCGGTGTCTGTGTAGGCGCCTGCCCGTACAAGGTGATCACCCTTTCCGGACGGGGCGAGACCGGCGCACTCGGAATAGTTTGAACAAGGGGATGAGACTTATGGCAAAAGTAATCATGAACATGATCACCCAGCGTTCGATCGAAGAAGGCGCGGCAATGGAACAGGGAAAGACCAACCCCAACTACTTCGACGCCTGCTCGATCTGCGAGATCAACCCGGAAGACATGAAGAAACTCGGTATCTGGAAGAACACCAATGTCCGGGTAACGAGCGAATGCGGCAGTGTTATTGTCAAGGCAATTGAGCCCTCCCAGTACTGCCCGCCCGGTCTCGCCCACATACGGCAGGGTGTCTGGGCAAACCAGGTAGTCCCGCCGCGGACCCAGTCAACCGGCACCCCGCAGTACAGCGGTTTTCCCGTCACCATCGAACCCGCAATCAATGAAAAACTCAAAACCGCCCTCGAACTCGTGCAGGGTTCCGTAGGGCTCTGGAAAGGAGGACAGTAATATGCCTAAGCTTATCACCGGTGTCGGGTGCCCCTATTGCGGGTCATCCTGTGATGATCTTGAAGTCCTCGTCTCTGACGATGAAACGAAAGTGCTGGAAGTTCATAATGCCTGTATCATAGGAAACAATCTCTTCCACCATGCCAACGACCCCACCCGCCCACGGCTCCCGCGCCAGCGCCAGCCTGACGGCTCCATGAAGGAGATTCCCTACGAGGAAGCAATCGATTACTTTGCAAAGACCCTGCTGGCGGCAAAAAAGCCCCTGATCTACGGGTTCGGGTCCACCAATTGTGAGGGCATGAGCGCAGTCGGCCGGATTGCCGAGAAGGCCGGTGCCGTGCTTGACAACTGTGCCACCATCTGCCACGGCCCCTCGTTCCTTGCCATGTTCGACAACGGTTACCCGAGCTGTACTCTCGGTGAGGCAAAAAACCGTGCAGATGTCGTGGTCTTCTGGGGCTGCAACCCGATGCACGCCCACCCGCGTCACACCTCACGGTACTCAATCTTCCCGCGTGGTTACTTCACCGGCAAGGGCCAGATGCAGAGGACCGTTCTCTCTGTCGACCCGCGTGAGACCGACACCGCAAAACTCGCGGATGTTCACCTGATGCTCGACCAGGGCCATGACTATGAGCTCTTTGATGCCTTCAGGACCGTGCTCCGGGGCCACGACATTCCCGACAAAGTCGCAGGTATCGACAAGGAGACGATCATCAAGGCAGTAGACATCATGAAGAAGGCCCGCTTCTGCATGATCTTCTTCGGCATGGGCTGCACCCACACGGATGGCCGCAACCATAACATCGATGCTGCCATCAGTATGACCCGTGACCTCAATGACCACACCAAGGCTTCGATTATGGCAATGCGGGGCCACTATAATATCGCCGGTCCCGGCCAGGTCTGGTCCTGGCAGTTCGGGTTCCCGTACTGCATTGACCTCTCGAAGGGCACCCACGCCCACATGAACCCGGGCGAAACCAGTTCGATCGACCTCGCGATGCGGGACGAAGTGGACTGCTTTGTCAATGTCGGTGCCGATGCCGGCGCCCACTTCCCGATCCAGGCGGTCCAGCACTTAAAGAAACACCCGTTCATTGCCGTTGACCCGAACTTCTGCATGGCAAGCGAAATCGCCGACCTCCACATCCCGGTCAGGATTGCCGGTGTCGATGAGCCGGGCGTTGTCTATCGTATGGACAATGTGCCGATCCAGTTCAAGGCGGTGCTTAAAGGGCTGCCGGGCGTACCGAGCGATGAGGAACTCTTCGACAAGGTGTACGAGCGGATGTGCGAGATCACCTTAACCCAGCCAATCTGGCTTGCGGCCAAAGAAAACCGGAAATACCCGCACAACACGAACCCGGTGGTGAGCTGAAATGGCAGAAATTATTGTCAAGGGCGGATTTGTTATTGACCCGACCCGGAAGATCGACGGTGACGTAGGCGATATTGCGATTAAGGATGGCAGGATTGTCGACAAGGTCAGCTCGTCAGCAAAAGTTATCGATGCAAAGGGCAAGGTCGTCATGGCCGGCGGAGTGGACGTCCACTCCCACGTCGCAGGCCCCAAGGTCAATGTCGGACGGTTGTTCCGGCCCGAGGACAAGCTCTTATCAGGATTCTGCAGGAGCGGGATGGCACAGAAGAACGGCTACCGCATGGAGTCCGGGTTCTCGATCCCGAGCACCTTCAAGACCGGTTACGACTATGCCCGGATGGGCTACGGTTTTGTGATGGAAGCCGCAATGCCCCCGATCCATTCCCCCCACGTGCACGAGGAGATCCACGACACCCCGATCATTGATGAGGCGGCACTCCCCGTCTTTGGCAACAACTGGTTCGTCATGGATTACTTAAAGAAGGGCGAAGTCGAGAACACCGGATCCTACATTGCCTGGCTCCTCAAGGCCACGAAAGGCTATGGTGTCAAGGTCGTCAACCCCGGCGGCACTGCCGCATGGGGCTGGGGTCTTAACTGTGTCAGCCTTGATGACCCGGTCCCGTACTTCGAGATCACGCCCCGGGAGATTATCCGGGGACTTCTCGAGGCAAACGAGTATCTCGGTCTTCCGCACTCCATGCACGTCCACCAGAACGATCTCGGCAACCCCGGTAACTACAAGGGAACCATTGACTCGTTGAAGATTTCCGAAAGCGTAAAGCCGAAGAACAAGTTCGGACGCGAACAGGTCATACACTCCACTCACCTCCAGTTCCACTCGTATGGCGGAACCGGCTGGGGCGACTTCGAGTCCAAGGCAAAGGAAGTCATGGACTATGTCAACAGGAACAAGGCGATCACGGTCGATACCGGTAACGTCACGCTTGACGAGACCACCACGATGACTGCGGATGGCCCGTTCGAGCACCACCTCCAGGGTCTTAACCACCTCAAGTGGTGCAACGTGGATGTCGAGATGGAGACCGCAGCCGGTGTCGTCCCATATGTCTATGACCCGAACATCAAGGTCTGCGATATCCAATGGGCCATCGGTCTTGAACTTGCACTCTATGCCAAGGACATGAACCGGATCTTTATCACCACCGACCACCCGAACGCAGGCCCGTTCACCCGGTACCCCCGCGTCATGAAGTGGCTGATGTCCAGGAAGGCCCGTGAGGCAGTACTCGGCTCCTTCAAGCATAAGGACAAAGTCATTGCCGCCACTACCCTGCACCAGATTGACCGCGAACTCACGCTCTTTGAGATCGCCCAGATGACCCGTGCCGGCCCGGCACAATGCCTTGGCCTGGGCAGCACCTACGGAGGCCTTGCCCCCGGCATGAGCGCAGATGTAGCAGTGTTCGACCTCAACTACAAGAACATGCCCAGCGACCCTGATATGATCGAGAAGGCATTCCAGCGGGCTGCCTGCTTCATCAAGTCCGGTGAAGTTGTAGTCATTGACGGCGAAGTCGTCAGCAACGGTCACAAGAAGACGGTCTGGGTCAACGTCAACATGCCCGAGAACCCGCAGGTGATGCGTGACATCACCCAGTCCTTTACCAAGGACTACACGGTGCAGCTTGAGAATTATTCGGTCAAGGACTACCTTGCCCCGCACCCGTTCGTGATCAATGTCGATGTGGAGGCGTAACACTATCATGGTAACCGTTACCTTAAAACCCACCAAAGTCCCGGAACTTATGCTTGAGGGGTACAGCATTACTCCTGATGCATTTGCCGGAAAAAAGGCCCCAGAGATTGCAGCGCTCCCTGCCCACGAGGGCAAGGTCCATGTCACGCTTGGCGATTACTTCACCGTCACCGGTGAAGCCGGTGCAACCGCGTCAGAGACCGACATCGTAATTGCCGGAGACTGCTCACGGGTGAAATATATCGGCTCCAAGATGACCGCAGGGACAGTCACCGTCAACGGCAATGCTGACATGTATGTCGGCGGCTGGATGAAAGGCGGAAAGATCCATATCAAGGGGAATATGGACTCTTTCTGCGGTATCCAGATGGAAGGCGGCGAGCTCCTCTGCGATGGCAATGCCGGAAACCATGTCGGCTGCGCCTACCGCGGCGACTGGAGGGGCATGAAGGGCGGCACAATCCGGATCAAGGGAAATGCCGGCAATGATATCGGTACCTTCATGCTCGGCGGCACCATCATCATCGAGAAGAACGCGTTCATCCATGTCTCCACCCACGCCGAGGGCGGCACTGTCATCATCAAGGGCGATGTCGAGGGACGTGTCGGCGGCCAGATGGTCAAGGGCGACATGTACGTGCTCGGCAAGATTATGTACATGATGCCGGGGTACAAGAAGATCGATACCGTTGAGAAAGAAGTTGACGGTGTCAAGGCAATCTTCGACCACTATATCGGCGATCTCGGGGAGCGTCACG
>Ga0310040_1000892_pt1 | contig 24418 bp, 39 predicted proteins | sample EPASupsiteHSE623_FD_200237 | JGI IMG/M metagenome (GOLD analysis project Ga0310040, IMG submission 200237) | Bioremediated contaminated groundwater from EPA Superfund site, New Mexico - Sample HSE6-23 (v2) (version 2) | ecosystem: Environmental > Aquatic > Deep subsurface > Groundwater >... | reverse complement strand
CATCTATTCGGGCGAGCAGGCGCAGGCTATCAGGGTCCTCGGAACTCCTGGCCGCGGGCCTGGGGCCCTGCAGGCTTTCCAACCTCCTTTCCAGCTCCTCGATCTTTGCTGCCTGGATCTCTGCAAGGGCCTGGCTCTCGGCCAGGGCGGCTTCAAGGGATTCGTTAGCGCGGAGGAGCTGGGAGGGCTCATGGCTGGCAAGTTCTGCTGCAGTGCGGAAGGCTCCGGCTGTTTGGGATGTGGGAGGCATGACAGCGGCTCCGGCCATCTCAGGCCGCCTCCTGCACATCAGATCGGGCAGTCTTTCCTTCCGGGTCCTTCTGGAGGACATTCTCGGTTGAGCCTTCGCCTTTTGCGGCAAAATCCCTGAGATGGGCCTGGGCCTTGTCGGCGCATATGCGGCGGGCGCGGTTGTAGATGCTCTGCAGGGTGCCGGGATTGGATTGAGTCACGGCTGCACCTCCTCGACCACGAGACGGATCTTCTTGCCCTTCACGCGCTCCAGGAAGGCGTTTGTCTCGCCCTGGTTCGGATAGCCTTCCAGCTGCATGGAGAAATGAAGCGAGCCCATAATCTGGAAGGAGGTCATGAGTGAGCCTTCCCAATTCATGGCCAGGCCTCCGGGAACTGCTGCACGAGATCCCAATCGGCGGGAATGTGCGGCCTGAGGTTCTCCTTCATGAAGACCGGGATAGGTCGTGGGATGCGGCTGACAAGAGCTGCAATCCAGGCTGGCTGCGGGATGATTCTGCCCACGCGGTTGCGGCTCTCCGCGCCTATTATCGCCCATTCGATACCCTCATAGTCTGGGCTGATCGGGCCGTGCAGGGGCTCGAAGCTGACGAACTTGTGAACGCCGGGCAGGGCATCTCTTAAGGCAGCGATCCGCCAGAGGTCCTGCTGCTTCGTAACTGAGACACCCCACCAGAGGTTCTTGGGGAGAGTCACGCAGTGGAGCATCTCCAGGATCCTTTCGGGTCGTTTGGTAAGGACGAAGAAGAGATCTCTCTCGTTCCGGCAGACTGCTTCGATGGTTTGCTGGATCCAATCAGGATTGACATCCTCGCTGAACCAATCTGCCATCGAGTTGAGGAAGATCCGGGCAGGGGTCTTGCTGCGCTTCCGGTTGATCTTCTGGAGCCTGTCCGGGTGAAAAGTGGGCCGGAAGGGATCATCTGCAGGATAGCCGAAGCGACCTTTCAACCTCCGGGCCATCCGGGCCGCGTAGCAATAGTCGCCGCAGATGTCTGGATTGCCGAAGTTGCGGCAGCCGGTGATCGGGTTGATGGTCTCATCGGCCCAATCGATTTTAGTCCGGGCCATTCACCGCACCTCCGACAGAGCCTCGACGGCCACGGCTCCGCGCCTCTTGTCGATATTGCAGCAAGGAGTCTGGCCTAGGAGAAAGATCTCGGAAATGATGAGACAGTCCAGGACCTCAGGCGGCTCACCGGTGATGGGGCTGTAGTTCACCCTTGCGCCGGGCTGAACAAAGTCCGGGATCCTGTGGGAGGTCCTCTTCAGGGGCCGATGGCAGCGTGGGCATTTCTTGGGTTGAGCGTCGAAGCTGCCGGCAGTATGACCGCAGCGGCAGCTCACGATATGGAAATAGCGGGAGGACATTCAGGCCACCGCCCGCAGTTCCCACATGAGGTTTGCCGCCTCTGTCACTTTCGCGATCGGATAGTCGCCCCATTTCTCACGGAATAGCTCCAGAGCGGTTTTGAACTCCAGATGATGCACGGAAATGATGATCGCCGAATAGCCGACCTCTCCGATGAAAAAGAGGTGCCGTAGGAATTCCACTTGCCTGGAGTTGAGGTGCCAATGAGGCCTTGGCTCGAACTCCTGCATGGGTAATGGCATCCACCCAGTCTCCTCCGGCTCCAGGGCATCCCAGGCAGCCTGGACGGGGCGCAGCTCCTCCTCGATCAGCTCTCTTTCCAGCTGCAGCTCTTCGTCGAGGATGATCTCATCGACGAAAACGCGCTCCTGAGGGAGTGGGATGAGCCCTCCTTCGAAATCGTATCGGCCCATTCAATCCCTCCCCAAAATAAACGAGAATGCAAAGCCGTTGTAGCCCAGACGGAAATTGGTGTAAAATCTGCCTATTCGCAGGTAAACCAATCTGCCCGTTATCCCTGCGGAGAGGCGGCGACCATGATGGAATAGCTCCATTTTAGACCATCTCCTTTCGCGCTCTCCGGGCTTCGTATTCTGCCACGAGCTTTTCATCCGGAAGATAGACATTCCCGGTCTCTTCATCCTCAATCCAAATGGTATGCTGATGCAGTTTGGCCAATCGCACTGCACAAATTTCAGCGTGCAGAGAATTTGGAGCATGGACTTGAGAGACAAAAGCACCGTGATATTCGGTCAAGAAGCCGACATTGAATGTCATGCCGACACCGCCCGCAGCTCTATGCATTCCAGCTCGTTCGGACCCGCCCAGACGATTGCCTGATAGCGCCCTGTCCTGACTTCATGGGGCTTTCCGCCGTAGTTGCTGATGGCCATTTCACGCTCGATCCTGCCCGCACCGAGGAGATGCTGCAGATGGATCTGAACCGCCGCCCGGCCCATGTTGCAGACCATGACGAGATCATTGGTGCTCTGCGGCTCTTTCTGCAGGGCCGCCAGAACCTCGGCCTCATCTCTCAGGAGGCGGGCCGGGCTCCTCGGGAAGTGATGACTTCCAATGTGGCCGCTCATGATGACTCACCGCCTTCTTCTGCAGGATTGTCGCCGGTGATAGTGGGGACATGGACGGGGACAAACGAATCGCAGACCATTGGGTTGCAGTCAGCCCGGCGCTCGCAATATGGGGAGTTCAGGCACTTCATTCGATCACCCTCAAATCGAATAGTCCGAGGTCCTGCTCTCCATTATCGTGACAATATAGCTGAATCGATGCCAGAAACTCGACCTGTTTTCCAGATCGCGGCAGAGGGCCTCTCCAGTGTCTGCGGTAAACATACGCATGATTCGGGCCGCCGATGGGTGAGAAGACATCCTCCAGGACCACTATGCCTCTATCCGTGACCTTGTTAAAACGGGCAGAGAAGCGGGCACGTGTCAGGCCTGCTTCCCGGAGAAGGGCGAGATCGCGCCTCATGGCCACGCCTCCATTACGCTGGCGTTGATATGCCAGAAGGAGGAGCTATTGCCCTGCAGAATGGACACATTAAGGAGGTCTCCGGCAAATTCGAGGGAATGAAGCCCCTGGCCGGAGCTGTTGCCCGAGATCGAGACGATCTGCAGCTCCACGGCACCGGCAGTTGCATGCAGGAGCGCCAGTGCAAGGATGAAGGCTGTGGCAGCCAGGATGAGATACCACAAGGGTGAGGGAATTCTGCCCCGCGGGAGATTGACGACGCCCAGGACACCCACGACGGTTCCCTGGGGATCGGTCTCCTCGACGACTTCGAGGGCCTTCATTTCAGTTCACCCCCGCCTTGATGCCCTTGATCGCATCGATCTGGCCGATCAGCCATGCACAGAAGCACCGCTCCGGCGTCCTGTCGCCCGGCAGCTCGGCCAGGGCCCGGCAGAGAGAACGGCGCAGGCAGAGGAGGATCATGCTCGCACCTTCTTGCTGCCGGCCTTGGCTCGCGCCGGTGGCTTGGCTGTTGTTGCGTCTTTGCTGCTGAGCTTTAGGCTCGGTTTTGGGACAATGTGCGAAAGAAGCTCGCTGCCAGTAGAGGCCGAAGAGTGATCTGGTATTCCCAGGCGTTCCGGGGCGGCTATGGGAGGAAAGCTAACAAGACTTAGATCGACGCGATCACCAAGCCGATTCTTCAGAAACGCGATTAAATTTCCGCTTTCGATTTCTCTGCAAATCTCGTCGATTGTAAATCCAGTCGGGCAGATGGCCTGAACTGGGGGTACATGCTCCTCTTCCGGGGCAATCCATATACCATACTCATGATCATCAGTTCGCGCCAGGAAGATGCGTCCCCCGACCGGCAGGTCCAGGCCTGCGGGAAGAAGCAGTTTCACCTGGCCGATCTGGACCCGGACCGTCTCGTCGTCGACTGGCTGGATACCATTTACTCGCCCGAAGATCTCCTTTCCCTCGTCGAGATGAGACCCCATTGCGAAATAGCCATTCTCAGCCGCCCAAGCAGATGAATCAGAGGCCATCGCTCAGGCCTCCATTGAGCTGGCGTTGATATGCCAGAAGGAATTATTGCCGCCCTGCAGGATGGATACGTTCAGGAGGTCCCCGGCAAATTCCAGGGAATGCAGCCCTCGGCCGGATGAGTTTCCGGAGATCTGGACTATCTGCAGCTCGACTGCCTGGGCCGATACATGCAGGAGCGCCAGGGCGAGAAGAGAGGCTGCTGCAGCCAGAAGGAGATATCGAAGAACTGCAGGCGCATAGCCCAGGCGGTGATCGACGACTCGCCGGACGCTGACGAGCCTGCCCTGGTCGTCCTCGGCCTCGTCGACAAGGAGAGCTTTCATGACGATATCCCCAGGACGACATCGCTGCGGTGGATCAGGTAGCGCACCATGCAGCGCTCCTCCATATCGCGCAGGCCTCCCAGGCACGAGGACAGGAGCTGCCGGTAGAGCAGGAGATTCTCAGCCCCGGGCCGGAGCTCGAGGATGGAGGGCCAGGTTTCGATCATGCTGCACCACCCCTCCTCCTCCATTGCCACTTGCCCTGCATTCTGCCCATGATGATGATATCCTGGCCCACCAGGGGCCGGAGATCTGCGGCCAGCTCTGCAGGAGCTTCTATGATTTCGCCACCTATAGAGAGGCTGATGAAATCTTCATCCAGCTCGGTGACAGGTCCCAGGATTCCCCAGACGAGGATGAGCGGGTCGCGAGATTGGAATAAAGAATTTATAGAAGCGCTGGCAATAATATCGCTCAAGGAATCGCCTGCTCCCATGTAGGCGGGCGATTCTGCTCGCCCCGTTTCTCTGGCTGCCATTTACACCAGCCCCGATGCTCGAAGGGAGGCTGCGGCTGTTATGCCGCGCTGGGTTGTGCGGTAGACGATTCTTGGAGCACCCTCGGCAGGTCTCACAGAGATCCGTTCTATCAGGCCCTCATCACTGAGCTTCTGCAGGGCTGTCCTCATGGATTCATAGCAGAGGTTGAGGGTGTACTGGATCGCAGTCTGGCCTGCGCCGCCTTCCTGCTGGCACAGCTCCAGGATCTGCTTATGGATCTGGGTGGTGCTGCGCCTCGGGCGGATGCTGGTGCTGATGGCCCCGGAGAACGCGGATTCAATCGCGGTTGTTGGGGCGCTCATGCAATAGCCTCCCGGCCTCTTTTCGTAATATGAACAAAAACAGTGTGTGGGGCCTTCTCACGGTCGAGCCTGAGGTAGCCCTCACCCGCCAGGGATAGGATTGCCCTTCTCATCTGGGGATCGGAATACTGTTCGAGAAGCGGCCGAATGATCTCGGCCGCCGTTGAGCCGCTGCGTTCCTGCGCGGCCCTTAAAACATCAATATCCATTTTTCTCATGCCCGCCCTCCGGGCCAGAACGGGCATGAGACACGAGCATTTTCGCTATCACTGCGAAATACTTATATCGCAGCAATGCTATTTTTGCTCTTAACGTTGTGCAGTACTGCGCAACGGCTCATGCCCTCCAGGATCGGCTTTGGCCTGCAAAACTTAGGCCGGTCCTGCTGGCTTCTTAATGTAGCGTTAGCTGTCGTTTTCTTTTTGTTTTTCCTCTTGATCTTATATAACTTTCGTTGGTTTCGTTCTAATTGAATTTTTATGATACTTCTTTTTGCGGCATTCAACGAAACGGTATCGACGTATTGCCGTATTATTTGGCCGCTCATTTAAGTCTCTGAAATTTCCTCGCGCATCCTTTTCATTTTGTGAAATATGTGGATTTGCCGCGTGGAGTGAAAGTAATCAGGACGGCGCAAGCTCGACGCACATAACTTCTCCCGCAATCGCGGCGCGGTGTGCTGCTTCTTCCGCGCTGCCGGCTAGGACCCGGCCATGCATCGTGATCCCGTTTTTCTGCTTCACATCGACTGCCCAGAATTCATACTGGGGCCTGAAGATCTCGGCCAGGACGCGAGCGCGGGCGAGGTCGCCAGTGGGCGGTTCTATGGAATTTTCTGGGGCGATATCCTTTTGGCCAAAGGGTGCTATGCGATCGTTTTCCATTTTTTGGCCTCAATTCATGCCGCTGCATCGTACTCTTTCTGCAGCTCGGCCAGGCGCGCCCTGCAATAGGCGGTCTTCTCGTGGTTGCAGCGGACCTTTGCGGTAAGGAGTTGCTTCTGGATGTTGCGCAGATCCTGCATAATGGCGTCACGGGATCGGGCCATTCAGGCAGCCTCCTGTTCCTGCTGCTCCTTCTGGATGCAAATCCGGCCGTATCCGGCCTTCATGGATGATTCGAGCTTGAGCATCCGGCCGCAGCGCCTGCAGTAGCGGATGAGTTCAGCAGGCTGGCCGGTTGGCTTCTCAGCCATTTCATTGGCCATTCAGATCATCGCCTCTTCTTCTGGCTCCCTTTCGCGCTGCAGCATGGCCAGGGATGCCCGCCTGGTCAGCTCGGAGATGACGTAGACGGCCTCACAGGGCTGGTAATCGGCCTGCAACATCTCCCATATTTCTTTGGCATCTTGTTCGAGTTTGGATCTGGGTTTGATTTTCATAGTACTGCACCTCTATATCTACTAAGTGCTCTAAGTATATATAATTAACCTATTCAACTTAGTACACAAAATACATATATGACAAAATACAAGTACTAAGTATGCAACACATGAGGATCATGAAAGGCGAATCTCAGAAGCCTGCAATTCGGGTTTCAGAATCTACAAAAAAACGCCTCGAAGCAATAGGGCGAATGGGAGACACTTACGAGGATGTGATCATACGTCTCCTTGATGACAGAGAAAAAGAAATAACTGTTTCCAAAAAGCATTCAGAAATAGGAAAGAGTGGAATCGAAAACCCTCGGATCGCCACTCTTGAACCTATTCCGGCTTGAGACATAGTAGGTGGTAACTACAATGTCCATGGAAGCTTCACTAGCTGCTGCTATAAATAATGAATCGCTCTCCGACCAGGATCAACTAGTCCTTACCAAAGGTGAGCTTAATAGAATCTTCCTCGACGGTTCTTAAGCAATGTCAAGAGCAATGCTTTTTTTTATCGCTTGAGAGTTTGGGAAAATCTAGGGTAATTATTTACGCGTGGCCTGCTAAATTTTTTGCAGGGTGTTATAATGAAGCCTTCACTCCAGCACAGAGCTAGGGAACTTCTTCGGCTAGCATTAAAAAATCCAACAGCTGAGTTTCATGATGGACAATGGGAAACAATCGATAAACTGTTGCGCAAACAAGCCAAAATTCTAATGGTTCAGAGCACTGGCTGGGGCAAGAGCATCGTCTATTTCCTGGCCACTCGCCTCCTTCGCGAGCAGGGCGCGGGACCTACACTTTTAATTTCTCCATTGCTCTCCTTAATGCGTAATCAATTACAAGCCGCAGAACGAATTGGATTACGTGCTAGCACAATTAACTCCAGTAATCGTGATGATTGGCAACAGGTGTTGGATCGCCTAAAAAATGATGATGTTGATATTTTGTTAATCTCGCCAGAACGATTGGCAAACGAGGATTTTCGGAGGACCGTGTTGCTACCCATGGCAGGAACGATTGGGCTTTTTGTCGTGGATGAAGCACATTGTATTTCTGACTGGGGTCATGACTTTCGCCCTGATTATCGTCGAATATCTCGTATTCTCCAAGTACTCCCAAAGAATATTCCTGTTCTTGCCACTACAGCCACGGCCAATAATCGAGTTATAAACGACATAGTGGCTCAAATGGGTGAAGAATTATGCATAATTCGTGGACCTTTATCGCGCAAAAGTCTCCATCTTCAAAATATTCATCTTTCTAGCCAAGTTGAGAGAATGGCTTGGTTGGCCGAAATGGTGCCGCAATTGCCAGGGAGCGGCATTATCTATACTCTCACGATTAGAGATGCCAAGCGGCTAGCATTCTGGTTAAAATCACAGGGAATAGATGCGCATGAATATTCAGGTGACATGGAGTCAGCTATGCGCGAGGAATTAGAGACAAAACTGCTAGATAATCGCATCAAGGTATTAGTCGCGACAACTGCATTAGGTATGGGTTTCGACAAACCCGATCTAGGTTTCGTGATTCATTTTCAGCGCCCCGCTTCCGTTGTGCATTACTATCAACAAGTAGGGCGTGCTGGTAGAGTGGTTGAAGATGCATATGGGGTGTTGCTATGCGGCGAAGAGGATGATGAGATCATTGAATTTTTTATTCAAACCGCATTTCCCCCTGGAAACCATGTAACAATGCTGCTGGATGCGCTTGAGACGGCAAATAGTGGGCTTTCGGTTCCAATGATTGAGCAGAGACTTAATCTACCAAAAAGCCAGATTGAAAAGGTACTAAAGTTCCTCTCCGTTGAAACTCCCTCGCCAGTCACGAAAGACGGGAGTCGCTGGTATGCGACAGCTATTGACTACAAGATGGATCAAGCAAGAATTGAGCAATTGACCTCTATTCGCCGTTATGAGCAGGAACGAATGCAGATGTACATGAAAAGCGAAAGCTGCTTGATGGCTTTTCTGCAGCGAGAGTTGGATGATTCCCATCCTGTTAGGTGTGGGCGATGCGCAGTTTGCATAGGCAAACCATTGCTAAAAGATGCAGGATCAAAAGAATTAATCAAGAACGCAATTCTTTTCCTTCGTTGCAGTGAACAGCCAATAGAGACTCGTCGCAGATGGCCATCAAATGATGCATTTGCGATATATGGGTGGAATGGAAACATTGCGAATAACCTAAGAGCAGAAGAAGGTCGGGTTCTTTCAGTTTGGCGTGATGCTGGTTGGGGGAATATGGTTGCGGAGGGAAAAAGCGTTGGACGCTTCGGCGACGCGCTCGTTGATGGGGTAGCGGAAATGGTAAATGAACGGTGGCAGCCAAATCCTAAGCCCACTTGGATAACGTGTGTTCCCTCATTAAAGCATCCTATACTTGTCCCAGAATTTGCGCGGAGATTGGCTAATGTGTTGCATCTTCCTTTTATAGAATGCATAACCAAAATACGTGACATTGAGCCCCAAAAAATGATGCGGAATAGCTATCAACAGGCTCACAATCTGGATGGAGCATTTGAGATCGATACCGACAAGGTAGATAGTAATCCTGTCCTGTTGGTGGACGACCTGGTTGACTCACGTTGGACATTTACTGTGGTTGCAGCACTGTTGCGAGCAGCTGGCAGTGGCCCAGTCTTTCCTCTTGCTCTTGCAGATACAGGTATTGGAGATTACTCATGAGTGATTCTATCTTGACTCCCGATACACAGGCGATTTTATTAATATGTGGAAGCCTGGGGCAAGATCGAGGAGCTTATCCACAGCCATTAACTTCGATGGAATTTAGCAGATTAGCTCAATGGCTAGATAGCAGATGTCTTCAGCCTGCCGATTTGTTAAATAAGGATATCATTGCAGGCCTTGAAGAAAATAGAGCCTTGAAAAATGATCCACGCCGCTTACGAGCGCTCCTCAATCGAGGCGGTGCATTAGCGATAAATGTAGAAGGTTGGACGAACAAGGGTCTTTGGATTATGAGTCGATACGACAAGGATTATCCGTACCGTTGGATAAAACGTTTGGGCCATTATGCACCAGCACTAGTTTATGGTGCTGGAAACCGTGATCTGCTTTCCAAAGGTGGATTGGCTATAGTTGGTTCACGTGATGTTAGCGAAAAAGGGATTGCAGTGGCACGCAGAGCTGCAAATATTTGCTCTAACGAAGGCATGCAGATTATCTCGGGCGGGGCGCGAGGAGTCGATAGAGAAGCAATGATCTCAGCTTTGTTACAAGGGGGAAATGTCATAGGAGTTCTAGCGGATAGTCTAGAAAGATCATCATTCTCCAGCAAATATCGCAGGGCACTCCGTGCGGGCAAGTTAACTCTCGTTTCTCCCTATGATCCTCGGGCCAGCTTTAATGTCGGGAATGCAATGAACCGTAATAAACTAGTCTATTGTCTGAGCGATTGTGCATTAGTGGTAAGTTCTGCGTTCGGGAAAGGTGGTACCTGGGCAGGTGCGACAGAAAATCTGAAGCGCAAGTGGGTTCCTGTCTTTGTATTTGAGGGAGATGGAGTTCCAGATGGAAACCGCTTTTTAATTGAAGAGGGCGCAATAGGACTCAACAGCGCTATGTTGATTGACGAAAATGTATTTATGGAGTCCCTTAAGAGCCAGTGCGATATTCTTCTTGATCCAGAGATCCAGAATAATGTAATATATTCAAGTGAAATCAATGATCGAGATCAACCGAAAGAACCTACAAACGAAGAGAGCTTATCCAGCGATATCGTTACAAAATCGAAAGTCGCATTCGACCTGTTTCCTAAAGTCTGGCCATTTATAAAGGCAGAACTTCAATCGGCGAAAACTGACAGAGAGCTTTCAGAGATCTTTAATGTTCAATCGACCCAAATGCGTGCTTGGCTTAATCAAGCTGTTGATTGTCATTTGGCACTTAAACTTAAGCGTCCTACAAGATATGTTATTCAAAAAGATCAATCACTACTAAAAAAATGGGAAATAGACTGAATTTTTAAAATCAAAGAGGGTTCCTATTAACCTCTTTTTTTGAGTATTGCTTTATAAATCATATTTAAAGTTCAGCGATTTAAGGAGGATTTTAGGCATCCTCCAAAATCAATTAGATAAATGATAAAATAACGACGAAAGAACATGCCGCAAATCCTTCGTTAAGGGGATTCAGGATTTATCTGGACGGCACTATCTAGAAATTCAGCGATTTTCACTTTTTTTGCGTGTATTCACTAAATTTAATCTCTGTTAAATTCGGCAACATGCATTAATTGCTGCAATCTTCCAAGGCCCAGCATCTCGATTGAGTCTTAATCCACTTCAGTCAGATCCTTCCCGCATAAGGACCGGGCCGAGATCCTTCCCGCGCTTCTGGCAGCCAATGGCGGCTAAAGAGGAAAAGATGATGGCGCGAATGAGATTATGCTCTGGTAGCCGCAAATTGATGCTGAACTCATCTGCGGAGGATGAGAACCCCGCACGCATTCTATATCGCATCTCCCCGTTCGTAAGTATCGGTTAAGTAACGCAACAATCCGATGGCCGTATTCTTTTCGTTATATGTTGTACATCTATTTGGATTGTATTTAGCAAATCACGCGTCCCTTTATCCCAAGGAAATGTAGATTTAATAATGCAATTTATTGAATTATTGGGGTCTGCCATCAAATTGGGATTATAGTAAGCGATAAAGCCTTCCGCCGAGGGAGTTCGGCAAGCGCCACCAGAGACAAGAAGACCTGTTGTCCCATCAATTTTGAATTTTTCATCGACGTCTACATTTCTACAATAGAATCCTCTAAAGTGTTCTACAATTCTTCCATTCATATCCGACATATCCATCCCTGTGACGGATGAATAGACTATAAAATATATAACTGCTATATCTCCATTTTCTCCTATTATATCAATCGAATTTAAACTATACATTGTGTTATCCCTTGTTCTATAATTTCCTGTAGGATTGATAGTGACACCAAGTTTCTCGGAGGTATTCATATCAAAACTTACCCCAAAAAACGAATCTGGAATATCATAGGTCTGCGGAACTGCGTTGGCTATTAAAGCTAGGCTATAGAGTGCCGCAATCACAATTGTGAATCGTCCCATATAGTACTCAACCATTAGATGATTTGTAGATGATTTAAACTGTACGGACTTGCCGGTATTTCTATTTATGGCTCTTCGCTATTTCAGGTGGCTAACTTGAAGTTATCTCGAAACGGGATCGGATGAGTGAATCAAGAAATCTGCAAGCGGGACCGCTATTCGGTTCGGTCCGGACGACTTGATCGCCTCAGGCAGGATTTTTTGTCTCAATCACACCCACTCGAAACAGCGAGGAACCCTATTTATTCTAATCTAAGATTCTGCCCGCCAAGAATGTCTCGATCCATGAACGGTCACGCGCCGAGTATGTGGGAAACGAGAGCCGTCGAGCAGGCAATCGGCGTCTTCGGATTACAGTTGAGGACAAATCCGGAATTCATTCTCGATTAAGCATGAACAAGCTCGATCGAATTCATACGGGCATCTGCACTGCCCAAGCTGGAACGCGGCAAAACAGGCCACAGGATATCCTGGCCCACAAACGGCCACCCGGTTATCCCGACCGACCGCAACGAGAGCTACCGACGTGGCAGCCGGCATTCCAGGTGCTGCCAACGAGCAAGCGAGGCCCGGCCATCCCGCCCCGCAACCATCGATCCACCCTCGCCCGGATTCCCGCCACGCATCCCCCCCCCCGACGCAAACGGCATCCGCCTTCAGTCCAACCGCTCCGGGATTATCTCTTCAATCGCTCTGAGAGCCTTTAAGCTACATGTCCTGTTTCGCCTATAGCTAGCAGAGTAGCATGCATCCAGCCCCCGGATCTCCCAGAACCCAAGAATCGAGGCCGAATTGCAGCATGCACCCGTGCCCACGGGCGGATAGACTGGAAGAACGCCCAGGACTGGCAAAGAATCTCGGCCTTGGAGCGGCGGGAATCCGGCCCCACAGAGCTGCCAACTTCCCGGCAGGCATCCACTTCGCCCAAGCTGCCGACGATCTAGCAGATATATGCCCCAACTTCCATTTTTGATCCTTCCCTATCCCCAAAAGGCTCACTTTTCAATCCCTAATCTATTGGCAACGCTGAACGCTTCTTCAGCTTCAGAATCGCGTCCCAAATCCCGGAGGGCGCTGCCTTTGTTATACCAAAAAATGGGGTCATCTGGCTCTAGTTCTGCAGCTTTCGTGTAGCATTTGAGGGCGTCGGCTTCATTATTCAATTTGGAGTCCTTCCCCAAAATTATTCTCTTTTTTAAGAGTTACTCCTTTGGCATTCCAGTTGTAAGCATCTTGGGGGTCGAGTTCAATTGCCCTATCAATGCATTCGATGGACTTTTCATACTCTCCGATTCTATGCAAATCTCTCGACTTAAAATACCAAGAATCTTCATCGAAGGGGTTTAGATAAAGAGCCTTGTTTAGATACGCCAGGGACTTATCGTACTCATCATCATTAAATAGACGCCTTCCTGCTTCGGACCATATTTCCGGATCACTCGGACCTGTAACCGAAACCTTATCCGAATCTGCCTCCTCCCGGATATTTATTGCATACTGTGAAATCCCTGGATAAAATGGTCCACCAGGATGCTTTGCCTGCCAGTCCAGGTTGAGCCACACTTCTTTTGAATCGGCATCAAGGTGGACATATATGTTGTCTGTTTTATATGTGCCTTTGAGCCAGCTTACAATATCGTCTATCTGCTTCCCCTGGCTGCTCAGATTTCCGAGATAAACTTCACTATAGGCATGTCCGGTATTGTTGTTGAAAGCAAGAATGATTCTTGTTTTTCCGCCGATCGCTTCAATTAAGGCAGCCATGAGTATGGCAAAGTCATCACAATCGCCCGCACCAACTGCGTCCGTCTTTTCGCTCAATTTGAGGGTTTCGCTGGCAGAACTGAGGTATTCGATGCCCCGAGGATCGTAAACATAGCTCCATTCCTTCTTTGCATCATCTCCATTGCGTAGATATGTATATATCATGCAGATCTGATCGATGTTTAGTTCTCCGGGAAATCTCGATGCCAGCTGGACAGCATGGTCACGCACTATAGTATTGTTCACATCCACATTAAGGTTGATATCCTTTGTTTTTTTCTGGACATATTGCAGTTCATCCTTTCCGTTTGGTGGAATAATCGGAAGAAGTCCCTGAAGTTCTTGAGCTGAGATGCATATCTGTTCTAGCTGAGTGGCATTATAGCTCGCCAATTGCGAAGAGCTTTCTGAAAAGATTACGGGAACGTCTAAACCTATCGCAATTCCTGAAAGGAGGAAAAGGCCAACAAACGACAATCTGAGGAAGTCCATGCTATCTACCAAAAAAAATGTAGGCTTAGAATACATAAATACGTTTCTCATCTTGAAGAAAGAAGATGACTGATTGCAGCCAGATATCTTCTCTTTAATCGGTTATAAATCATTAATATACATATATACTAACCAAGAAATGGCGAGAATTCTTCAAGCCCGAGGAGTTCAAGGAATTTAATCAAATGGAGATCAGAGCGATAGAATAGCTTTTCTGGTGGCAGTCTAGGGCGGACCGCCATTCTGCTCAATCACAGGCGATTCGGGCTCGACCGGACCCCGGTCGGCATACAATCATGCACCTTGCGCCTGAACCTCTCTGAGCTGCTATCCTTCTCCCAGCGCAGGACCTGGCATCAATTCTGGAGACCCAGACTATCCCGGCCGAGCTAGACGGCCTGCAAGATTACACGACTAGGCAGCGTCCAGAATCTGACAAGAATCGCGGCTTTAGAGCGGCGGGAACCCCGGCCCCACAGAGCAGGCAACAATCAATCGAGGCCTGGCCAGCCTGCCCTGCAAGTGACGATCCACACTCGACCCGATTCCCGCCACGCATCCCACACCCTCGACGCAAACGGCATCCGCCTTCAGTCCAACCGCTCCGGGATTATCTCTTCAATTGCCCTGAGGGCCTTCAAGGCCATCTCGCCTTTCGGTGTCGTCTTGTAGATCGTAAATCTGCCCGGGACCGCTTCCAAAAGCCTCCCTCTGGTTAGCAGATCCAGATAAGGCGGAATCGTTTCGAAATTCAAGTTTGCCTGGTGGACGATCTTATTCTTGGTTATTTCAGGCATCAGGCAGACTTCGAGGATATCAGCGATGATTTCATCTTTGCTTCGTCGGCGCATCAGCATTAACAAAGACCATAGATACTTATTATAGTTTCTGATAGTGCTGCGTCCCCGGTCATAGGCTCTGCCAGGGCTGCGTACCTCCTGCGCCTGAGGCTGCATAGAAGCGCGGATCCACCCACCTTAGTTGCCAACGAGCGAGGCCCGGCCCGCGAAAATCGCTTGCTGCAAGACTGCCAAAATGCTTTCCCGCTGCACCAAAACATTTTTCAATTCGTTTAACATATTAAAAGATAATGATGGAAGCTATTAGATCCGAGGGGCATGTTATTGGCTCGAAGGTCTCTGCTGTAGAATTGGAGCAGATAAAGCAATTAGTCACTTCCGGCGTTTACCTAAATATCTCTGACTTCGTGAGGGATGCCATCCGGGACAAGTTGGCAGCTATTAAAACAATAAAATATCGTGACGTTGATTATGATACAGCCAAAAAGGAAGTCATGGGGTATTTTCAGGAAAGAGGCGAAGCTTATCCTTCCGAGATCGAAGAAGACCTGGAGCTTGATTACAAATTGATTTGCCAGATCGTAGACGAGCTAAAGAGAGAAGGCCGCTTGGAGGTGCTTTAATGGAGGGCTACGAAGTGGGAGATTCCCTATATGGCTATCGAATCAGAGCCGAAGCCCGGAAGATCAGCGACCCGCATGTTATAGCGAAAACTGGAAGGCACAAGGCCCAACGCATAATCTTAACTGAGAATGCCGAAGCCATCATAGAAAGAAAGCTTGGATGGATACCAAAGCGATAGTCTCTTCTGGTGGCTGCCCAGGGCGGCCCGGCCATCCTGCCCGGCAACCATCGATCCACACTCGCCCGGATTCCCGCCACGCATCCCACACCCCCCCGACGCAAAACAGCATCCGCCTTCAGTCCAACCGCTCCGGGATTATCTCTTCAATCGCCCTGAGAGCCTTCAAGGCCATCTCGCCTCTCGGTGTCGTCTTGTAGATCGTTAATTTGCCCGGAACCACTTCCAAAAGCCCCCCTCTGGTCAGCAGATCCAGATGAGGCACAATCGTTCTAAAATTCAAGTTTGCCTGGTAGACGACTTGGGTTTTAGCTAATCCAGGCATCAGGCAGACTTCGAGGATATCAGCGATGATTTCATCTTTGCTTCGTCGGCGCATCAGCATTAACAAAGACCATAGATACTTATTATAGTTTCTGACTGCACTGCGAGCCCCGGCCATCGGCTCTGCCAGGGCTGCGTACCTCCTGCGCCTGTGGCTGCATAGGAGCATGCTGCCCGGGACCCGGAGCCGCCCTTGCCGAAAGCGGCATCCCTCCCTAAGGCAAACACTCTGGTATTATTTTTTTAATTGCCCTTATTTTTTTTAGGGTATTCTTGCCTTTTGGCGTCGTCTTATAGATCGTATATGCACCTTGAGATGTTTCAAGAAGCCCCTTCCTGATCAGCAGATCCAGATAAGGATTAATCGTATTGAAATTCATATTTGCCTGGTAGACGATCCTGGTTTTGAATGTGTCGGATTGCAGGCAGACTTCAAGGATTTGAGCGATGATTTGGTCTCTGCTTCGTCTTGCCATCAGCCTAAATTTAGTATTGTAGATACATATAAACCTTTCTTATTATATACTAATTATTATCATCCGCTCGGCCAAATTGCATTCCCACTGACTCCGCAGCTCTGGTATCACATGAATCTCCGGCCCACAAGGGCAAGGGCAGCGGTCACGCGGGGCCGCACGAGAGCCGACGAGCTAATAGACGGCATCCCCGAAGCTGCCAACAATCAACTGAGGCCCGGCCAGTCTGCTCGGCGACCGGCGATCCCACGCTCGCCTTAATCCCATAATCAACCGCCGCCCAAAGCCGCATCTTCCAGCCCACGCGCGGGGACCCATCCGGCCTTCATTCAGTCCGGCCAATCCGCCATCATCTCTTCTATCGCACTGAGAGACTTCAAGCCGCGTCTTTTTTCATCTATCGTTGCAAAGGCGCTTGGATCCAGCCCCCGGGAGCTGCCAGCCACAGTGAAGGGGCCAGGCCGATGATAGAATGGACCGCGATGGACGTCCTCGGCCTGCCCATCTAAGTATTAATCTGCTAGAATAAATAGAGTTGGTGCAAGCGATAGAGGCTGATAAAATCCAAACTGCTTAGACAAAGCATGCATCCAGTCCCCGGATCTCCCAGAACCCAAGAATCGAGGCCGAATTGCAGCATGCAACATGCCCACAGGCGGCCAGACAGGAAGAACGCCCGGGACCAGTAGAGAATCGCAGCTTTGCGCGGCGGGAACTCGGCCAAGCAGAAGGCCCGGGCCGAGATCCTTCATGTGGGCGATCTGAGCGAGAGGTTTGACATAATCAAGTTCAAATACCATAGATATTTTGATAGCCCTGTCGAAGCATCGCCTCGTCCTTTTCATATACCTCCCTCCGTGAGTTGACGTTGCCAGCTTATTGTCTACTTCGAGGGATTCGCTCCAATGCGCTGTGCACGTTCGGCCAAGAAATGAAATCAAAGAAGTCCATCCGCTTATGGATCTCATCCTTCTCTCCAAATCCTGCTAAAGACAATCATTAGCTGGTAGAATTCTGGTACGAAACGGCTGGCAACGAAGGGCCGTCATCACCTAATTCGGTTTCGGCAATTCACCTACGACATTGGGCTCTAGATAATACATTTTTTTCAATTCTTCATCACTCATTCCAGGAAAGATTACCAGGCTTTTCTGCAGAATCTCATCCCGTTTCTTGTCCACGAAACACCTGACGTTAGACGGAACCAGCTTGCTATATGGCGCCAGCTTCACTCCACCTTCAGCCAATCCATACCACCAATCCTGACCAGGATGAGAGTTCCACGTTCCATTATGAACCGATTGCACAATATCCGTCATAATGGGCTCCCAGTTCCAGATCGCGCCAGTGAGATACACGCGAGGCGAAAATCTTCCGGCATCTGAACCGAACGAAATGAAGTAGATGCCCATCTCGTCGGCCGTCTGGCCCGTGGCATCTGAGTCGGACCAATGGGTTATAACGTCGCACTTCTCATTGATAAGTGATAAGGCTACAGCCCGCTCATTGCCCGGATTATACCAATCTCCAATCCATTCCACATAGACTATGGCGCTGGGATTGGATACTGCGACACCCCTGGCAAAGGCGTTGATGCCTATTATCACCTGAGATGTAGGAAGGGCAGCAGCGAACCCAATTTTATTCGTCTTTGTCATATTGCCCGCCACTATTCCCGCCAGATACTGAGCTTCATAGATCCTAGCATAATAAACTCCGGCATTAGGTGCCAGCTTCTCTGTCCCTGCTCCCCACATGAAGATGACATCAGGATACTTGGGAGCCACTTCTCGGATAGCTGTTTCGAACACTGAACTATGACAAAAAATCAAATCCGACCCATTCTCTGCGTAATACCTCAGGAAATCGGCTGACTGTGGCCCCGCAGCATTCTCTTTCTCGATGACGCTAACATAAGGAAGCTTCTCTGCCATTTTCGACGCACCGATATGGGCTTCATATGTCCAGCCATGATCTCCAGCAGGCCCAAAGTCAAGCAATGTAACATTTAATTTGGGATCATCAACTGAGTTGCTGGCATTTTCTTTGCCATTGGCATAAAATGGAAATAATAATATGAGAAGACAGAAAATTACAATCCACGCATCATAGACAAATTTCAATAAACCCATCCCCAATAATTTCTTTCTATTGTCCATTTAATAGTACCAGGAAAATTATAAAGTTTATCCTCTGAACTCATTAATCAGTTTTTATATAATTTAGGGTCAGGAGCCACTTCTTGACCGCAATTTTTCAAGGTCTCTCTCAAGATCCGCGCCTAGCTTTGCACCATCGAGTTCTGACATAGAAAAGAATAAAAGTGCGATTGAATCATATTTTACTCCCATTAGATTTGCTCCCCTGAAATCAGCATTCTTAAATGCGGTGGTATTAAATGTGGCTCCGCGAAGATCCGCGCCCCTAAAATCGACTCCTTCAAGGGCTGATGTGTCAAAGATTGCTCCTTTTAGATCAGCATATGCAAAGTTGGTGCCATTTATATAGGTCTGGCCAAAACGGACCTTTTCCAATATAGCACCGCTGAAGTCAGCGTTGATGAAATTCAACAAATAAATGTTAGAACCTTTGAGATTCGCATTGCGGCTAACGGTCCCCTTAAGTGTCATTCCATATAGATAGGACTCGGTGAGATCAGCACCGGATAGGTTTGCATCACTTAGATATTCATTCTCCAGTCGAATATTGCTCAGATCGGCGTTTCTTAAATTTGCCCCCGTAAGATCGGCATAATCCAAATTTGCATTTTTCAATATGCAGCCAGATAAATTCGCTCTCACAAGGTATGCTCGGGTAAAATCCGAGTCAGTCAGATCAGAATTACTCAGGTTTGCTCCAAAGAGCTCCGATCTTGTGAACTGGCAACCTGTGAATCCGCCATCACTTAAGTCGGCCCAGTTTAATTTTGCGCTGACCATATTGGCATGGCTGATATATGCATCTTTGAGGACGGCGAGACTAAGATCCGCACCAAGGAGTCTGGCCCCGTTAAGATTTGCACCTTCAAGGTTAGATCCGCTGAGCCAGGCATTAGTCAGGTCAGTGTCTTCAAGATTGGCGTTCGAAAGGTTGGATTCTTCAAGACGCGATCCCTGCATCCTGGCGTTCGATAGATTAGCCTCAACAAGACGAACCTTATTCATAAACGCATTCTCAAGATTTGCATAAGATAGATTCGCCCTCGTGAGATCAGAATTGTCCAAACACGAGGCTACAAGATATGAACCTGAAAGATCGGCCAAACTGAGGTTAGTATGCGTCAAATTTGTAAAACCAAGCCTTGCATTAGCCAGATTGGAGCGCGAAAAATCGGCTCCACCACAGCGCGCCTCTGAGATGTCGGCACCTGATAGATCAGCATCAGCTATAGTGGCATTAATGAGATCTGCGCCAACAAGGCTCGCTTCTGAAAGGTTCGCACCGTTCATTTGAGATTCCTGAAACGTGACACGGTTCATGAAAGCTTTTGCGAAACTGGCTCCATTCAATTTTGAATAGCTAATTTTTGCAGCCCACAAGCTCGCTCCATTCAGCTTGGCTTCAACAAGAGTTGAATTATCTAACATTACCTGGTCCATATAGGCGCTGGATAAGTCAGCTCCAGTCAGATTGGAATATATCAAATAGTTGATCGGCAAATAGGCATTTCTGAGATTGGCTTGGGACAGGTTAGAGCCATGAAGATCAACCGCGGGCATAAATGCGCCGCTCAGATTTGCTCCGACAAGATTGGAGTTCGACATAAGAGCTTGAACAAGAGATGATCTGCTCAAATTTGTTCCACTGAGGTCGGCTCCCTGCATACTTGAAGAATTCAGGTCGGCACATGACAAATCTGATCCGCTCAGATTCTTTCCGCTGAGATCCACCCGGGATTGAAGCGGCTGATTAACGAATAAGCTCCCTTTTGGAAGGCTAGATGTCTTAATATGAAAGCGCCGCAGTTCCCTCATATCAAACATGTATGTTTCTGGCAGATTTTTTATTACATTAATTTTATTCGCAGATGCTCCTCGCAGGATACGAAGCGCGAGATCCGCTGCCAGGCTTCCCTGGACAGGGCCGCTCGTGATAACTCCTCCAAGCACCCCGAATCCCATATAGACGTCCCTCGTGCCATAAATTGGAACTGCACTTTCGCTTCTGAGAATCCATGCGCTTTCTTCATGGGTCAGCACTTTTCCTTCTCGATCTCGATTATAATTCAGAAGAAGAAGCAGGCTGCCTTCTCGCAGAGCAGATACATTCTTCTGCAATTCCTCAACGGTCAGATTGTCCCAAACAACAAAACTAATATTTTTGCTGAAGGCAGGAATAGTCTGGTTAATGACCGCTTGATTTGCTTTGCCTGTAGTAGTCCTGTCGTTAACTATGATAATTTTCCTTGTCTTAGGATGCAGGTCCAGCATCAGAGAAATCGTGCCTGGCAAATCGAATGCTTCAACCACGCCTGTAAAGTCCCTGTGGCCTGCAAGCATTTTGTCCTCGAAAAAGTTTACACCACAAAAGACTACCGGAGTGTCGCTGAATAGCGAATCTCTATTGCTGAGCAGGAACTGGAATGCATCATCGTCTGAACAAATAATTACATCAAAGTGATGCTCTCTGTATCTTTTTAGATACAATTCTTTCAATTCCGACAGCCTTGCATTTGTTGGTGTTTGTTTCTTGGTGTCCATGTATTCGAAAATAAAATTTGCTGTTGGATAGTATATCGATAATTGATTTTCGATCTCGTTTCCAATTGAATCGGTCCATCTCAGGCCGGGATTGTAGGATGCCAGAACGAGGATCTGTTTGACTGTGTCATTCTCAGAAGCACAAGATATCGCGGTTGATGCTGCGAGGATAAGACATAGTCCAACGGCCAATCTAAGCGGTGAACAAGCCATAGCTATGTATTCTCACTACTCCTATAAATTAAATTTGTTTCTCGGGCCTGGAGTATTATACGAATCTTAACAATACGAATCTTAACATGAATCGGCAGATTAACACAATTTTGAATATATTCACAATTATTTAGGCTTAATTTCGGCTCGATATAATAAGCCCAAGAGTTGAGCCGCTAGAATATGCGATTGATCCGGTCAGCCCTGATCCTGTTTCCTCCATTTAGCGTTATTAACACTGCTATCGCATCTGATATCTTTGATTCAGGATACCCCAAGAAGATCATGGATTCTGCAGGCAGGGAGATCGTTATGCAAATTCTATGCGGGGCGAAAGCAAATCCAATGATATCCACGATTACTTTCGTCCCGCACGGCCCGTCCTTATCTTCACATACGCAAGAGGATGCTCGGGGAGCCAGCCAAACGCATCAAGGGGGAGGCGCATCATGTGGATCTTCGACTCATACTTCAAGGGCTGCGTTACCATGTGGGGCCGGGAGCGAGGCCTCACCCGCTCTAGCCTGCCCTATCTACCCTCATTCTACATGCACCTCAAGGATCCTCATGCCCACGGCGAAATGATTGAGACCCTGGAGAGCCGCTTCAAAGCCGAGGAGTGCAGCTTCCGAACCATCTATGGCACTCTGCAGGGTTACAAGGTCCATGCCGACCGCAAAGTCGCAGAGAAAATCGAAATCCAAACCCACCACCAGGCCGAGCTCTACAACGTGGACGTCCGCCAGGACCAGCGCTACCTGGCAGAACACGACCTCTTTCCCTGCGGAGATAGAGACGAATCCAGATTCTCCCCCGACTTCCAGGTCCCATTGACAAGCCTGGAGTTGCAGGTGGCCGGCGACCCAACCTTACCGAGAGAAATCTCGCGCGTCGAGGTCCTGGACGGCTGCAGAAGAATCCTGCAGGGACCCGAGCAAACAGTCCTCTCCGACCTCCTGGACCTGGTCAAGTCCCACGACCCTGACCTGATCCTCTGCCCCCATGCCGACACCTGGATCCCCCTTATGGTCCGCAAGGCCCGCAGATACGGCCTTCATCCCACATTCAGCCGCACCGGCTTCTTCAAGCCGATGGCCTCCAAGTCCTACTGGAGCTATGGCCAGGTGAAGCATAAAGACGGAGCTCTCATCCCGGAAGGCAGGATCCTCATCGACACCGCCAAGAGCTTCGTCTATGTCGAGAGCGGTCTCAAAGGCGTCCTGATGGCCTCACGCCTCTCCGGCCTCTCCCCAAATCTCACCTCTCGTTTCACTCCCGGTACGCTCATCTCCAGCTACGAGGTCTTCGAGGCTCTGCGCCGGGGTATCGCCGTGCCCTTCCGAAAGCGTGATGCAGAAGCTGTAAGAAACATCATGGATCTGAAGGCCTGCGACAAGGGCGGGATGATGTTCCAGCCCGAACCGGGAGTCTATGAGAAGGTCCACGAGATCGACTTCACATCCCTTTATCCCTCGATCATCGTGAAGTACCATCTCTCGCCAGAGACGATCGAGCATCCTGATCAGCAGGGCTTCCTGAGCGGCGTGCTCTCCTCGCTGCTCAACCTGCGCATCGAGACCAAGAGGCTGAAGAAGACCGACAAGGAATATGCCGGCATAGACTCTGTCCTGAAGTGGATGCTTGTAACCTGCTTCGGCTACACAGGATACCGCAATGCCAAGTTCGGCCAGATCCAGGTGCATGAGAGCATCACGAAGATCTCCCGGGACCTCTTGCTGCAGATAAAGGACCTGGCGGAAGGCATGGACTTCCAGGTCCTGCACGGGATCGTTGACTGCCTCTGGGTAATAGGCGAGCCCATAGCAGGCTTCAAGGAAGCCGTGGAACGGGAAACGGGCATCCTGACAGAGGTCGATTCCTACGATTGGATTGTTTTCCTGCCCATGGCCGATGGCTCAGGGGCCTACAACCGCTATTTCGGCAGGCAAGATACGGGAAAGATGAAGATCCGGGGCGTGATGGCCCGCAAAGGTGACACGCCTGAATACTTGCGCAAGATGCAGAAGGAGCTGTTCGAGGTCCTGGGCGAGGCAAGGAGCCGGGTGGAATTGCGCCGGATCGAGCCCAGGGCCTGGGAAATCTCAGAGAGGTACAGGGGAGGTCTAAGGAGTGCGGATATTGATGTTCGCGAATTGGCCGTCCATCGCAGGGTTGGCCGGTTGAACTATTCCCGCCGGTGCGCCGAGGCCTCGGCTGTGAATGCCCACCTGAAGCAGGGAATCAAGCTGGCTCCCGGGATGGAGATGGGATATGTCGTAAAGGATGCGAAAAAGTGGGATGTGGCCCCGGAGAGAACCGCGTCCGAATTTGATGCAGCCTATTACGAGAAGCTGCTGGATAAAGCCTGGGAGGAAGTGGCATTCGCCCTCAAATGTTAGGGATTCTGACTGTGAGGCAGATCTCCCTGATGTCATAGGCCGACAGATGGGTGATGACGCCCTCTCGAAAGGGTATTCACCGCTCACAGATTTTGAATTTCGATCACTTGACAACTGCATAGGAAGAATGTGTCGAAAGAGTTTTATCGAATTCGGAACATTAATTCCCATAAGATATCCTGAGGTGAAACACTTGGCAGAGCATGAATCGCGTCGAAGACATGAGATCCCCAGAGGGGCCCGGACGGTCGCCGGTGTTGCCAGTGGCGCAGTATTCGGCTTTGCGGTTGGCGGCTCGGCTGGAGCAATGTTCGGAAGCATTGCGGGGTTCATCATAGGTGCTTCATCCGATGTGAGTGCCCTGATAGATAAGTGGTGACCGCTGATTGACAGATCAGGTCCTTCCGTCCCAAGCTCGCGCAGCACCACTTAAATGTTTTTTTCAAGAAGAAAAACCTCATAAACCAACCCACCCATAGATACTATCACCCACAAAATAGCGTCCTGAAAAATCGTTTCAACCGCGCCGAAAATCCTCTGAATTTTCCATCAATTAGAAGCGGTTATTGTAATTCTGTTCTAGTTCACCGAGACTATCTCGTAAACGCGACGATCCGTGTTTTCATTTTCGACAACCGCATTGAGATCATCAGTCCAGGAAATCTGCCTAATAACCTGACTGTGGAGAAAATCCGTTCGGGCATTTCGAATA
>Ga0310040_1000884_pt1 | contig 24669 bp, 33 predicted proteins | sample EPASupsiteHSE623_FD_200237 | JGI IMG/M metagenome (GOLD analysis project Ga0310040, IMG submission 200237) | Bioremediated contaminated groundwater from EPA Superfund site, New Mexico - Sample HSE6-23 (v2) (version 2) | ecosystem: Environmental > Aquatic > Deep subsurface > Groundwater >... | reverse complement strand
AGATATTGAGAGACTTATCGATGAGGTTAGCGCTTGGGAGCGAGATCGGAATGCGATCGAAGTAACCGTGAGATGGAGATTCAATAAAGAGAATGCCAGAGTGAAACTTGAAAGGCATTACCTTAATACAACGGGAGTGCAGAGGGTCACGAATTCCCCATCCTTTAGGTTGGGGATGAAGTGAACCCTCGCCCGGATTTCATTTTTTCTTGAGATTGATTAACAAGGCTATCATGCAGCCGAACGCAAATAGAAATTTTTCCGATGAGCATATCAAGGAAACCGAAGGTTCGGATGTTCCTGAAATCCGGTCAACCTGGGCGCGCGGCCCGAAGCATACCCCATCCCTTTAGGGTGGGGTGGCCGCGCGCAGTTTGATTTTGCAAAATTAATGTTACAAAGCACTAGGTAATATGCCCCAGGTAGCCTCTATGAAGGAAAGACAGGCCGGAGGGAATCTCCCCTGCCTAAGCTTAGGCTCTGCTCTAGGCTATAGAGGCGTTGGCTTCACCCAGCCTAGAAAAGACATCCCGTGCCTTCATTACCCTTCTTCCAGCCACGGATTAGCTTCTCGTAGCCTGCCACACTATCTTCAAGCTCTTCCGGCGACAGAGTTTCGGCCTCGATCTCCTCATCTGTCATGGCCCGGCGTGGCTTCTCATCACATGGCAACATATCAAATGGCTTGAAGGCAGAAAGCATCGAGCCAAACGTCCCGCATCTGCCGGGTCATCCGGTTTTAATATCCCATAGGCGTCCTGATACCTGCGTCTCGTGGATCATAGATTTCCGGAATTTTTATAATATTTAGATTCTTAACCATCGCATAATCGATAAAGGCATAGTTAGCTCTCGCATCTTCATTTGTGACGGTCTCGTTCATTATAAGTCCATCCGCAACCGTGTACATGTTTAGCGTTAAGTTACCCGAATAATCAGGATGTTGCTTTAGATATGTGGAATAAAGTTCTGCAACTTCCTTGTTCACAGTGTCAACAGATACTTTATTTGTGAACCACTGAGCAGTTACTTCAAATAAGCAAAGATTCTGCTTTATTTGAACATAAGAAGAATCAACGCCAGTTATGTTGTTTAGCACGTAGGTCATGTTAGCAGCAACGTCTGAGTATTCTGCCGTCTGCTGGCCATTAACCGCCCCCATAAGCATCAAAAGAATGAATACTACCAGGATCAACTTCATGGATTCAGAGGAGTGTTCGCGAGATATACGCTTACCGACTGGTCGAAAATAGCTGAGATGGCCTTTAGGCCACCACCTTCAGCTCATCAGGATCAACCGGCCCATTGCGGCCACCTGACCATTTCGCGATTGGAGCTATGCTCTCATTGTCTATTTCGGCCTGTAGCGCCTTCATATGCTTGCAGGGAGTACCGGGATTGAATGTCCGGGCCTTGCATGAGCAGTCCTTCAAGGTTGTGGTATAGTAGCAATCGCCTTTCTTGCTTCGGGTCAGTCGCACATTGCCCTTCAGCTCTACGAATATAGGCATGGGGTCAGATGACCGGCCCATGTAGGTTAGCAGAGTCTTTACGCTGTCGGTATTTTGTGTAGTTGGGCCGGATCGGCCTTCTAGCATGTTCATTCCATTCATTGTGTTTTCACCAAATACCATATAGGAGAGGAGGCTATTTAAATCTATGGCACATAGTGCCATTAAGACCCATTGAAGATAAAAAGATATATAAGCAATGGTCTCATATGGCAGTGTATGCGCGAGATAACCACAGAGCTTAAAATAGACAAGTCTGGTAGGGTAGTTATCCCCGAAGTTTACCGGGAAGAGCTGAAGATCGCACCCGGCCAACTGGTAAAAATAACTATCAGCAATCCACTTGAGAAGATTGAAGGCAGGGATTGACCCCGCCTGGCATGGTCGGTGAAAACACAATGCCAAAAAGAATTCGCATTTTAAGAATAATAGCTTTGCCCATTAATGATTAGTTATTTAAGCCTAAAATAGAATCACAGTCAATAATAGTAATAAAAAACTGATTTCCCGCCGGGCGCTACCAACGCCCGACTAGGAAGACTCCGTATGGGAGTGGATTACCTTATGGAAGTAGTGGATACCACGCAAATAAATAGCTTTGCGTCCACAGTGACGCGAACTAATGTACCGCCCGATGATCCTATTATTGAAATCCCGGCTTCGGAGATTCAGCTCGTTCTGAAAGAAGCGGCTGATCTCTTCAATCAGGCTGCCGAAATGATCAGAGACGCCGGTATTCTCCGAGGGAGGGAGCTTGCCAGGATGCTCACCAAGGCCTCGGATAGCCTCAAGGCCACACGTTCGCCCACAGAGAAGCTTATGCTCGTTTTCGCATACATAAAGCAGCTTCTGGTCAAGATTCGCGATGCTCTGAAGAGCCGCCCGGCTGAAGGCGGAAAGGTTGTGCAAGTCTGTTCTAAGATCATGGCTCGCGCCGTCCAGATTGTCGAATATGTCCGGACCATAACTCAGGATGATCCCAAAAGAAAGGAGATCGCCCTGGACTCCCAGCAGGCCAGGATACTCTTCTCAGGTGCGTCCAAGGAGAAGGTGAGCCGCAAAGAGACCATTAGAGCCATGAGGAGAGCTGAAGCCCTTTGGCCTGCCTTGAAGTGCGGCCACAGGCCCTATGATGGCAGACAGACCAGCAGGCTAACCGCGAAGGTGGAAGAGCTGCAGGATTCGCCAATAATGGGATACCGTGACATGTGGCAACGATCCAACCGAGATGTAACTCTTAGCCTATAGGCTGGAGCATATAAGTTAGTACAAAAAAAACTACCTTAATTCTATAAATCCGAGAAGGATAATAAGTGTTTGATGCTTGCTTTAGTTGACCTGCTACTACCGTTTCGGTTTCGTTTCTATTATAATAGCAAACGAATAATATTTTTTTGGATGGATAGATATCTGAGTTGAATCGTTGCCAAATGAAACGTACTGATTCAGGGTTTGAACTAAACTACGAATAAACGCTTCTTGCCGCTAAAACTGCAGCGAAGACATTCTTATTTAATAGTCTTTGTATGTCTATCTGGTATCAGAAGGCGAAGATAGGAGGAATAGTGTAAAATGGTAGATCTTACAGGCATTGCTACTTTAGTTTTGGTTTTTGTTACAGGATACTATGCATGGCAGACTCGCAACCAATTATCTATTATGAGCAAAAATATGAAACGTGAACAGCAATTAAAAGAATACGAACGGCTTATAAAAAAAATGCTAAATCTAGTTGGTCCTCTATTTGCCAAAAAAACTCATGGCTTCCTTTTTGATGCAACCGAATCTGAACCAAGTCGTTACACTCCTTGGGATACTTTGGATGTTGAATATTTCGATTTTTGGGATAATATTAAGATAAATATGTATTTAGGCTCTTCCGAGATTGTATCTTTGTTAAACAATTATTTTGTGGCTAAAGATGATTATTGGATTGCCAGAAATCTGCGCGGTTATTCTCGAATGCGTAGGACTTTTGAGGCCACAACAGAGGGTCAGCAGAAAAAATATGAATTTGATATTAAAAAAAATATGTTATATATTTATATTGATTCAGAATATACGGCCCTGTTGAGGGAGATCAATTGTATTGAGCAAGAATTAAATCTGAGGTAATCCGATGCTATGGCTATCGCCAGAACCGCCACCATCTCTTAGCCCGCCGGGCTTCTTCCTCTTAATTCCTATTTCTCTTTACCATCCGGACCTATAAGGGTCAAATTACCAGTGACCTTTGTTGTAATTGTAATCGGTTCCACTCCAAGCCGGGTCAGCCATGCTTCAAGATCTTTTAGACGATTTAATGTTGTGGGTTTGATTTTGTTATCGAAGCTTTCTTTTAGCCTCGAAGCGTGATCTCCATCTGTAGTTGTGGGGTGAATATGCGCTTCTTCTATGGCGTCCCTTACTCTTTTTGCTTCGTAGTTATAATTTTGTATTTGGAAATAAGTATCGCTTAAATCTACTGCCTTATCCTTAAAAAGAGCAATATCTCCAGAATTTACTATGGAATTCCACGCATCTACAGGGATTAAATTTACTGTACCACCTAAAAGGTTAATCGATTCCTTTGCTTCATGCATAAGCAAATTCCTGAAAAATAAGCGTTTTTCTTCTTCTAATTCCCTTCTATGTTTATCATTTATTTTGAATCCTAAATATACACCAACGAGTGCGCCAAAAAATGGGCCTATTAATACACTCAAGAATCCCAATATTGGGCTAATCATTTGCAGGACTAAAGCAACAACTCCTATTAGAATCAGTGCCATTAAAGATAAAATTATAAAAATGTCCATTTCGTCCTCACCGCCAGAATCGCCAAGATCAGCCCTTTTTCTTGATCTCCTCTTCTCCAGGCTTCAGGGATAGCTGGTTTAAAGCGTTCTATGCTATTTTATGGATTAAAATACTCTCCATACTCTTCGACAGGCACAAATTTGCCGCTTACAAGATGAGTCCCTATTACCGGTGTCATGGTACTTAACATCTTCAGCACGAGTGTCCCCGCTTTCCCAGATTTATCTAGATCATCTAAAGACATGCTTATTAGTAGTCTTGAGCTGCGCATGGTGCATTGGATTGCGGTACTATTGCAAATCTGGACTGTCATGTCTTCGACTGACGGGTCTATGTCTGTAGCTAGAGCATGTCCTAGTATCGCGGTTTTTAGCATCTCAAGATTACCATATCTCAGGGTTTTAGCGTCTACGCTATCTGCAATGTAGATCCTGAGTAGTATGCTTTTATTGTTGAATAGATTGCATTTTACATCTTGAACTAAGTAATCCGTTGAAATACCTGTCTCAATGCTGTTCTCTATTTGGTACTGTGTCATTATGTGGTTGACATATGTGGCGTTTTCTGTTGTTGCAGATGCTGTCCCTAGTAAAAAACTGGTGAACAATATTAGTGCTAATAATCGCATGACTTGTTCCGCCTCTTTAATTCTAACCTCATTTCCAGAATTGATACCAGTGCTTCGTTTTGATCTCCTCTTCTCCTGGCTTCAATGATAGCTGGCTGATGCCTTGGGCGAGCTGGCAGAGATTCATTTCCGCATCCCATCTCTTATCTTCTGCACCAGTTCTGGATAGTCTCTCTCCAACCCCGCTTCAATCCAATGGCTTGCAACCTCGCTGATAGAAAATCGTGGGATGGATCCTTTCAGATACCACATGGCCGCCGCAATTGTCGGGCTCCACACGCCTATCATCCGTCGCTTGCCGTTTGCTGCTTTAATGGCCTCATCTAGAAGCTTAAGGTCTAACGCCTTAAGGCTTAAGGCATCATCACTTAATGCTTGCTTGCTTAATGTTTCATCCCTTAAGGCTCCTGATTTTTTAGTCTTAATGTCACCAAAGACTCGGTCCATTAGGTCCCCTGTCATGCGATCACCTCATCAGCAAGCTGCGAATATGCCTTTGATGCCGGGGATTCGGGATCTATCAAATGAATGGGCTTGCCATAGCTCGGAGCTTCGGCCAGCTTGATGTTCCTGGGAATGACGACCTTGAAGACATCATCTCCTAGAAGCTCCCTAACCCGTGTGATTACCTCCTTGCCCATCTTTGTCCGGGCGTCGTACATGGTCAGCAGGTATCTCAGCTTCAGGTCCTGGCCTAATCCCTCTGAGATCGCCTTTGCCAAGTCGAGGATCATAGAAAGCCCCTGGATCGCAAAGAATTCTGTTTGAATGGGCACCAACACTGTGTCACTGGCCACCATTGCGTTAATGGTCAGAAATCCGAGGTTTGGTGGAGTGTCGATGATGATAAAATCGTAAGTGTTCTGAGTCCTGAGCTTAGGTTTCAGTATCCTTTCCCTGGCAATGGACTTGCCTGCAATCTCCATCTCGGCTTTGCCTAGTCGTTTATCTGCAGGGATAATGTCTAAGCCATTGACCTCCGTGGGTGTGGTGAGCTGTGCCAGGCTTAGGTCTCCAAGCATGACCTCATACATGGTATTGTCAAAATCTCTGATTGCCAGGTGGGTTGTAGCTGATCCCTGTGGGTCCAGGTCGATTAGCAGGACTCTTCTCCCCTTGGCCGCAAGGCAGGCCGAGAGATTGACCGCCGTGGTGGTCTTGCCACATCCTCCCTTCTGGTTTGCTATTGCCACTACTTCCATGCATTAAGAGTTAATCTCTAAGGCTTAAGAGAATAACTATTAAGGATTAAGACTTAAGCCTTAATGATTAAGGGCTATTATTGAACGCTGTAGCTTAACTTATTGTTCACTATCATGGGGCTCAGTCCGTGTTGGCTCCTCATTTAATCCCATGCGAATCGGCTGGAGTGATTTATTCATAGTGGTCCCTCCATGTAGTCTTTTATGCACTTATTCGTCTTAAATAGGAGTTGCCGTTTCTTATGCAACGGATTCTATCTTTTCTTATGGGGCTTGTTACATAAGAACTTCTTAAAAAGAAACTTTTATATGTATCTTAGTTACATATCTAAAGTCATTAATCATAGATCGGGGCGAAGGGAAGGCCATCTCTCCTACCAGGCTTGTCCTTCGTCTCCATTCGTTTCAATGTCTTCTCGTTTGCTTTTGTGGGATCGGTAGCGCAACATCCTGTTCATCCATCCATCGCAATGTTGCACTGCTTTTCTTATGTAACTGATTTGATCTTTTCTTATGGGGCTTGTTACATAAGAAAGCGGCATTGGAGAGCCATTTGGTCGTTTCCTCAAGCTCTGCTGTCCTCAGCAAGCAGTTCATTTTCTCATTTGTATCTTATTCATACATTCTATTATGTAAAAATGGTTCATTGATATTGTTTTCCGGCCAAAATACTTAACCTTGCACGTAGAATATGCTCTTCATGGCAGGAGTCCTTGAGCAGCTATTCAGGCCACAGAAAAAGGCAATGAGTCCAAAGGATATGGAGCTGGAGGCGGCAAGAGAGATCCTGGCTGAGGTCTTTGGGGTCAGGCTGTCGGAGGTGGATGAGATGATCTGGAGCCGGTTTGGAGCTGAAGATGAGGGCTCTAAAGAGAGCGGATTATGGCCACAGGAATTCTGGCAGGAATAGTGCCTATTTCCAGAGCTGCCACCAGCTCTTGGCCTTTAGCCATTCTTCGTTTTTTAATAGTTCTAGTTCATTTAACAGCAAATCTCTATCTTTCATCTGTTCCTGACTCTCCATGTCCTCTTTACGTGCCCCCGACCATCTATCAAACGAGAAACACCAAGTGGAATCGTGATTATAGTTTTGGATGTGATTATATGTCTTAGTTAGGGGCTCTATTTCTTTATCAACATCAAAAAGTCTCATAGCACCGGAATTTAAGGCTGAAGTCCACCTATCGACAGGAAGTATTCGGATTCTATCTTGTTTTAAGCCCTCGAAGCACAACTCAATTTCAGATCTAATCATATTTATATATTTAATCTTGTCCGCTCTATTTTTACCTAATTGAGCTGCATAGTTTATCCCAAATGCCACCAAGACACCTAAAAAAGGTGGAAGAAATGCATCCCATGGCTGGCCCAACAACTCCTCTGCTTGTGGTTGAACATTAAATATGAAATCATTCATTCAGCTTACCGCCAGAACCGCCAAGACCAGCCCCTTTTCTTGATCTCTTCATCCCCTGATTTAAAAGATAGCTGGCTGATGCTTTGGGTGAACTGTATCTCGAATTAGTGATTTAAAGAGGGACCTTAGACTAGTGTAACGATTCCAAATCAGTGATTCAAAATATAGATTGCCTGCGCTTATAATTGCTGATATCATAATTTGGAAACTTTGCACTAGAAGTTATTTCGTCTGCTGTGTGCCTAAACTTTCATTATCCGTCTGATTTTCATCTCCTGAAATTTCGTTCATGCTTTCTCTTTGTATTTCGGCTTTCAGGTAATTCAATAGATTTGTCAATGGGGCCATGTAATTATCTTCTATAAATTTTGTAATATGTCTCATTGCATCCTCCGACCAAGAATTTATTTGATCATTACTTGGGTTATCAGGAATTCCTGGGATACTAGATTTTGTAGACCAACCTATGTAAAGTAGACTGATCAAGCTGTCTAGTTTCTTATCATCGGGGAATAGCGTTTGAATAGAGCCGATCTTTCTAGTAATATCGTTCTTGTTGTTGGCAAGATTACGTCGAGCTGTTTCGTATTCTTGGTGCGTTCTTAACATGGACAGTATATTTAGATTTAGGTGAATACGATCAGCTTCGTTTAATTTTTGTTCCTCCAGTGCTCGGTTGAATTTTTCTTCATATGCCTTAAGAAAAATATGTGTATCGTAAAGTCGTTCAACGCTTTCCTCAAGTAAGAATCTATATCCTAATAAATCGCTATAAAGCTGCTTTTTTGTTTTCGATTGTTTGCTTTTTATCTTCAACTTCTCTAAGTCTATAGCGTTACGACCTTGTACATAAGACGCAGCAATTGCAGCAGACCCAGTAAGAAAACCAGTGATTGCGGGAATAATCCATGAAGGCTGAGTTGCGGCACTTGAATTGCATAAATTGAATATGTCTAACATGTTTATCTCTTCTCACTTCCAGAAATGCCACCATCCTTTTCTCTTGATCTCCTCTTCGCCGGGCTTCAGGGATAGCTGGCTGATGCTTTGGGTGAGCTGGGCCACATGGCCGCGAAGGAATGAGACCTCATCATCCCTAACCCTCATGGCCTCTTTCATCTTATCTGCCTCGACCCTTGTCGCGGCCAGCTCTTCCCTCGCGCCGGCCAGGGCACTTTGAGCCTGTTCAAGGGCGTCCTGGAGCTTGTCGGCCCTAGCCTTCTCTTGTGTGGCTTCATTCCGGGATTTCTCCTCGGTGCGCTTGAGGAGCGTTATCTCTCGCCACGATTGCTCCTTGTCGGTGCGAAGCTGGTGCAACTCACGGTGCATGTCTTCCAGGTCTGCACCGCCCAGGGTCTCCTCACGGTGCAAGTATGCACCTATTGCGGTGCTAACCCATTGAGCTCTACTGATGCCTTTTTCCTCAGCATCTTTGTCAACCTTTTCTAATGTGGACTCGTCGACCGGAGCATAGATTCTCGGCACGGTGCATCTCCTTGGTGCAAGATGCACCTATGTTAGCTATAGAAGATGATTTTATCGGTGCATAAGCGGTGCAAAGAGCGGTGCAGTATGCACCATTAGTTTGATAAGTCATTATTTTCGCGGTGCAAGCTCTAATATGGAAAGTTCTATTGCATTATGAAAATGACATAGGCCAATCTGAGATATTTTGTATCGGCACGAGTGCATTTTATTTGTTCAGAACATCCTTGATGAGTTTATCTATATCGGTTTTCTTTTGCGGGTTCAAAGATACATGAAGCCCGTAACCGGTTTGCTTTGGAATCAACAAACCTTCTGAGATAAGCTCTTCCGCCGCTTCTTTTGCTTTTCCGCGAAGATGTTTCGGGATGCTCTTAGGGAGGTCGTCAAAAGCTGTATGGCTTCCTCCCCAATTATCACGCCTGCGCAGCTTCTTTAATATTTGCGCCTTCAGGGTCAACTTATCAGCAGTCAGCTAATCACCTTTATAATTCAAATTTTATTAATTATATTCAAGTATGGTTTTTAAAACAATAATGGTAAAGTATTTAAACATTGCGTCATCGATGTTAATTGTGATGATGATCATCATGATTGTGACATACAGTATCATTGATCTCATGGCATAGTATTCTTGCTCAGTGTAGTCTTAGCTGTGCAAAGATAACAACAATTTAAAAGTCAAAAGGCGGCGGCACCTTGCATGCCCTTTATCCAGTCGCAGTGAGCAGCAGGGGCATTACATATAAAATAAAAAGGAGGATAACATAAATGGAAGAGTCCTTGTTCATAAGGGAGCTTGGTATAAAGAGCCCAATGCTGAAGGTATTGGACTTCCTGATGGATAACGAGTCCTTTGACTACTCAAAAACCGACATAGCAGAGGGCACAGAGTTAAGCAGAGCTACTTTATTTAAAGCATGGCCTAAATTGGAGGCATTAGACCTCATTACTGCCACTAGGACTGTAGGTCAGGCCAAAATGTACAAGTTGAATAAGCAGAACCCTATCGTAAGGAAGCTTATGGAGCTGGATGACGCGATCTCTGAATATTTTGCTCTAAAGCACTGCAACCCAGAGACAGGCCCCTCTGGCGATATTTCAAAAGTCATAGGACAAAATCAGGGTTTGATCAAGGCTATAGTTGAATACGAAAACGATTCGCTCCATGATAGGAGAGACAAAGACGAAGAGCTGCTATTGGCCTAAGATCGATCTTTGGTTGCCAGGGGAGGAAATGAAAAGAAATAGATATTTTGAAAATAGGCAGCAAGCTGAAGAAGCTCTGACTTTGTGGAGATCAACTCCTGCTTTCGTAGAGGGAAATAAAACACTGTGGCGAGAACTTCAGAAGTACCGAAAAGACCCGGCGGGGTATTTTAGTGGGTAATAGCAGGTTACACGCACTGCCTCATCAGTTCTTCCTGGCCCGGCTTAATCGGCCTAAATCCTCTTCTGGCAAAGTCCTCATTCCATACACTATGGAATTCTGCACAAGCTGACTTGATCGGCCTGCTCATAGCGATCCATCCCGGCCACTGCTGCCGATCACGATAAGGCCCTTTCTCGGAGCGCACACCTATGGGGGTGAGGTGGAAAGTCTCCTTATAATAATATCCTGTGGTTTAATAGACATCGAAAGAGAAAGAGAGTGGCTTGCATGTTGTATGTACTTCCAAATATCTTATGTTCCTAAAAAAGAATGAAGGGCAGTTCGTCCCTTATCGATAGTCCTCTAGATCTTGATGTTACCAGTCACTTGTGTTGCAGGGTCGAATCCGTTGGTCGTGATCGGTATGCCATCCATGTATACGCCGTATTGTTTATACCACGGAGCATCAGCTGGAAGCGGATCAGGTAAATGTGCCAGGTTGGATTTTACAGCAACCCCAGTGCCATCAAGGGTAACAACAACATTGCCATTAGAGCTTATCCCACCGCCATAACCTGAAGTAGCTTGATTGTCTCCTATTTGGCTCGTTCCGCCTACCCACAATTCTCCGAACCAGTTTCTAATGCCACCGCCTTCTTTTGCGCTGTTTCCAGAGATTGTCCCGCCGTTCATCGTGAAAATGCTCACGAGGGGATATATCCCAGAAGTGTAGTATGTATATACCCCGCCACCTTCTTTTGCGCTGTTTCCAGAGATTGTCCCGCCGTTCATCGTGAAACTGCCTGAGTGGTACACGCCACCGCCAGAAGATATGGCTTTGTTCTCTGAGATTATGCAGCCTGTTACGGTTAGCGCGCTGCCACTAATAATGCCTCCACCATTAGCTTCCATGGCTGTATTCTTGGATATGTAGCTATTTATTATGGTCGTTGTGCCGAGACTAGTGTAAATTCCGCCACCGAACCGCGCGGTGTTGCTCGATATGGTGGTATCTAAGATCGTCAGATCGCCAAAGTTTTTGGTTCCCTTTTTGATTCCACCGCCGGGAGTAGTTGTTTTGCCGTTTTGGATTGTCATGCCTGATAGTGTCACATCGATATCAATACGAACGTCGTCTCCACCTATCGTGAACACCGATCCAGCTTGATTCCCATCTACGATGGTTTTGCCTTCTCCTGCTCCTATTATAGTCAATGACTTGTCGATATGCACATTCTCCGTATAGGTTCCACTGAGTACTTTAATCATCCCGCCAGAGGGCGAAACATCCACAGCGGCCTGAATTTTAGTGTAGTCGCAAGCATTCGGACCAACTAAGGTGATCGGAATCTGATTTATTCCAATTGTATTAACCCATAATGCATTGTCTCCTCCGCGCACTGCGACACGCAGCCTTCCGTTCTTATCCCGCATGGCGTTCGGATCAGTCGTGATGCAGCCGCCAAGACTATACCAGTAGCCGTTAGCATTGTCCCATAGGGCTCTGTCACCGCCTTGGACGAATGTATGGATAATTCCATCGGCATCTACTATAGGGGCAGGACAACCACCATTAGTGGGCGAGATGAAACCACCGAGATTTTGCCAGTTCCCTTTTGCCGTATTTATATTAAACTTGTTAACCCATAAGGCTCCGTTACCTCCTCTGGCATATATATAGATCAAATCAGGTTCCAGGGGGTTCAGAATCGGCATAGCATCTGAAGTTATTTGCCCCCTTAGTAGTTGCCAACCTCCGCTCGATCCAGCATAGTCCCAAAGGGCACCATCGCTACCTCTGACAAAGACGTGCATCCTGCCTTGAGAATCATAGATCATCTGTGGATTGGATGTGATATAGCCACCAAGACGAGACCATGAGCCTGTCGTGAAATCTTTTATCCAAAGGGCATTGTCTCCGCCTTTAACGGCGATCTTGATTTGTCCATTTGGAGATAGGGCCGCGCTGGGGTTAGAGGTGATGTACCCTCCAAGACGAGCCCAGCTTGCACCCAAGACTCTGTCCCAAAGAGCACCATCGGTCCCTATGACGAATATATGGATGAGTCCCATGCCATCTTTTACTGCACACGACTCTGAAGTTATAACTCCACCTAATCCTTGCCAGGTTCCGTCGATGTTATCCCATAGCCTATTATCTCCACCTTTTACGAAGACGTGATTCTGGCCTGAACTACTTTTGAGTGTAACGGGGCGGGAGGCTAATACGCCGGACATACCGTTCCAGCGAGGCGAAATGATTCTTCCATAACCGGCGAAATGGTCCTTGTATTTTTTTCCGTCTGAAGTAGGTAGGATTAGCCAATCGCCTAAGGTTGCTTTCTCAATGTGTCCTGTGTCTATAGGTCCCTTAGCATGGACTACCTCCCCGTCACCGACATAAATTCCTACATGGTCTATGCCACTCGTAGGTGTTTCTGTATTCTGAAGGAATAATAAATCTCCAGTTTTTAAGTCATAGCGGCTGGGTATATCGGTAGGCCCTCCTAATTTCTCTAAACGCTTGGTATCCGACCATTGTCCGCTAGCTCCTTCAAAATAGACTGGACACTGGTCCGGGATATTAACAGGACTATCTTGTAATCCTGCTGCTTTATTATATGACCAATAAACCAATCCCGAGCAATCAAGGCCAGAACCTACTTTTACAATTTTAGAGATTGGATCGTAATAATTATAACCACTCAGAATATCATTACTTTCCACAAATTTGTTATAGTTTAGATCCCATCCTTTTCCGCCCCATAAGTACGGTGCCCCTGCTACAGACTCGGCAAGAACTGCCGCGGCCTCTCCTAAATCCGATGATATTGGTCGATGATCATCAATAAAGTTCGAAGGGTCAACCGTGAATCCGTTTGAGTAGAGCGTTTCTTTGGAGGTGTAGTAGCCGTTGCCATTGTCATTAGGATACCAGTCAGATTCCATCTTAGTTCGTATCTCAAAATGGAGGTGCGACGAGAGCGGGGTGATGTCTGCGATAGTCCCTATCTGTTCGCCCTGTATGACACTGGATCCGACACTTAATCCAGACTTGATGGCAATATGGATGTAGACAGAAAATATTGATTCGTCGTTGGGCAGTGTATGTTTAATTGCAATACCTTCTCCAGGGACATTAGAAGTTATGGCGGTAACAACACCATTTGCTATTGCATAAACAGGAGCGCTCAAATCGCTGCTTTCGCCTCGCTCATCGTTCCAATCTTCTCCTGGATGGTATCCTCCGTAATCTGAGTTATAAACCTGCCAATCTTGGGCATTGTACCAACGGTCACCGTCATTTGCCTGCGTGACGTAACCAGTACCACCTTGCGAGCGTGGTGTTCCGACCGGATAGTCAAATGCATTCGCAACCTCTGCGCTTAATGCCTGCTGTCCTATGAGCATTACTTGGGCTGTAATTAGCACTAAGATTATGATTCTAAGTCCATTCATTATTTCCGACACCTTCCTTTTAGTAACAGAATTAATATATTCATAGTTTTGCTTAAGTATTTTGCGCCGTGGTAATATCGCGTGTGGGCTTCTCATTCCCTGCACGTCCGTACCTCAAATTTATGATTATTTTCACAAAATCAGAAATCAGCTTTGATAGCGTCGAGCCAACCGTCTTAGGCTGTTTGGAGGATATACGTAATAATTTGCAGTTATACACAGTCGACTATACAACCTCACAGCCTATAATCAGAGCCCATGATATTTTTATAAATCCTCTTTCGCCTCTGTAAGTCCTGGGTTTGCGCTCCAGGTTCCACAGCGCAAATCTGATCTCACTGATAGCGATTATTCGATAGCGGGCAATTGTCGATAATTCATTCCATAGTGTCTGGAATGATCAGTTAGGCAGAAGCGAAAATAGGGCCTGTTAAGAGGATGCCAAAAAGGGAGATGGATTCCCGCGGGTTGCACGTACTAAGATGCCGTCTCGCTCTCCATGTGACCGTGCCCTCATGCGTTGAATCTGAGTTGCCTTCATCTGCTCCACTCGCCGCTAGCCTTTCCCCAATGTTGCACTACTTATGCAGCTTCTTCCTTCTCTAGGGCGAGCTGCTGCATTTGGGAACTCATCACCACAGAAGCACGTGGCCATGTAGCCATATGGATATGTGGTCGGATGGCGATTAATCCAGAAGGTCATGTAGGCAACATGGCTTCATGACCGCCTGACCATTAGGATACGCGGCTACTTGGCTTCATGGATGAGTGGCTCTTGGGACAGGTGGTATGGTGGGCACATGGATTCAGCTCGATAAGTCGCTCCTATTCCCGTCCCATTGCCATGCCAGCCATTGATAATACAGCGATCACTTGACAGGCCTTATATCTCATCCTGGCCGGAGATCGTTGATTATAGGGCATTTAACGAGCTTGCAGATAATCATCCGAGTGGAAGAAGAATTCAGAAAGCACGAAGCCAGAGATTCCGAGGGCCTGTGGCTCTGAGGTATCCGAGGTTCAGGGCCGTGGCGGATCGGAGGCTCCGTATCTCCGAGGCCCTAAGATCCCATGCTTCTGAGGCTCGGAGGAGTCGTGCCTCTGAGCCTCATGGTCCCGTATCATCGGAACCTCGGAGGCCTCAGTTTCACTTCTGGTGGGGTGCATTTTCTGTCAAGAATCTAACGAAAAGATTTTGGGGGCTTCCTTTCCATTCTAATCAACTCCTGCCGCCAGCTTCTCAGCTTCAAGCTGCTTATTCAGGCTATCCACCCGAATTCCCACCACGGCGTACTCATGTTGAGCTCTGCGACTGGCCTTCTCTGCTGAGTGTAGGGCGGTTAGCTCGTCTCTTGTGGCTTTTAGTGCCTTCTGCTGTTGCCGTCCAGGGTCGGCTATGCCATCTGCCGCCGCCTCATTCACGGCCTCCATGAACTTCGTCTCTCTGTTCTGTGCGGCCTCGATACGGGCCTCTTCTGCCTGAAATAGCGATTCTCTAGCGGTCTCAAGCCTTTCGTAGGCCGCCTTGATGTCAGTTGGTTGTACCATATAAGTCCCTTCAAATTTTTTGTATAAATGCAAGCGCGTAATATGGTGGCCGCGCCGTGAATTCGTTTCCAATAAACGCCGTACCTTCTGCGGTGCTGTGGGTGTGTTCGTCTGCAGGTGTTTTCCCGACACTGCTGTATCCCGTGACCCTGGTCTGCGACGTGGAATAACACTCCATACTACCCACATATGCACAATGGCCACCTGCCCCTGCGAAATAGTCATTGTAAGCGTGTCGGTGGTTCTGAATTTCTGCCACGGTGAGCGCGTGCCCGGCAACTGTCACGGTCCCTGTAGGTGTATGCTTTCCAGTTCCTGTTGTGCCCACTGCCACTGTACCAGCTCCGTAGACGAAATCACTACGAAGGTCCACCGTGCCCAAAGTTCCGTCGCATAGATGCCAGCCGGTGGGGATTGAGGCGACCGATCCATACCACATTACTATCAGACCTGTGGGAACGCCTAGCCCGGCAAAGGACGATGCATGCAGGTTCCCGGATGCCTTGTAGATCAGATCAGCATCTAGGCCGGAACCAGGGCCATCGTTTCCGGCACGGAAGAAAGTTGAATCCATTACCGCTTTTGTGTAATAAACGGAATCATGGTTATGGCTGGCCAGATAGCTGGAGGCTTCAGTGTAGATGGTCTCGAAGTTGTCCATGTGGGCCGTGGTGAGAGTGTCACCACTGGACCAGGGATCCTTTGTTTTTACGTAGACCATACTGTCACCTATATTTCATGATGTAGTACAAAGCCATATAGGGCGGTACACAATTCAGATTGTTCATGCTAATCGTGCTGCCTGAATGGCCATGGGCCGTCCCACCGCCGGTCGCACCAGTTGTGCGGGTGTAATAACCGGAATTCGCACCACTCCCGGTATAACACGCAAAACCGACTCCCTCGACTGTGTAATTGCTTCTATCAGTGTATGTATGTGCATGCAGTGGCATCTCATCACCTGAGATCGCATGAGAACCTATCGTGATGCTGCCAGACAGGGCAGTTGAAAACGCGCCGCCTGTATTGCCTGGCGAATAGGAATTGCCTGCACCGATGACGAAACGGTTTCGGAGGTCTGGTGTAGTGTAGCCGCCAATGACCTGCCCATTGCAGATCGCCCACCCGTCGGGGATGGATGCCGATGTTCCTGACCAGATCATGATAGCGCCGAGCGGCATCACTGCCGCGAGAATATCCGAGAAGTGCTGGCCGTCGAGCTTGTCCGCGTCCGCGCCCAGCGTTCGTGATGTGGTCAGCGCGAAAAATCTATTGTCTGATAGTGTTTTCGTGTAATATCGGCTATCATGCGTATGGGCATCAGCATCCGTCTTGATCGCATCCCATTGGCTCTCCAGGTGGTTCCAGGCCTTTGCAGTTGGTTCATGGAGGGATGTCCATGGATTGTGATATTTCGTGTAGCTCATGCATCCTCACAGTTTCATTATAAATGCCAATGCATAATACTTTGGCAATATGTTACAGCTATTTCCTGAAAACGTCGATCCTGGGTGACCGTGTGCAGTAGAGGTCCCTGCATCATCTGTGTAATAGCCGGAATGATCAACTGGGGCACCGTCTACTCCATTTGGGCCGCCGAACGAATTTGTGGCGTAGTAATCTGCATAGGAATGCGTATGCGACGGTAGATGAGTGGCCACAAGCGCGAAAGTTGATATCGTCACCGTTGCTGTAGGCGTGACCGTCGCCGTTCCTCCCGTGCTGCCCTGACTATATGATCCCCCTGCACCGATCACAAATTTGCTTTGCAAGTTGGGTGTGCCAGAGAGACCATCGCAAAGATGCCATCCATCGGGGATGGTGCCCACCGATCCAGACCAAATTGCGATACATCCAGACGGTGTGCCGGCATCTATGATCTGTTGGGCGCTGTAGCCATCGATAGTAAGGGCTACAAAATTGCTCCCACTGCCATCGTTAGCCGTTGTGAAATATTTCGCATCACAAGTATTCTTATCGTAATACATTTCACCATGCGTGATCGCATTGATGTAGGCCACGCCCTCTCCGTACATATTTTCTAAATTATTCAATGCCACCACCTTTTGGGCAGGTGACATCGAGAGTTCTTTCCAAATTGTGCGAGTGTACATAATATTTAGCCTCCGGATCCTTCCGATACACGCGAGATTTTGGTCAATTCCACCAACTCCTGCAGCTCTGACGAAAGCTCAACCTCGACCTCTTCTGAGTCGTTCTCATGCTCGTTCACCCATTCAATGAGGTCAACCAGAGTCGATATCATCGGAGGCTTCGCTTTCTCCTCAAGGGCCTCTATCCTGCGCTCTAAATCCTTTTTCATGGTGTCTGCTCCTTATCGGGCCCAAAATATAGGTCCCAAAGCCCAGCATCTCGAAAACATCTCTCAGTATCTGCTAGCATCTGCTCTTGCGCCGGCGTAAGCTGTGGATCCTGGCCGCTGTAGTATGCCTCGATAAGTATGTCGAGAAGCGCTTGCTCCTGGTCGGGCATGGTCTCGATCTGCCCGCCTCGATCTGCCTCCAGGGACTCGAGCCTCTTGATCAGGCTTGGCCTCATGCTGCGTTCTCCTTATCGAACCACCCATGTTCTCCCATGATGTCCCAAAAGCGTTCTTGAACTTCGTCGTCTCCAAAGCAGTTTTTACGAAGCACGTCAGCCACCCAGAGAAGTTCGTCGTCGGTGAACTTGGATGTGACAAAAGGCCCAAATTTTGTATCCCCTGCTCGCTCCTCTGTGGTGGCAAGATCGGTCTCCATCTCACGAAGCCGCCGGTTCAGGCCGTCAAACTTCATTTTTGATTCTCCTTTGCTTCTTCCAGCGCAGCAAGGCGCTTTTCTATGTCTCCGAGCTTGTCCAGTTCCCATGCCTTCAACCAAGTTACCAGTAAGTTGTTGACCTTCCCGGCGTGCTCGATTTGTGATTCGTCTCGAAACACGTCACTGATGATCCGCTGAGAGATTCGCCGTACATCTGCAGGTGTTTTAAGGCTCACACCTCTGCTCTTAGGATTATTATGCTCCGACATTTATGTGCCTCTAGTTATTGAATTGTGCATTGACCCCCACCCCTCATCACCCGGTATTCTTCCAATTGCTTTTGGTGCCGGCGTATGGAGGCTCTGGCCCGCTTCTTTGCGGTCTCGGATGCTTCAGGATGGTCGATGATCTCTTGCATTCGCTTGATGACCAGCTCGATCAATTCGATGCCATCAACAGATTCAATTATTGTATCTCCTGCACATCGTGACCATCGTAAGCCTGCTTCTGATGGGCCGTCTTCTGCCAGACCCGGAGGCGCTGCCTGGCATGCTGCTCAAGGTGGCGCCGTCGCCGTCTCCTGTCGCTGGCTGCTCTGCTTCTCATCAAGTCTGCTCGTGCTCGTCTGTTCTTACTTTTTCCTCTGCTCATATCACTCCGGCTCCTGGGTTTCTGCCTTCCAGAAGGCTCGATAATCTGTTGTCGATCCTGGCGATCTCATCCGCCGCTCTCGATAGCTGCCTAAGAAGGAATTTGCGGTGCTGTCGGAGGGCGTGCGTCTCGGCAGTCATACGCCGGCCTCCAGCTTGATCCATTCTTTACATCGCTCGATGCCAATATCGAGTTCGTTGGATCTCATCAACACTGCCAGCTCAAACGCGTTGATCGGCTTGTCTGGGTGTTGCTGCCGCATCCGTCCACAGATCCGCTTGAGAAGGGCTGCTTCGGTTGGGCTGAAATCTGAGGAGATGCCCTTTTCTGCAGGATCCTGGCTTTGGGCTGCTTCTTGCATGGTCTCATCATGGTGCAAAGGCTGCAAGGGCGAGAAAAGGACGGTGCAAGGGCGTTCATCGCTATCATGCGCCACGGTGCAAGGTTTGCAAGGGCGAACCTCACTTTCGTGCAAGGCCTGGCCTTTCAGGGAGGAAGGAAGGTGCAACCCTTTCTCTATCTTCTTCTCTCTCTCTTCTCTCTTCTCTCTTTCATCTCTTTCATCATCGTTGCTGCTTGCGGTGTTCGCCCTTGCATCATCCCTTGCACCGTCCTTGCAGCTATTGCAGGGTTCGGATGATAGCGGTTCTAACCGAACAATTGCATCAAACCCGGCGAACTTATCATAGTCCTTCAGAGAATAAACGGTCTTGTGGATGGTGCGGCGTTCTCCATCTCCTATGGTGATTGTGTCGGAGATCGAGCTTTCTTTAATCGGAACTTTCCCCATCAGGCCGCCGCTGCCTTTCGGCTGCCCAAATAGAATCTGTCCTGCTCTCTGGCGGGATACTTTCAGCCTTTCCGCCAGGTCGTCTTGTGTTATGCCTTCGGGCCTGGACACCAGGAACTCCAGGGTCTCTCTTTCCTTCTTAGTGAGCCTCTTAACCAGCTCTTCGCCGTCCTTGTCGGTGAACAGGGCCTTAGCTGCCTGAAAGTCATCCTCAGTTGCCAGATAATATCCTTCAGAATCCCTCTCTCTCTGGTAGCGGAACATTCCGGCGAAAGCAACAACAAGGTCCATGAAGAGCGAAGGATTGCGCCGGTTCGTTGTGTCCAGCCATGTTATTCTGTCCCCGAAAGGAACCCGGACATCAATGTATCCCTCATCCCTGAGTATCTGAAAGATGCACCTGGAAACTAAAACATTCTCAGTGACGGGATATTGCCGCTCACCGTCTGCATATCGCTTGATAGTCAGCTCATTGACTTTTGCGGTGAGATCTAGGGAATCATCGACGTTGATCGGCACCTGGCGATTGAGCACTTGAATCTCTTGTGAGGAGTCCACGGAAGTGATCGCCCAGGTCTGCTCGCTGCCAATTGTAAGCGTTTTTCCCTCATGGTTTGCCACAGTGCGATGGGTATATTCAGCATGAAACTCACTGCTTGTCTGCTTGATTACAGTGTCGAGGTCTTCATTTCCTGCCTGGTAATCATCCAAGATCCTGAAAACCCGGTTGCCGTCGTTATGATAGAATCCGGCCTTCGCAGACATCGAGCCCTTGATAACCGCCTCTCTTGGCATGTGGTGGGCGAACGTATAGACCGTGTAGGTCTTGCCACCCGATGAGTCACCGTTGAGTTTAGGATGGAAGCCGTAGGACTGATTGATATTCTGAATTGATATGCCACAAGCCAGCTTTTTAAACGCTTTTTCTGCCCCGAGTACCATTTTTCCGCAACTATCGGCTATGTATTGCACTGGATTGCCGCTCTTCAATACTGTAAGTGCTTTTTCTCTGATCTCGGGTGCGAACTCTTCCTTATTGTTTGGCTTGCGGTTTATCGGGTAAAGATCGTTATAGTCAATGCCGAATTTACTAAGAGTGTTTTTATAATCTTTAAGGAATTTATGATATTCTTCCTCGCGTTTCTGGGACATTTCACCGGACCGCACAATCACCTCGATCCGAGATTTGTGCATCCTCCAGGCCCATTTTTGGAAATCCTTATCGGATTCGGCTTCTGCTTCATGTGATAGAATCGCCTTAAGTGCATCGATCACGGTGGAGCCTTTCGCCTCCTCCTTTTTCTTTTCAGGCTCCGGGATCTCAAAGCCTCTATCCCTGGCAATCTGCAGGACTTTCTTGAATAGCGCCTTATCACCCAGGCAGCCGGGCTTTGCATCCTGGCAGGAGATTAGTCCAGCTTCGACCGCCAGCCATTCCAGCGGACCGCCACCGCTCTTGTGCCGGAAGCAATGCCATGAATTCTTAGCAGTGTTCACGGCAAAATTCTTCCCGGACTTTGAGTCATGCAGGGGATGAGATCCCCGGACCTCGGAGCCGCAACGCTCATTGATATCTTTCGGCCAGGTCACTTGGTCGATCGGGATAAGATCTCCGAGAGAGGAGCCACCACAAGACCGCCGCCTTGATTCTCTCTTTTCCTCCGCTTCTTTTGCCTTGAGCGGACCAAGAATCTGCAGCAATTCGGCCCGCTCAATAGTGGCAATGGGCAAGTCCTTTACGACCTCATAGAAATTGCCGTTCGGGTGACGTGATCCAGGTCCAACGACCTGCTGCCCCAATGCTTGCAGCTCTCCGAGGTGGAGGGGATCGCCTTCGCAGTCCTTCATTTCGGGATCTTCCAGGATGATCTTGTCTTTCAGCTCCGAGCAAATGAGATAGAAGTGCAATCCGCCGCGCCCGGTTCTCACTGTGAATGTCTCAGGAAGCTTGCCGATAATGCCCAACGCTTCCAGCCTGGCGAGATCATCTACATCCAGCACTACCAGGCCGCCAATGCCCGTGAGCACGCCGTAGTTATGGCCTTCGGCCAGGTAGCCCGCGAGGAGACCGTGATCGTAAGGATAATTTGCCTTGGTGCTCCAGCGGCGGCCTTCAGGCTTCTTATGGCCGTTAAGGATCGGCACCAATCGGAAAATAGGCACCCGGAGTTGCGGAGCGATCTTCAGGAGGGCCCGCTCAAAGGCTTCGTCCATCAGTCACCTACCGGCCAGATTGCCAAGCTCGCTCGCGATTTTGGAAACGGCGCACTGCGCGCTTTTGAATGGCTCCTGCCCGGAGAAGTGATATGTAGTCACAAACCACCACGCGCATTCTGCTTCGAGGCACTCCTTGCCGCACAATGGGCAGAAATCGGCCATCTACTCTACCGCCTCTAAAATATTCTCCAGAATGAATAATTTATCTGACAGCTCCATCGATGCTTTGCGGGCCTGAGCGATTGCTCCAAGCAAATCCAGCTTCAATTCGCGCGAATCCGGTAAAACGGTTTGCCCGATACCGGCGAAAGGCTTAAATTTATTGCCCGCTATCATTTGTATGACTCCTGGCTGATGTCCTGCCTGGGTGTCGCGTGGTGTTTTGAGCCGCCCGATGCTGGTAACATTGGGCACCTTTCCATTTTCATATTTCCGCCCCAGCTCGGGCCATTTCTGAACTTATGCAAATTCTTGCAGCTTCTCCAATGGCAACATTGCGCTCCTCACTGATTTTTTGGAGGTAGTCTCTCATTTCCCTGGATAGCCTGAACGAAAGGTTATCCCCTAGTCGCTCTTTGCTCCTGCTTCTCATACGACACCTCGTTTATCATGCATATTTATCTGCATGGTTAGATCTTGTTCTGCCACAATTTACCCATTAATCTGTCATAAGATATATATCTTATTCCATTAAAATATACCGAAGACTATATTAATGGGGGTGCACAGAGTACATGGATATGTTGACAGAAAACCAAAAGGAAGCCTTTAGAAAAATAAAGAAAAAAACGAAGGTGGAAGATGGAGGGTTAAATGCAAAGCAGAAGGGCGATTTTTACTACAGAATGTCTAAGATTTTAAAAGAAGATCTTGGTGGCTTAGATGATCTCGTGTTTTTACTAAATGAATTGCCAGATAGTTACCTTGAAAAAATTAACCTTAGCGAGACCGCAGACTCCGCGATGAGATTAATGGAGAAACTAGTGGATAAGGTCAATCCTACCGTTATCGTAAATGGAAAAGCAGTCCAGATCTTTAAGATTAAGCGCCCGTCCTTCGTACCTGGCATAAATGAATTTATAGTAAATGTTAAAGTCACTTATACGCCTACGAATGAAGGAAAGTGTTTCTTGGATAGGTTAGCAAACCACATAAAAAGAATGGAGGCTACGACCTCGCCCACGAAAGATTCCCATATATATACGCCTGAAGAGTTCACAGATGAATTTTTAGCAAAACGCATTGGCTGGAAGTGGTCACCCGAACGTGGATTGATTATTGAACCAGGACATGAGATTACAGAAGAGACGGAACCTGACCCCGGAACGGACGAAAATCTCTTAATTCTAAATGCTTTGCTACAAGCACGATATCTAGGTAATCCTGTGCCGAAAGGCCAGATCGAGAAATTGATGAAACTTTGTCATGTAGAGCCGCCCGGCGATTTAACTTGATCATTTTGATCAAGTTTTCTTGCTACCGATTCCTGGAATAGTTCTATTACATTTTCACCAATTCCTGTAAGAATGTCATAGAACTTTCCCGGCGCAAAAAGAAAGAGATTAAATCCTCTTTACGAAGGATTGCACTTTTCACAAGGCCTATATCCATTAGATCTCGCTTCATTCGGAGTCGAGAACCCCAAGAGGAGAAAGCTAACATGCTCCAAATATCCGAAACCCCAAATCCCCAAAGAGAGCTAACGGATGTTCCCCAATTCCCCGAATCCCCAATGCTCCAATCCTCCAAGAAGAGGAAACCTACATACCCCAATTCCCCGATGCTCCAACTCCCCGAGAGGAGAAAACCGATAAACCCCAAATCCCCAATGCTCCAATACCCCAATGCCCCGAGAAGAGGAAAGCGGTTTATCTCCGATGATCCAAAGTCCCTAGAACTCATTAAGGAGCTTTACGGCAAATCCACTGTTGGGGAAATCTCCAAAGCTACGGGATGGGATGGCCCAGTCTCTATCGGGCAAGCAATCCAGAGCAAGAAAAGAAATCGGGCTCATCACCGCCCGGCACACCTGCGCGATTGATCGCAGCAGCACCGGCCAGCTCGCCACTTTGCGGTTCGTGAGCATGGTGGGTTGCCTCAGTCACAAAATTTCTTTTGGGACTGCTCATCCCCCTGGAATGAGCAAAGCTCATCTGCTCGAAGCCTGGCAGCCTGTCTGGGTAACCGCAACTGCCAGAAAAAGGAGGCGAGAAAGCCTCACCCATGTTCAACAAATTGGTAGCTGTGGTCTGGCAGATTGACAATCTCGCCCGCTGCCTTCAACATGCCAAGGCGACGTAAAACAGTATCACCAGACATGTCTAGCTCCGCCTCAAGATCGCTCCGTCGAGCTGGCCCATTCTGCAAGTACGCTTTTATGTCTTCCAGATCGGCCAGTATATCCGGGCTTGTGGGCCGGTGCCTTACAGGTGGCGTCTCGGCCATTATTTTGAGCAGATCGGCCAGCTTGATCCTGATAGAGGCGGCCATCTCAGGCCACCCCCGGGATTTCCTCTACCGGCCCATTGTGGCCGCCCGGCCATGTCGCGACGGGCTCGATCAAGTCGTTCGCAGAGACCGGCTTTGTGGCCTCTGCTTGTGGGAAAAACTTGCGCTGATGCTTGCATGGGCCGCGATTCCAGTGAGCTGCAGGGCAGGAGCAGGCTCTGCTTGTGACCACATAATAGCAGTCCCTCTTGTTGCTCAGAACCAGCACCATGCGGCCATTATCTAGGGTCACATCGGTTGGCATGGGGTCGCTTGCTCTTCCTACGAAAGCTAACAGGGTCTTAACTGCATCGCGGCTTTGCGTTACCGGCCCGGATCGGACC
>Ga0310040_1000883_pt1 | contig 24682 bp, 19 predicted proteins | sample EPASupsiteHSE623_FD_200237 | JGI IMG/M metagenome (GOLD analysis project Ga0310040, IMG submission 200237) | Bioremediated contaminated groundwater from EPA Superfund site, New Mexico - Sample HSE6-23 (v2) (version 2) | ecosystem: Environmental > Aquatic > Deep subsurface > Groundwater >... | reverse complement strand
CGTCGCGTCCTTGGGGTTGCTGACGGCGTGCTGTGCTTGCCTCACCAATTCTTCGTCGATTTTTCGTGGTCTGCCCATGCCGCAAGCATACCACGATTAGTCTCAACTTGAAAGCGAATTGGAATAACCAACCTCAATAGCTGGAAATCAGCAGGGGGCGCTGCCCGGCGTTCGAGGAAAGGGGATGACGTCGCGGATGTTCTGCATGCCGGTGACGAACTGCACCAACCGCTCGAAACCCAGGCCAAAGCCGGCATGGGGCACCGACCCGAACCGCCGCAGATCGAGGTACCAGCCGTATTGCTCCAGGTCGAGGCCGGCCGCCGCCATCCGGGCCGCCAGCACCTCGAAGCGCTCCTCGCGCTGACTGCCGCCGACCAGTTCGCCGATGCCGGCCACCAGGATGTCCATGGCCGCCACGGTGCGGCCGTCGTCGTCCAGGCGCATGTAGAAGGGTTTGATCGTTTGCGGATAGTTGGTGACGATCACCGGCGCCTGCGCCACCTCCTCGCAGAGAAAGCGCTCGTGTTCGGCCTGGAGATCGATGCCCCATTGCACCGGAAATTCGAACGTCCGGCCCGAGCGCTGCAACTCGGCCACCGCTTCGGTGTAGGTGAGATGGACGAAAGGCCGATCACGTACCTGCGTCAGTTTTTCGATCAACCCCTTGGCAACGTGCTGCTCGAACAGGGCGAGATCCTCGGCGCATTCGGCGAGCGCCGTGGCGACCAGGGACTTGATCATCGCCTCGGCCATCTCCATGTCGCCCTGCAGATCGCAGAAGGCCATCTCCGGCTCCAGCATCCAGAACTCGGCCAAATGCCTGCTGGTGTTGGAGTTCTCCGCCCGAAAGGTGGGCCCGAAGGTGTAGACCCGGCCGTGCGACAGGGCGAAAATCTCGGCCTGCAACTGCCCGCTGACCGTGAGCCCGGCCCGCCGACCGAAGAAATCGCCCCCAAAGGGATCGCGGCCCTGCAACCGATCCGGTTCGAGCGCGGTGACGGTGAACATCTCGCCCGCGCCCTCGCAGTCCGAGGTGGTGATCACCGGGGTGTGCACCTGGAGAAACCCCTGGTCATGAAAAAACCGGTGGATGGCGAAACTGAGGGTGCTGCGGATTCTGGCCACCGCGCCCAGGGCGTTGGTCCGGGGGCGGAGGTGGGCGATGGAGCGGAGAAACTCGAAACTGTGCCGTTTTTTCTGCAGGGGGTAGGTTTCGGGATCGACCCAACCGACAACCGTGACCGCTTCGGCCCGGACCTCCACCGCCTGGCCCTTGGCGGGCGAGGCCACCAGCACCCCTCGCACCTTGAGCGAGCAGCCGGTGCTCAGTTTTTTCACCTCGGTCTCGTAATTGGCGAGGCATTCCTCGGCAAGGACTTGCAGGTTGGCCAGACAGGAACCGTCGTTGATTTCAAGAAAGGCCAGGCTGCCCGAGTCGCGCCGGGTACGCAGCCAGCCGCTGACCTCGATCAAGGCACCCACCGGCTGTTGCCGTAGGATATCGACAATCCGTGTCGTTTGGATCTGTGCCATGTTTTCCCCCTGACCTTCCCGGTCAACCTCATCCATCGACAAGAGGTCTTGCCTGTTCAATAGCGGGGCTCTCCCCCCTCGTCCTCGCTAAGGCCGACCACCACCAGGCCGGCCTGGTCCGCGGCCGCCACCATGGCCGCCCGGTCGAAGAGCAGCGATTGCCCGGCCTCCACCGCCAAGACTGCCCCCTTGACCGCTGCCAGGGTCTCGACGGTTCGTGCGCCGGTGGCCGGCAGGTCGAAGCGGAAATCCTGGTTCGGTTTTTTCAGCTTGACCACCACCGCCCCGGACCCGGCTAACTCCCCGCCGCGGCGAATGGCGGCGTCGGTGCCCTCGATGGCCTCCACCGCCAGCACGCTGCGGTCGCGGACCACCACGCACTGGCCGATGTCGAGCCGCCCTATCTCGCGGGCCACCTTCCAGCCAAACCGGATGTCGTCCATTTGAGCGGCCGACGGTTTTTTCCGAGTCAAGATACCTTGGGGGAAAAAGAGATGGTCGAGGTAACAGGTGGAGGCAAGGACCCGGATGCCCTCCTCTTCCAACGATGTGGCAACGGCCCGGAGGATGGCATCGTCCAGGCGCTTGTCGATCTTGCCCCACAGGGTCAACCCCTTGAAGTCGGGCAGGATGTCGTGAAAAATCCGAGTCTTGGTGATGGTGCCGGCAAAGACGGCCTCCTCGACCCCTTCCCGACGAAAATGAGAAATGATCTTCCCCAGTTGCCCCAGCTTCACCCAATAGATCAGGTCGGCCTTGTCCTCGAGTTCGGCTTCGGTCTCGTTGACATGAGCGATAGCCACCACCCGCCGCCCCCGCGCCCGCGCCGCTTCGGCAAAAAGGAGCGGAAACTGGCCGCCGCCGGCGATCAGGCCGATAGCCGCTGTCCGTTTTTCCTCAATCATCCAGGGTCCGTTTGACCACGCCGCGCTTGCTGGAGTGGAAGAATTGCACCATCTTCTGCACCTCGGCGCAGTCCTGCATCTCCTCCGCCAGCTTCACCAGGGCATCCTTGAGCAGGATCTCCGGCGAGCGGAACAGAATCTTGAAAGCCTCTTCCAGATTCTTGATCGTCTCCCGGTCCATGCCGGCGCGGCGCAGGCCGATCTTGTTGATGCTGGCGATGCGCATCTGGTTGCGGGTCCCTTCCATGATCACATAGGGGGGCACGTCGAGGCCGATGCCGGACATGCCGCCGATATAGGCATAATCGCCGATGCGGCAGAACTGGTGCACCGCCACCAGGCCGCCGAGGTTGGCATGGCTGCCGATCTCGACATGGCCGGCCAGGGTGGCGACGTTGGCCATGATTACATGGTCGGCGATGATGCAGTCGTGGGCGATGTGGCAGTAGGCCATGATCATGTTGTGATTGCCGATCATCGTCTTGCCGCTGGCCTTGACCGTGGCCCGGTGGATGGAGACGTATTCGCGGATCTGGTTGCCGTCGCCGATGATCAACTCGGTCGGCTCCCCCTGATAGTGGATGTCCTGGGGCGGCCCGCCGATGGTGGCAAAGGAGCCGATGGTGTTGCGGGCTCCCAGGGTGGTGTGGCCGCACACCACCGCGTGGGCGCCGATCCGCGTTTCCGGGCCGATCTTGACCGGGCCGTCGATGACGGCATAGGGTTCGACGATCACCGAACTGTCGAGTTGCGCTCTGGGGTCGATGACTGCCGTGGAATGGATGTTCATGGGGGCGTATATCCTGAAAAAGAAGAGCGGCGCAATTATCTGCCGCCCGAAGTTGGCGAAAGAAGGTTTTTTAAAACGATGTTGGTTTCGGTGACGGTGCCGCGCCTGGCACAGACCTTTCATTGTTCGTTGTGGCCGGCCAATTCGGTCCAGCCATGCTGGTCAGGCGAAACTGGCCATCAATTCGGCTTCGGTGGCCAATTGCTCGTCGACAAAGGCCTGGCCGGCCATCTTGATGATCTTGCCTTTCTGCTTGATCATCGCGAGCTTCAATATCAATTGATCGCCCGGCCGCACCACCCGGCGGAAGCGGGCCTTGTCGACCCCGGCGAAATAGGCGAGGCGGCCAATCATTTCCTGATCGGAAAGACAGGCGAGAATACTGCCGACCTGGGCCATGGCCTCCAGAATGAGCACGCCGGGCATGACCGGTTCGCCGGGGAAATGCCCCTGGAAAAACGGCTCGTTCATGGTGACGTTCTTGATGCCGGTGATGGTCTTTCCCTGCTCCAGCTCGACGATCCGATCGACGAGGAGAAACGGGTAGCGATGCGGCAGGATTGCCATGATTCCCTTGATATCAATGGGCAATTGCCCATCAAACGCTGGTGTCGTCATTCTTTTCCCTGTTGTTGTTCCGTGGATGCAAACAGACCGCTGAGCCGGTCCACCTCTTTGCGCAGCCGCCGCAGCTCCTTGATCATCTCGGGCAGACGGCTGAAGGCGGCCGAGGACCGGCCCCAGTTTTTGACCTCGATGGCGGGGCAACCCCCAACCATCGCCCCCTTGGGCTGGTCATTGTGGATGCCGCTCATGGCCGCGGCCATTACCTGATCGTCCAGATGCAGGTGCCCGGCCACGCCGGCCTTGGCGCCCAGCACGACATTGCGGCCCAGGGTGGTGCTGCCGGCGATTCCGGCCTGGGCCACCAGAATCGAGTTTTCGCCCACCACCACGTTATGGCCGACCATGACCAGATTGTCGATCCGCGTCCCGGATTTGATCCAGGTGACGTCGAAGGCGGCGCGGTCGACGCAGGAATTGGCGCCGATCTCGACATCGTCGTCGATTCGCACCGTGCCGACCTGCGGTTTTGTGTAATGACGCCCCATCCGGTCGGTGGCAAAACCGAAGCCGTCGCTGCCGAGCACCGCCCCATGGTGGAGGATGACCCGCTTGCCGATGGTGCATCGTTCGGCCACGGTCACATTGGCGTGGATGACGGTGTCGTCGCCGATGACCGTCTCGTCGCCGATCACCGCGCCGGCATGGATGGTCACCCGCTCGCCGAGCACCACCCGCTCGCCGAGGCAGACCAGCGGGCCAATGGTCACCTCCGCCGGGATAACGCATCCCGCCCCCACCACTGCCGAGGAATGCACGCCCCGGGCCCGAAAGGGTTCGGCCAGGAGAAAGGCGTGGATGCGGGCCGCAGCCACCGAGGGCTGTTCGGCGACAATCACGGGGATGGCCAAGGTATCGGCGCCGTCCGGGACGATGCAGGCCGAGGCCCGGCACTGCTCCGGCAGCGGCAGTTGTTTGTTGTCGAGGATGAAGGTGATCTCCCCGGCCTGGGCATATTCGATACCGTTGAGCCCACGGATAACGAGGTCGGGGTCACCGGCCACCCGGCCGCCCACCAGGTCGGCCAGTTGCCGCAGGGTACATTCGCGGGACACGTGCAGTCACTCCGGAAAAAAGATGATAAGGCGAAAAACAGGGGTTGCCCCTTGTTTTCCCATGATTTTTTACTGCCAAAGAGAAACGGGAAGGATACTGCACTTTTGCTCAATCGTAAAGCAAAACAGCGCGACGGCGCTCCCGGTACTCGTCCAACTCCCGTTGCCATCCCAGTTCCAGCTGGGCGACAGGCACCCCATTTTCCAGGGCCTCGCGCACCGCCCCATTACCGATGATCAGGTCCATGGGCAAGCGCTCGAATTCATATTCGTAGGGCGGCTCCTTGTAGGCGAACTGACCGGGATACAGCCGACGGATGGCCTGAAGCAGGGCGAGACTGGTCCGGTAGGGCCGGAACGCCTGAGGATCGGTCACATGGATCTGAAAACCGGTACAGGCCTGGCCCATCCATTTTCCGGAGGTCGGCTCAAAACGGAGCGGCCGCAAGATGCAGCCGGGCAGATCGGTGGCTCCGAGGGCATCGAGCACCTGGCGATGGTCGAGGAACGGGCCGCCGAAGAGTTCGAAGGGCAGGGTCGTGCCCCTGGCCTCGGAAACGTTGGTTCCCTCCCAGATGACCTGGCCGGGATAGACCAGGGCTGCGGTGAAGGAAGGCATGTTGGGCGAGGGAAACACCCAAGGCTGGCCGGTGGCCGGGAAAAACATCTGCCGTTGCCAGCCGTCCATCCGGATCACCTCCAAATCGGCGTCGATCGCCAATTCCCGGTTGCACAGCAGGGCCAGTTCGCCCAGAGTCAACCCATGGCGCATGGGAATGGCGCATCGGCCGACAAAAGAGGCGCAGTCCGGCCGCAGGATGTTGCCCTCGACCAGGTGGCCCCCGATGGGGTTGGGCCGGTCGAGGATGACCACCTTGACCCCGGTTGCCGCCGCCACCTCCAGGCAGTGGACCACGGTCCAAATAAAGGTGTAGACCCGGGTGCCGACGTCGATCAGGTCCACCAGCAGGATATCGATATCGGCGAACATCGACGGATAGGGCTTGCGGGTCTCGCCGTACAGCGAATAGACCGGCAGGCCGGTCACCGCGTCGACGCCATGAGCGGATTCGATCATGTTATCCTGTTTCTCGCTGAAGAATCCGTGCTGGGGCGAAAACAGACATGTCAGTTGACCTGGGTACGCAGCGCGCAACAGGTCGCGGCCGTGCACGAAGTGGCGGTCGGTGGAGGCCTGGTTGGCCAGCAGTCCCAGCCGTTTACCGACAAAAAGAGGGTGCGTGGACCGACAGACCTGCTCTATTCCGGTAGTAATGACCACAAGCCTTCTCTTAGTGTTGAGGATTGATCAGATTGAGGCGAACCTTGAGCCTGGCAGTATCTAGCGAACCGGGACGTCTTCGTCAAGCAGTCCGGTGGATTTTCTGATCAAGGGACCATTGCTCTCGTTGTACTATTATTTAATGAGCCGTCATTGCAGTCTCCCCGATACGGTCCTGGAAATAATTCTGATCGAAAGCCAAAAATGCTTTGATTTCCGCAGGAATCGCCTATCGATCACGGCCTCATGAATGCCGAACAAGGCTTTGCATTCGAGCCCTGAAAGCAGGGGTGCAAATTTTTATCTCTTATTTATTTAAATAAAAACAATATGTTATCAATAAAAAAGCCTGCTCACGTTCAAAATTTTGTATTTTTTTCACTCCAAGTATTGCCAGCCTGATTTTCCTTTGTTATAGTGGCATTAAAAGATGCGGGGGATTCCCGGCGTCGGTTGTGAACCGTATTTTTAGGGCAATAACGCCCAGGTAAACATAGTCTCAACTGAACAGGAGAAAGAATATGAAAAAAGTACTGAGTGTAATGGCAGTATCCGCATTCGTTCTGACCGCTGGCGTTGCTCTGGCCGGCGGCCCTGGCAAAAAAATGGGCCCCGGTTGTCCGGAAGCCTGCCAGAAGCAGATCGACGATCTGAACTCTTCCCAGGCCCAGCAGAATGAGCAACTGAGCGCCCATGGCAAACAACTGCAGAACCATGAAGGCCGCATCACCGATCTCGAGAAGGCTTTTGACGATGCATGGTATGCTCGGATTGGCGTACGAGCCGCTTGGATGACCCAGAATATTGACGACCTTGGTAGTGTTGGAGACGAAAGAGACACCGATACAGGTTTTGGCGCAGCTTTGGCCTTCGGTCGCGAGTTCAGCATGTACCAGGCACCTGGTAAATTCCGGGCTGAGATCGAGTTGGCCAAGCAGGGTGCCGATCTGGAAGAATTCACTTTTCAGGGCGGTATAGTTGGCGGCGATGTTGACATCACTACGGTTATGATCAACGGCTACTATGAACTGCCGGTATACGATGCGTTCTCCGTTTATGCGATGGCCGGTCTTGGCTATGCTAAATACGATGTGGATTATGAGTTCAATGGTGTTCATGATGGTGGCGACAGTGATAACGTCTTCGCCTACAAGGCGGGCGCCGGTATCACCTACAATTTCACCGATCAGATCGCCGGTGATCTCGGCTACGAATATTTGGGCATTGCCGACACCGATGACGTAGCTGGCTCCAACATTTCCAGCATCAATGGCCACAATGTTGTAGCTTCTGTTCGTTTCAAATTCTAATTTTCCTGAAAATTAGGCTGCCTTGCTCCCCGGCCGGTTTTCCGGCCGGGGATTTTTTTCATCCCCCCTCCGCAATACAGCAACAGCCGTCTCCTCCCCCCTGTTCCCTCGCTGTACAAAATTTTGTATTTTTTCCACAAACATCTTGATTCCATAAAGTTGAAGAGCTATAGTACAACCACATTAACAATAGGTTACGCTACATTTGCCCTAATCGACCGTTTTCCAGCTCCCGCAACAATCCCGTCATTCCTGGCAACACCTTGAAATCATATTCTTTTTACACTGGAGAAAAATCATGAAAAAAATACCCTCTCTCATGGCGGTTTCGTCTGTTGCACTCCTGGTGGCCAGCACGGCCTTGGCCGGTGGTCCCGGAAAAAAGATGGGGCCTGGCTGCCCTGAAGCCTGCCAACAGCAAATCGACGATCTCAATTCCTCCCAAGCACAGCAGAATGAACAATTGGGCGCTCATGGCAAGCAGTTAAAAAATCATGAAGGTCGCGTCACCGACTTGGAGAAGGCTTTTGGCGATGCTTGGTACGCGAGAATCGGCGCACGCGCCACCTGGATGAATCAGGATATTTTGAGTACCCCTCAGGGGGAACGCAATTTTGACAACGAAACAGGTTTTGGCGGCGCGTTGGCGCTTGGTCGCGAGTTCAGCATGTATCAGGCGTTGGGTAAATTCCGGGCTGAGTTGGAATTTGCCTATCAGTCAGCCGACCTGGATGAACGGACCATAAATAATGACAGAATCGATGGAGAAGGCAGTCTGGCCACCGTGATGGCTAACGGTTACTATGAACTGCCGGTGTACGATGCTTTTTCCGTTTATGCCATGGCCGGGTTGGGTTTTGCCAAATATGACGTGGATATCAACAGCAACGGTACCCATTGGGCTGGTGCCAGCGACAACGTCTTTGCCTACAAGGCAGGGGTTGGTCTCACCTACAACTTTACCGATGAGATTGCCGGCGATTTGGGTTACGAATATCTTGGGGTGGCCGATACGGATATTGCGAATGATATCAACGGGCATAATGTCGTTGGTTCCGTTCGGTTCAAGTTCTGATTCTCTCACAAGCAGTTGTCATGCTCCCCGGCCGGGTTTCCCGACCGGGGATTTTTTTTGCCGTCTCTTCCCCCGGACGCCGCCCGCGCCTTTCCCCGCTGCTTCCCACCTATCACTGTGCCGGGTTCACCGATGGCCGTCGCGCCAAAAATCCGCCCAATCGTCCCAGCCGGGCAGCCACTTCACGCAGGTGCCGTGGGGATGGGTCCAGGCGAGCTGCCAGCGGTGATGGCGGCCGTCTTGCCACAGATCGGCGGTCCAGCCGACCCAGCCGAACGCCGGCGGCTCGGGTCCCTGCCAGAGGGTTTCCCATTGCAGCCAGAGCACCGGCTGCGGGTGGCGGCTCGCCCAGGCAATCAGATGCGGTCGCAGCGCGGCCCCTTTGTCGCGAAGATAGGTGGTCAGGTAGGTGTTGAAGAGCACAACCGGGGCATCGTTCAGGGGGCTGATCCGTTCGGCAAGAAAGCGGGGCAAGGCATCGGGCAGATCGACCCGATGGAGGCGCACCGGAACCGTCGTCCGGTTGACCTGGCGCAGGGCGGCAATGCCCTGGCGAAGCAGGGCCAGCCGCTCCGGTTGATCCCCCCAGACAAAGGCGGTAAGCCGCTGCTCCTCCTGCACCGAGCGCAGAACCAGGGGCGCGAGATCGCAACCGAGACGCGACCGGATGGCTGGCAGAATCGGCCGGGGTGGTAGGAAGAATTCACCTTCGCCGGTCACGGTGAACTGCGTCGGCACCCCGCAGCCGAGTTCCATCAAGGTGTTGCCATTGAAGGCATCGGTCAGCCGGTAATGGCGCTGATCCGCCACCAGATTGAGCCCGGCGCTGGCGCCCAGGTCCACCAGATGGAAGGCCGTCCAGCCGGGATAGCATACCGGCAGCAGCCAGCACAATCCGCGGGCGGTTTCGTTGGTCTGCACCTGCGCCGTGGCGATAAACCCGGCCAGCGCCTCCTGCCGTGCCGCAATCGCCTGCCGGAGGCAGACAACCAGGTCGCCATCTTCGATCGGCTCCGTCCCGCCGACCGAGGGATAATAGCGGGCCAAGCCTCCAACCTCGACCCGCCCCGCCAGGATATCGCGATGCAGCCCGGCCAGCAGCAACAACGGCACATCGAAAGAAGATCGACCCGCTCCTGTCCGCACCAGCCAATCCGCCAATGGGTCAGCACCCGGCACCTTTGCCAGCCAGTCCGCCACCAGGCCGAACAACCGGGAATAGAGCTGCGAATAGCCGGCGGTAAACTCCTGCTGCTTGCGAAATCTGCGGGCAAGACGAATCCGTGGATCAGAGGAAGACGGCAACGGTGACATCAAATGGGTTCCTCGCCATCGCGTTGGGAAAATTCAAAGGAGCGCACGATCGATGACTATATCGTCACCCGGCGCAACAGGCAAGCAGAGGACCCGTGGCATCCTTCCTCCTCGCCTCATTCGGCGATATCCGGCGGCAGCACGATCCAAAACCGAGTCATGGCGGGTGCGCTCTCCACGGTGATACACCCTCCGTGCAGCTCAACGATCCGTTTGACGATGGTCAGGCCGAGGCCGGCGCCGCCATGGACCATGGAACGCGATTTTTCGCAGCGATAAAACTGGTCGAAGATGCGCGTTCGGTCTGCCGGCTCGATCTCCGGGCCGGTGTTGGCCACCGTGAGGAGGATCTCCCCCTCTTCGCCGGTCCCGGTCCGGCACTCAATTTCGCCTCCAGGCCGGTTGTAGCGGATGGCGTTGTCGAAAAGATTGATCAGCATCCTCCGGATTTTTTCCTTGTCCGCGCAGATCGGCAACTCGCCTGCCAAACGGCCGGTGAACCGTACCTCCTGTTCCTGCATCGGCAACTGGAATTCCTCGACCACCGAACCGACGAGACGGTTGAGGCAGAACCGTTCTAGTTCGAGGGTTTCACTCAATTCCAGCCGGGAGAGGTCGAGCAGGCTCTTGACCAGCCGGCTGATGCGGGCCAGCGCCCGTTCCTGCGCCAGCAGCTTGTCCTGCAAGGATGGCGGCAACTGCTCGTCCTGGAGCGTCTCCTCCATGGAGAGCCGCAGCAGGGTGATGGGGGTCTTCAACTCGTGGGAGGCGTTGGCGACAAACTCCTTCTGGCGAAGAAAGGAATATTGCAGCCGGTTGAACATCTCGTTGAGCGAGGCGGCCAACTCATCGATTTCGTCGCGGTTGCCGGCAAGGGGGATTCTTGTCTCCAGGGTCTTGGCGGTGATTTCGGCGGTCAACCGGTTGATCTCCCGCACCGGGCGCAGGATTCTCCCCGCCACCAGGTAGCTGACCACGATCAGGATCAGGGCCGAGGCGAGCAGGGCCGAGCCGATCATCAGCGCCGATTCGATCGACTCCCCCACCAGATTTTCCACCGGCCGGGCCACATGCACCTGATAGGTTGCCCCGCCCGTGGGCACGACAAAAACCCGGTTCCAGAAGCCGGTGGGCTGGTCGTCTTCCTCGGCATAAAATCGGTTGAGCGGGATATCGGTGGGGACGAGATACCCCTGGTCGCCCTTTTTCAGGGGCAACTCGATCTCCCGCGCCAACCGGGAGGTGAAAAGCGGCCGCCCCCCGGCGTCGTAGATCCGGGCCCAATAGAGATGGGAAAACAGCTCCAGGGTGTCGCCGTTTCCCGAAGCGCCGGCCGCCTGCTGCCGCGCCATTTCCTCGGCCAGCGTCTGGGCGCGAATCTCCAGTTCCTGGTCGAGAAACTCATAGGGCGTCTCCAATCCCCACAAAAAAACGATCAGGGAAAGGACCACCGTGGAGACCATTCCGGCCAGACTGGTCCAGAGGGTGATGCGGTTGCGGATCTTCATTCCTGCTCGTCCCTGGCCATATAGCCGACCCCGCGAACAGTGACGATGATCCGCCCGGCTTGGTCGTCGAGTTTTTTCCGTAGATTCTTGACATGGACGTCGATGTTGTTGGACATGGTGAACGGATCAAAGGCGTCGCCCCAGACATGCTCGGCGATGTTGAAGCGGGAAATGGCCCGGTTGCGGTTATAGAGGAGAAACTCAAGCACCGAGAATTCCTTGGGGGTGAGGGTGACCGGTTCGTTGTCAAAGGTGACGATGCGGGAGTTGGTGTCGAGCCGGATGGCACCGATGACCAGCAAGGGGTTGGCTTGCTCGTGGCTGCGCCGGAGCAGCGCCCGGATGCGGGCCAGGAGTTCGGCCATGGAAAAGGGCTTGTGCAGGTAGTCGTCGGCGCCCAGGTCGAGTCCCTTGACCCGGTTGGCCACCTCGCCCCTGGCGGTCAGCATCAAAACCGGCGTGGCCACGCCTTCGGCCCGCAACTCCCGCAGTACCGTGAATCCGTCCTTTTCTGGCAGCATGATGTCGAGCACGACCAGATCATACGGATCGGTACAGATCTTCTCCAGGGCCTCGACGCCGTCGCCGGCGGTATCCACCGTATATTGCTGCTTTTTCAGGGTCAACGCGATCTGCGCGGCCAGTTCCGGTTCGTCATCGACAATCAGCACCCGCATCCTGCCTTCCTCCTGCTTTCGTCGTGGGCTTTGGCAAAGAATTTCCCTCCTCTATACCTCCATACAATGAAGAAACGATGAAAATCGCCCCGCAACCGACAATTTCCATTCATCATTTCTTCATCAAGCTTATGGTATGGAAAAATTCGCGATCCCCCTCAGAAAATCCGGTGCCTTGCCGGCCGGCGCATTCCGGACGTTTGCAATGGATAGCCATGGATACCCTTGTTCGCGACAGAGAAGAACACCACCAAGCGCCTCCCCTTTTAACCCGTTTCCTCCGCGACTCTCCAACAGGAAAAACCATGGTTGTTTGTTCCGTGTATATCGGTCTGTTCATGGCCGCCCTCTTGGCCGCCACCATCCTCCCGATGCAGTCGGAGGCGGTGCTGGTGGGCCTGCTGCTCACCGGCGAGTATCCAGTGGTGGCCCTGCTGACCGTGGCCAGTTGCGGCAACATCCTCGGCGCCGCCCTCAACTGGTGGCTAGGCCGGGGCATCGAGCATTTTCGGCATCGCTCCTGGTTTCCGGTGAACGAAGACCGGTTGACCCAGGCGCAGCACTGGTACCGGCGCTACGGCAAGTGGTCGCTGGTGTTGTGTTGGATGCCGGTGATCGGTGACCCACTGACCGTGGTCGCGGGGGTGATGCGCGAGCCCTTGCCGATTTTTCTGCTGATTGCCGGCAGTGCCAAAATCGCCCGTTACCTGGTGCTGGCGAGCATCACCCTGGGTTGGCTGGTCTGATTCAATCGTTGCTCGGATGCCAGACCGACTCGCGGCTCCCATCAAAATCCGCCGTAACTGTCCGGCATCCATCTTGCCTTCAAACCCCGAACCCTGTCCATGCGCATGAACATCTCGCCAACAAGACTGCACCTCTATTCGTCGCTGCTGTTTGTATCCCTGTACAATACCGCCTTCTTTCGCCATGTCCTGGCGGTGTACCCGATCATCCCCGCAAACATCGGCTTTTTGATTTCGCTGACCGTCGGACTGGCGGCGCTGCTCATGCTTCTGCTGACCCTCGTCGGCTGGCGATATTCCACCAAGCCGACCCTGATCCTGCTGTTCGTCCTCTCTTCGCTCACCGCCTATTTCATGAACAATTACGACGTGGTGATCGACCACACCATGATCGGCAATATTGTGCAGACCCATGTCGGCGAGGTCCTCGATCTGCTCAGTCTCAAGCTGCTGGGGTATGTCCTTCTGCTGGGGGTGATTCCCACGGTGCTCGTAGGCAAGGTGGCCATCGAACCGACCTCCTGGGAAAAGGAAATCCTGGTCAAGGCAAAAATCGTCTCCTGTTGCGTGCTGATCATCCTCGGATCGGTGCTGCTCTTCAGCAAGTTCTACGCCTCGTTTTTCCGGGAGCACAAACCGCTGCGCTATTATGCCAATCCGGCCTACGCCCTCTATTCGCTGGGCAAATACCTGAACAAGACCCTTACCGTCGCCAAGACCTCACTGCAGCACCTGGGCGAGGATGCCCACATCCCCGCTACCGACACCGACCGCGACCTGGTCATCCTGGTCGTCGGCGAGGCGGTGCGGGCGGACCGGTTTTCCCTGAACGGCTATTCCCGGAAGACCAATCCCCTGCTGCAACAGGAGGACGTCGTTTCTTTTGCAAACATGTATTCCAGCGGCACCTCCACCGCCTATTCGGTCCCGTGCATGTTCTCCATCTATCCCCGCGACCAGTTCGACGAACAGAAAGCGGAACATACGGAAAACCTGCTGGATGTGCTTCATCATGCCGGCGTGCGGATCTTGTGGCGGGACAACAATTCGGACTCCAAGGGCGTGGCCGTCAGGGTGCCCTATCAGGATTACAAACAACCGGGGATCAACCCGGTCTGCGATGTCGAGTGCAGGGACGAGGGGATGCTGGTGGGATTGCAGGAATATATCGACGCCCAGCAGCAGGGCGATATCCTGATCGTCCTCCACCAGATGGGCAATCACGGACCGGCCTATTTCAAAAGATACCCGGCCGCCTTCGAGCGATTTACGCCGGTCTGCGCGACCAACCAGTTGAATGCATGCACCAACGAGGAAATCGGCAACGGTTATGACAACGCCATCCTCTATACCGATTCATTCCTGGCCCAGGTGATCGGGTTGCTGAAAAAGAACTCGCCGCGGTTCGAAACGGCGATGGTCTACCTCAGCGATCATGGCGAGTCCCTGGGCGAATACGGCATTTACCTGCACGGACTGCCCTACCCCATGGCCCCGGACAACCAGAAGCACGTTGCCTCGGTTATGTGGTTTGGCGATCGGTTCCCCGTCGACCGACAGGCGCTCCGCCAGAAATCGGGCCAGCGCTTTTCCCACGACAACCTCTTCCACACCATCCTCGGCCTGTTTGAGATCGAGACCTCCGTCTACAACCAACAGTTGGATATGGTCCTCAAAGGCCCCGAACATCCTCGGGAGGAGGTTCCGGCGCGTCAGGAGATCGGGGAGAAACGATCCGAAATGCCGGCGACCCGGAAGGCACCGGAGTCGCCACAGGAGAACGCCCCGACAAGCGGGCAAACCAACCCGAACCTGCCGCTCTGGTTGCTGCTCCAGTTGGCGCACGCCAGGAGAGGATAGTCCCGCGCGTTGAGTGGGAGAGATGCTGTACGATACCCAATCTTGTTCGCGGGCATGGCCCACTCCTACTCCGCATATACCACCCATGGGCAAGGAGCGGGCCATGCCCGCGATCTTGATCATGTCAACGCGCAAGCGTTGGCACGCACGCCTTGGACGCTCCCGCGTCCGCAGAACGAGACGCCGGAGCGTCCCTGACCGGTTCCCACACTGGAGCGTGGGAACCATCGCGCGCCGCAAGCAACCGGCAGGCGCCCCATCCGCGGCCGATCCTACCTCGCCGGTTCGGGCGGCGCGGTAGGTGTGACCGAATCAGCCGGCGTAACCTGTTTGGTCGGATCAGCCGGCTCGGCCGTCTTGTCCGCCGCAGCCGGGGCCTTGGCGCGCACCAGAGCGGCTCGGCTCGTGTTTTTGATCTCCTCCACCTGCCAGCCGTCCACCCGGAACAACTGCTCCTGATTGGAAACCTTGAGCACAAATGATTGCTCCGCCGGCAACGGCGGCGCCTCCTGGGCATCGGCCTGGTCCGGTTTCGGCGCTTGTCCGAACAGATAGTCGATGGTACCGCCGCCATCGAGCGCGACAGTGGCGTGCAAGGTCGGGTGGTCCAGACCGTATTCCGGCTTGGCCTCCGACCCGAGGAGGGCGGTGACGGTCAGGCCGGCCAACCGCTTGACCAACGCGTCGCGCCGCTCCTTGACCACCTCTTCTTCGGCTTTGAGATTGGCCGGTTGCAGGCCGTCAGGGGTCCGTTCCAGGTGGAGGTCGGGCAGGTCGATCCGGGCGATCTGCTCGGGCTTGAGCCGGAGGATGGCGGTGTCGATCCAGTTGTCGGCCCCCACTTCCAATTCGTGCGGCGCCAGGGCCAGGGTCTGGATCTCGGGATCGTTGTCGCCCCGGAGATAGATCTTGCGTAGTCCGGGCGAGGTGCCGAAATAGACGATGGCCAGGGCCGTGCCGTCCTTGAGCAGACTCAGTTTGCGCACGTAGCGATCCGGCGCCACCTTGAAGCGGGTGGCCGCCTCGGCGGTGGTGGCCTCGGGCCAGCCCCGCTGCATCCCGGCCAGCCGCTCGATCAGCCCCTGGACCTTGGCCGAATCGGCCGGAAACGCACCCGCCTCCGGCAACAGCCACCGGCCCTGATCCTTTTTCAGGGCCAGGTGGTGCCCCTCGCCGTCTTCGAGCAGCACCTCGTTGACTTCGGCCGCATTGAAGGCCAGCAGTGCCCCCTTACCCGGCCGAGGGGCATCCGAATATTTCGCCAGATGGGTTGCCACCAGCAGTCCAATCTGGACCAGGAACAGGACCACACCGATCACGATCAGTCGCTTCATGTTCATATCCTCCCGGCGATCAGCAGGTGTTCGTGCCGCCGCGCCCTGGCCCGGACGATGCGCCGCAAGCCCCAGACGGTCAACAACCCCAGGGCGGCCAGACCGTAATTGAGATATTCCCAGCCCATACGCGCCTCCTTGCCCATGGGCAGCAGGGTGCGGGCGAAATGGCCCCGTCCCCGGATGGAGAGCAGGTCGCGGTCCGAAAGTGACCAGTCGATGCAGTTGGCCACCAGTTGCAACGGATTGAGATAGCGCGAGCCGCCGGCACCGGAAGCCAAATCGAGGCTGGTGTCGGCCAGGAAGGTGTTGGAGGCCAGGAGAATGATCCGGGCCGAATCCGGCGACTTCTCCACCACCCGGCCGATCACTTCGGGTTGTTTGCCGTTGGTCTCGGGCGTCAGGTTCTCGGCCGGATCGGCCGGCCCACTCGCCTGCTTTTGCTGATCCTTTGCCGCCTGCTGCTTGCGGGCCTCCGCAATCAGGGGCGAGGTCTTGCCCTTGAACCAGGAATCGAAGGTTCCCTCGACCAGCACCGCCAGCAAATGCCGGCCGGCGGGCTCGCCCTGGGCAAAGCCGGTCTGGCCGAAGCGGTCGAAATCGGGCTGGATATTGAGGGAATCGGACAGCCAGGTCCCCTTGGAGCTCTCCAGGAGCCGCACCACCTGGCGGCCCTTGTTCTTCTCGCCCTCGATGGTCACCGGCGAGGCCCAGGTCATGGACAGTTGATCGATGCCGGTGAGCAGACCGCTGGCCCGGTTCATGCCGTCGCTGCGGATATCGACGAAATAGGGATAGTTGAGCAGATGGGTCTCGCGGATGGCGTAGCCGCCGGCCTGGCGTTCCACCGGCACCGGAAAGGCGGCGTTCTGCGGGTCGAGCACCAGGGTGTGGCCGAGACTGATCCCGTAACCGGCCAGCCAGTCGGTGAGGCCGCTCTTTTTATCCACGGCGCTGATCCGTCCCTGGAGGCTGACGTCAAAGGGCGCGGTGGCCAGGACCACGGTGCCGCCCTGCATCAGGAACTGGTCGATGGCAAAGACCTGTTTCTCCGCCAGCCGCTCGGGCGCGACCACCACCAGGATGTCCGCCTCCGGGTCGACCTGGCCGGTGCTCAGGTCCACCGGCTTGACCCGGGGCTCCTGCTCGGCAAAACGCTGCAACAACTGGAAGGTGTTGCCCTGCTCGGGCATGCCGAACTGGGACATGGCCGGGGCCGGGGGTGGGGTGTACAGGGCCACGGTCTTGAGCATGCCCTTGGAAAATCGTTTGAGCGCGGCTTCGATGGCGGTTTTCAGGGCCGCCTGGTCCAGGGATGCGGGCAGGGCCACCTGGACCTGCTGGCCGCCGCTCTCCAGGGTCATATAGAACCAGAAGGTCTGGGCCGACAGCAGGCCGGCCATCATCGGCCGCATGCCGAACTCCTTGCCCAACCGGTCAGCCAACTGACCGCCGTCAGCCTCGGGGTCGGCGAAACTGACCGAGAACTTGTCGCCGCCCTGCTGCTTGAAATCGGCGAGCACGGTTTCGAGATTTTTCTTCAGGTCGACCAGGGGCTGGGGCAGCTTGGCCTCGGGCGAGATGTAGCCGTGGAAGACCACCGGTCCGCCAATCGTGGCAAAGAGGTTGCCGCCGCCCTGATAGCTGTAGAGGACCTTCTTGATTGCCCGGGTGAGATCGTGCTCCGGGTTGCGCAGCTCAACCTCCAGCTTGGTATCGCCCTCGCTCTTGACCTCGATCAGGTCCTGGAACCCGAGGGTGACGAATTCGTCGCCGTACTTGATCAGGATGTCGAAGTAGGAGTTGGTGACCGCGGTCTGGTAACGGGAGGCGGTCTGGAAGGGGACCGGCCGGATGCCGTACTTCTCGCCGGCCTCCTGCTCCAGCTCCGGTTTTTCCTGGGGATCGACGAACTCGACCTTGACCCGGCCGTTGCCCGCCACCTCATATTCGCGGAGCAGATCGCGCAGTTGCGGCTGCAAGGGGGCCAGAAGGGGATGGGTCTGGGCGGAGAAATAGCCGCGGATCAACAGCGGCTCCTGCAACCGGCCCAGGTAGGAGCGGGTGGCCGGCGAAATCGAATAGATGCGACCTTCGGTCAAGTCGGCGCGCAGGGTGCCGAGCGGCGCCAGCCACAGGTTGAGCAGGAGGAAGTTGGCCACCAGCAGGCCGGTCAGGGCCAGCCAGCGCCGGTGGGCCGCATTGGCCGGGTTGCCGGCCCAGCGCTGCCGCTCCAGACTGTAGACGTTGAGGGCGAGGAAGATGCCGATCAGGCTCAGGCAATAGACCAGGTCGCGCAGGTCGATCACCCCCCGGGTGATGGCGGCGAAACGGGAACCGGCACCGAACAGTTTGAGAATTTCGCCAACTTGGGTGCCGAAAAACCCGGTCAGGGTGGCGGAGCCCAGGAGATAGAGCACGGTGCAGGCCAGGGTGGTGACGATCAGGCTGACGATCTGGCTATTGAACCGGCCGCTGACAAAGAGGCCGATGGCGATGTAGGCCCCGGCCAGACAGAGGCTGGCGAGATAGCCGCCGAAGACCGGACCCCAGTCGAGCTGGCCGAGAAAGGAGACGGTCACCGGCAGGGGCAGGGTCAGGAGCAGGCCGATGGCCACCAGGCCAAGACAGGCGATGAATTTGCCCCCCACCAGCACCGGCAAACCCACCGGCGCGGTCAGGAGCGGCTCCAGGGTCCCGGCCCGATGCTCCTCGGACCAGACCCGCATGGTGATGGCCGCCGAGAGGAAGATCAACAACAGCGGCATCCATTCGAACATCGGTCGGACATCGGCGAGGTTGCGGCTGAAAAAGGTCTCGACCCAAAAAAAGATGAACAGGGTGGCGGCGAGAAAGGTGCCGAAAAAGATGAAGGCGGCCGGGGTGACGAAAAAGACGGCTAACTCCCGGCGGGCGACCTGGCGCAGGGTGTTCATTGTTCCCGTCCTCCCGTGGTATGGATTTCATTGAATATCTTTTCCAGATTGCGTGACTCGGGCGCCAGCTCATAGAGCGGCCAGCCCTGATCGACCACGGCCGCGGCCACCACGGGTGCCAGTTCGTGCGCCGGCTTGGTGCCGGAAACGGCCCAGCACACCCGGCCGTTCTTGGCGGACAGCCATTCGACCGAGGTCACCCCCGCCACCCTGGCCAACAGTTCGGCGGCCTCGGCCCGGTCAGTGGTCACCAGCAGTCGCTGGCCGCCCCCCAGGTCGGTCAACCGCTCATCCAGGACCTTGCGGCCGTGCTGGACGATGATCACCCGGTCGCAGACCGCCTGCACCTCCTGGAGGATGTGGGTGGAGATGATCAGGGTCGACTCCCGGGCCAAGTCGCGGAGCAGGCCGCGCATGTGCTGGATCTGGGTGGGATCGAGCCCGTTGGTGGGCTCGTCGAGAATGAGGATCCGGGGCCGGTGGAGGATGGCCTGGGCCACCCCGACCCGCTGGCGATACCCCCGCGACAGGGTGGCGATCGTTTGCCCGGCCTTGTCGGTCAAGGCGGTCCGCTTGAGGGTCTCCCGGAGCAGCGGCCCCATGCGGTCGGCAGTCACCCCATGGAGAATGGCCTGGTATTCGAGATAGCCGGCCACGGTCATCTCCGGGTAGACCGGACAATTCTCGGGGAGATAGCCGATCTGGGCCTGGATGGCGCGCCGGTCAGCGGTCATCTCCAGGTGGTCGACCCGGATGGTGCCGTCGGTCGGCTCCAGAAAACCGGTCAGCATTTTCATGATGGTGGTCTTGCCGGCGCCGTTGTGGCCGAGCAGACCGACAATCTCGCCGGCCCCGATGGCAAACGAGACGTCGTCGACCGCTGTGAGCGGCCCATAGGTTCGGGTCAGGTGTTCGACATGGATCATGGTGATCTCCTGAATGTGTACAGCCCGGTGCAGGGCGGCGGAAACGGAAAGAGCGATCAGGCCGCCGGTGGGGGGCGGTTGCCGGAGCGGCCCGGAAAGGGGCGGGGATGGATGGCTTCACCCGCAGCGACGATAGCAGGGGAAAAACAGGGGAACATTAAATAATGGGCGATCAGGTGAAAGAAGGCAACAATTCCCTGGGGATGGTCCGGGCACATCATAAAAACAGGGGCGCCGCTTGTCAACCGCCAGGGATTTTTTCCGCATCGCGAGCCCGTTTGGGATGGTGGTATCGCGGGGGAGCCTCGATGGTTAAAAATTAGGCTTTCCTGTCAATATTCGACATTTTTTCATTGCTCTTCCAACGAACGGCGAATATCGTCTACGATCTTGCCCTGTACGAGGATTTCCAACGCAAAACAGCCACGCATTGTTTTCGGAAAAAGCTCCGACAATGGCTGCCGAAAGCGAAGAGTGGAAGACGAACGAAGAGCAGCAAGGCACGCCGCCCCTTCTTCGGCACATTATGGATCAAACTCTCCCATCGTTCTGAACGACATTATGGAAATAACCCGTCAATTAATTGATTTCACAATAAATATAAACCAACACCTCACCGTGCTCGTTGATAATCATGGCGTCCTGATCTACGGACTCATCGCCTCGATCATCTTCTGCGAAGTCGGCCTGGTCATTGCGCCTTTTCTGCCCGGAGATTCGATGCTGTTCGCCATCGGCACCCTCTGCGCCAGCAATGCCATGGACCTGGATGTCGTCCTGATTCTTTTCCCCATTGCCGCCGTCCTCGGCGACAATTTCAATCGTTTGATGGGCATCTGGTTCGGACACAAGGCCTTCGCCGGCAAGCACGGGCGTTTTTTCAACCAGGAAAACCTGAACCGGGCCCATGAATTTTTCGAGAAGTACGGTACCAAGGCGGTTACCTTGTGCCGGTTCATCCCCTTTCTTCGCACCTATGTCCCGTTCGTGGCCGGCATGGCCGAAATGCGCTGGCGCGTCTTCTTCCCCTACAGTGTCCTGGGCGGCACGGGCTGGGTCGTCGTTTGCGTTCTTGCCGGTTATTATCTCGGCAATCTTGAATGCGTGAATCGGCTGTTCTGACCCTTCCCTCCAGGTCGTTTCCTCAAACAGCGAGCGACGCCCTCCTCCCTTCTCACCACATTCCACCCCACCCATCGTCGTCGGGCATGCCGCAGGTCCTGCCGGTAATCGAAGTCGGTTGATAGACCTCGATCACCCCTGGTTCGGGCATGCGGACGATGTTGATGATGTTCCGTGAATACCAGAATCCCGCCCGCCGTCCGTCGGGGGTGAGGATGACCCCACCGCGATACTCACAGCCGGCTCCGTAGTGTTCGGTCCGGTGCCACTGCAACCACCCGTTCAGCATTCGTTCGGTCAGCTCGACCTGTGCCCAGACCCTGGTGCGGAGGGTGAATCGTTGGTCGATGGCTATGATGGAGTCGGGCGCGGTGATGGACCCCAGGTAATAGTAGGTATGGTCCGGGAGGACCGTGCCGGATTCGAAGAGCCGTAGCACCTCCGGTTCAATCTCCCATTTTCCTCCGGGCGGGCCGGCGGCGCAGCCGGTCAGGGAAAGGGCAACAAGGAACACCAGGACAAAACGAACAAGAGGCAAAGGCCGCATAAGGGTCACCTTGGCAAGAGGACGTGTTTTTAAGTGCATCTTAATGCCTGCTTGATCGGTGGGCAAGGATTGGATGGCCTACGTCTCTCGAAGGCGCAGGAACATCGGTGAGACCGGGGTGTGCACCTATGTCTGGCTCTTCCCCGACCTTGCCTGCGACTGTCATATTTAGACCAGGGAGAGCAATCTCCGAGAAGCAGGGAGAAAGGGGGAGGGGGCGCGGTCCCAACGCGTACAGGGGACGCGACGGGAGAGGTGGACCTGGATCACAGGATACAATAGATAGAAACAATATCCATTAAATATACAATTTATCCATGTTGCATTTTTCCTTATAACTGAAGATAGTGACGTCTAACATGGGGAAATTGCTACACCGTGGTTCTGCTCGCATCGGGAAGAAAAAGCTTCAGCAGAGACGGACTTCCTGAAGGAACGCGGTTGATCCCAGATCAGACAAAACTTCATTTCAAAGGGGGAAAGGTTATGAGAAAGGGAACAGTTTTGCTGAGTATGCGGTTGAACATAAACAGCAAGAGAAGGGAAAATCACAGCAAACCCGGAGAAAATCAGAGGAGGAACGTATGAAAAATTTGAAATGCTTGAAATGCTACAACGTGCTGCTCTTGGCTCCATTCCTTCTAGGATTTTCGGTTCAGGGGGCGTTGGCGGTACAAGGGACGCCATTGCCAGGCAATAAAATTCCCCAGTTTGTTGACCCGCTGCCGGTGCTTGACACCACTGCAAGCGGCATTACCGGAATAGACACTCTGGTTGCAGGTCCGGGTGAAATCGAGCTGCACATGCGCACGTTCCAGGCCAAAATCATGCCGTCCACGTTCGTCCCCGCCAATGGTTTGCCCTACACAGGGACGTGGACCTTTGGCTACGTCAACGGCCCAACCGTTCCAGGTCTTCGGGAAACCCCGGTCGGGCCGGTTATCGTAGCTACCCGGGGGGTTCCCACCCAGATCAGGTACGTCAACAACCTGGAAGCCAGCGACGCCACCATCCACTGGAGAGACTGGACCGACCAGACGCTGCATTCGGCATTCCACCAGGCAGTAGGCGAGCCCATGCCGATGCCGATGCCGATGCCGATGTCTGCTGCACACTACACGGGCTCGGTCCTGGCTGTACCTCACCTTCACGGTGGTGAAGTCCCCGCCGTCATTGACGGTGGCCCTGAGGCGTGGTTCGCGAGCGACGTATCCGGGACGAGCGCCATAACCGTGTTCCAAGGCCCTGCGTACTACACCCAACCTGGAGTTCCCGCGGCTTTTAACGAAGCGGTCTACAGGTACCCCAATACCCAGGAGGCGGCGCCCCTCTGGTTCCATGACCATCTGCTCGGCGGCACCCGCCTGAATGCCACTTATGGTGGTCTGGCCGGTGCCTATCTAATCACCGACCCTAGCCTCACGCTCCCCCTCGGATTGGAGCCTGCGGGCCTGGGGGGACGGCTCTTGGTGCCCCTCGTGATCCAGGACCGCATGTTTGATACCAATGGTCAGCTCTTCTTTCCCAATATCGGGGTCAACCCGGAGCATCCCTTTTGGGTGCCGGAGTTTGTCGGCGACACGATCGTGGTCAACGGCAAGGTTTGGCCGTACATGAACGTCGACCGGCAGCGCTATCGGTTCTTCCTCATCAACGGCTCCAACTCGCGGCCCTATGACATGTTCCTGCAGGAACTGGGCAGCGGCATCAAGGGACCGCCAATGTGGGTCATCGCAACGGACGGTGGCTATTTGGATGCACCCGTCAAGATCGATCCGAGCGCCACCGGACAGCAGGTCAAAGCAGGCGTCCAGAAGAGCCTGATGATGATGCCGGGTGAGCGCTATGAGATCATTGTGGATTTCAACGACCCGACATATCTCGCTGCTCTTGCAAACTATTACAAGAATAATATGCCGGCCACGATCAACCTGGTCCTGCGCAATACCGCACCAACGGTCAACGGCAACCCCAAGGCAAATACCGAGGGGCGGCTCATGCAGTTCCGCGTCTCAGCTACCGCACCTGCGGACAGCAGCTACAATCCCGCGAGCGGCATAGCCATTCGTAGCGGCGGCCAGACAATTGTGCGCCTGCCGGGTGCACCGGGCGGACCGGCAATAAGCACTGCAAATGTTAATGCAACCCGCCTGCTGACCCTGAACGAAGTGATGGGTGCCGGCGGTCCTCTCGAAGCGCTGGTCAACAACTCGAAGTGGGGCGGCCTGCGACCCGATATGATGCCTATTGACGGATCAACATTGGTGAACGGCAACTGGCTCACCGAATTTCCCCTGGAAGGCGCTATGGAGGTGTGGGAGATTGTCAACTTGACCATGGACTCCCATCCCATTCACCTCCATGCCGTCCAGTTCCAACTCATAGACCGGCAGCCGATCGACGCAATGGCCTATATGGCGACTTATAACGGGAGTTTCGTCAACGATATAGGTGCTATTGACCCGATGACCGGCCAGCCGTATCCCAACGGTGTTTTCATTCCGGGCTATGGACCGCCGAAAAATTACTTCACCGGCAACACGAGAGCCCTGGGCGGAAACCCCGATCCCGTGCTGCTGGGCGCGCCGATTCCAGCGCTTGCCCATGAAGCGGGCTGGAAAGACACCGTCATCATGCACCCCGGCGAGAAGACCCGTATCGCCGTGCGCTGGGCGCCGCAGGATTCTGCTCTCGGGACGGTGGCTACCTTCCCCTTTGCCCCGGATGCCCCGCTTGCCAATGGAGAGCCCGGTGTCTATGTCTGGCATTGCCACATTACCGATCACGAGGACAACGAGATGATGCGCCCCGACGTGGTCGTGTCGAATCCGGCCGCTGTCAGGACGTACATCCAAGGAGTGGACTACTAGCACTAGCAGGAAAAGGGGGACCAAGAAAAGGGGGACAGACCACGTTTTTCGGCGGTACCTCTCGCCGAAAAACGTGGTCTGTCCCCCTTTTCGCACGGAGGGCCGGGCTCTACGGTCCAATGGGCAAGGCAAAAGGGTGTAGATACCGTCTAGGCGGTCAACCATTTTTTACATAATCGGCTTGATAGCAGATGCGGGTATTAAGGACTCCAAAACAAAGATGAACGAGTTTTCGCATCGCGGCGCCAAGAGCAGCCTTTTTGGC
>Ga0310040_1000880_pt1 | contig 24792 bp, 43 predicted proteins | sample EPASupsiteHSE623_FD_200237 | JGI IMG/M metagenome (GOLD analysis project Ga0310040, IMG submission 200237) | Bioremediated contaminated groundwater from EPA Superfund site, New Mexico - Sample HSE6-23 (v2) (version 2) | ecosystem: Environmental > Aquatic > Deep subsurface > Groundwater >... | reverse complement strand
TATTGCGTGGTATGGGGGTATGCTTATATTTGCAGCTTTGTATGTTCCGGCGGGAAAGTATATTGTTTTACCTGAATTCGCATCAATACACGCCTGTATTCCAACTGTACTATCAGTAGCTCCTGTTTTATCTACTCCGGAATAGTTAGTTACATATACCATTCCATCCGTGAGTTTGGTACGTTCGGCGGAAGTCAATATCTTGTTGGTTGAACTCTCAACCATATTTGCCATGCTAAATGCATCGGTATATTTGTTGTTTGGGTCGTATATTGATGCTGGCATATCTCCGGGGTCACCTTTTATGCCTTGAGGTATTCCATATGCTAAATTAATTGTTCCATTAGGATTTGTAGTCTTTGTAACTGTTGCCGAACTTCCGGCGGTAAGTGTTGTTGCTGTTGCGGTCATGCCTGTTACAGAGCCTACCGCCGTCAAAAGCTGTTCTGTTTGTGTTGGCGTAGGCTCAACTGGCGTTGCTCCTCCAACTTCATATAGAGAATTCAACACTTTCATGGTTGTTGACGCTGATACAACAATTCGTTCAGCCGTTGTGCCATCAGTTTCAAAATCAACACCGCGAATTGTAATATTCATTTCGCCCGCGTAAACAAGCGGTTCGGCAGGAATTGGCACTATGTATGCACCGCTAACAATCATTCCGCTTGTGAGGGTTATATTGACCGGATTCACTCCGTAAGTGTCTAAGAATTGAACTATTTTTGATGTTGTGCCATCCCACGCGCTATCAAACGTGAATGCAAGCGATACGGCGTTGAAACTTCCTGCTGCACCTGCATTTTTGCTCGATAGTTTTATGTTTTCGCCTGTTACTGTTGCTGTTATGATTCTATTTGCCATTACTTCACCCCTTTATTGTAGCAATACGCCCTTGTAATAAACATCGCAGTTGAGGTCGATTCTTCCTCCCGCTTGTCCAATGCTGACGTTTCCTGTATAACCCGCGCTTGAGCCTATGTAAATTGTTCCACTTGAATCAATTGACATGTTTCCACCAGAAGCAAGTTTAATTAAAGAACCGTTTATACTGACTTCGTCATACATTCCAACTTGAACTTTGCCAGAAAGATAAACATATTTACCTGTGCTGGCTTCAATGAAAATTCCCAACGTAGGCGACGGCAATATTTGTCCAAGCGTTGTTGAGCCATTTTTAATAAATATTGAGCCGTCTTTTATTTCTACAATGCCGCCAGTGTCGTGGTCTTTGCTAACGAATTTGTCACCGTCAATAATGGTGTAAGACCCTGTTTCGTCAGCTATTCTCATGCCGTCAACGGTCACAGACAAACTTGTGAGGTCGCCGTCTAAATTGCTTACGTCAACCGCAAGCCCAGTAAACACCCCGTTGGTGTCCTTGTTTAAATTGGCAAGATTCAGCCCGCCTTGCACCATTTTTGCAACGTCGTAGTTGTAATCATTAAGTCGTTTCAGCTCAAGCGGTGTAAGGCTTATTGTGCCATCAGAATTTGGACTACCTATCAACTGTGGAGGGTCAAGCCATGCGCCTGTTGTATTTGAATTTGCCATAATCAATCCTCGTCAGCTTCATAAGTTAATTCCGGCTGTGTTAGCTCAAAATTTGCGCCAGAAACATTAGAAAACTTTATTTTAAATCGTCTGCCCTCAAGATTAAGCGAAAGCGTGTATAGCTTGCCGTTTGGCGTGAGCGTGACAGTTTTTGATTTTGTCTTGCTGTCAAATGTAATATCAACCCGCATTACGCCGTTGCCTTTTGCATAAAAATACAATGTATCGGCTGTTTTGGTTACTCTAAAAGCGTCCAAATCTTGCCACGGAGTTTCCCAAAATGCGTTGATGTTTGTGCCATCAAAAGTGTTTGCGGTTTCGTTAATCGAGAACACATATCCTGTCGCGTTTGTAAACAACAGCTTGTCTTCATATTCCATAAAGTCTGTGACTGCAATTCCACGCCATATCATCAAGTTTTTGGCAAGCAAATCATAGACAAATACTGCGTTATTGGTTGTGCTTGCTCCCTCCGGAAATGCACAATACAACACGTTTTTATGTATAATGCTGACGGCGTTTTTGGCATATGTCTCGTTAATGACAATATCTTTTGCCGTGTCACCAAGTAGGTTATAAGCTGAAACACCGTTGTAATAATACAAGCCATCTTTTGACAGGAAGAACGCCCTATCCGAGCCAGATACAATCGACTTTTCGGCAATTGCGCCGACAGCGGAATATACATCTTTGACTTCATAAACTGACGGATATGTGCCGAGAACGCGACAAATTGTGTTTGTTTTGAACACTACAACATCAGAGAAAATGTTGGAAATTCCTAAGCATACGCCACCATCCCAAGTGGGAGCATCAATAACACCCGCGCCGTCTTCGGAGATTGTCCAGTTTTCGGGTCCAGTGTGACCGTCACCAATTGTGTCCGAATAGTAAATGCTATTTGGAGTTGCTTTAACGCCTGTTCCCCAAATTCGTTCCGCATGAAGCGTGATAGACTTCATTTTAGGGGGGATTCCACCTAAATTTGCAAATGTTGTGCCATCCCACTTTTTAACATCATCGGCACCGTTTCCCATAATAACAACGTCTGTAGCGCCTATTTGATAGTTGAAATAGTCCCAATCTCCGCTAGTTAGGCTTGTTGCAAGCGCTACCCATGCGGAGGTTGTTGTATTGTAATAGTAAATAGCTGTCGCGGTTGCCGCTAACAAATACGATGTAACCGCGCCTGTAGTTGTATTGTTTTTGTAAAACTTCATTAGGCGTGTTATGCCAGCGGGAGCCGCCGTTGCAATATACTTTGAATAGCCATTAATGGTTTTCAATGTTCCGCTTGACACGTCAACATTCTGTGCGTTGCGCGATTGACTAACGGCAAGTATGCTATCGTCTGCGGATTGATTTAATCCACCGCTAAAGTTTGGTATTTTAAATGTACTCATGCGTCATATTCTCCATAGTTATATGTAGCGTTTATTCTGCGCCGAGCCATTTTGCTACCACCTTTTAATGCGTTCAAGCCCTTGTTCCACTCGCCCATCCAAAAGCCATATTTATTCAACGATGTAGTTGTACCTTTGATTTCATAGTATCGAGCGGCGGCATAATAGCAGAGCAAACGCCATGAAACGGCATCTGGGAATGGATAAATATCCAAAACATCATCCATATCATCAGGGATATATTCAAACTCAACCGAAACGATTTCTGACGGTGAAGCATTACACCATATCAAGCCGTTCTGTTCAGATGTGTCAACAAGACAATCGTCTTTTTTGACCGTCACAAGTCCCCATAACGATTTTGTGAGGTCTGCAACATCAAAGCATGAGTTATCATCAAGCGTGACATTCTCGCTCGTGGTGAGCCTTATACGCTGTGCTATGATGTTTTTCGCTTCATTCAACGCCGATATCAAACGAGCTTCAATAACAGAAAAATCATCGTCGTCAACATCTGCCTTTATGTAGTCAGCCGCTTCGGTTATAAGCATTTGTAAAGTTGTCGCCATACGTCACCGCCTTTAAAGTTTTGCACTATATTTTTCAATGTCTTTTGCAATGTCATTCATCCTATATTCCTGCTCGCGTTTGAGCTCTTTCTCTATTTTTTCGTTGTGCTTGTCCACTTCGGAAAGAACATCCCCATAAAGATTGAGCCAAGCAACTCTACCTATTTGCATAATTGTCTCGCGGTCAAAATCTTCGCATGGTGTGCGCTGAAAAATTGTGCCATTGTGAAACACAACAATTTCAGCCGTATCATTATCAATTGCAACGTCAAATAGCGGGTCGAATGTGCGGATTGTTTCGCGTATATAGTCGCAGACTGCATTATCGTGGTCATAGCCTGTTAATCTCATAGTCATTAAGTCCGCAAGTGTTAAATTCATTAAGTCCATGTATTCACCTTTAAAGAAAAGGGGCGGTGTATTAAGCCGCCCCATATGTGTGTTATTGCTTATGCTTCTGTAATGTCGTCGATACGAACAAACGCATTACGCATGGTTGTGCCCATGTTGGAGTACAGGCAGAGGATAGCTTCATATGCGTCATAGCCAGAGACGTATTTCAGCATGTTTCCATCCTCCTCAAGCCAGAACAGTCCGTTATCCTCACCGCTGTTGTCGCTCATGCGGTAGAATTTCAGCTTGCTTTCGTCAACAACAAAAATCTTGCCAGTAGGAGCGTTCTTGTCAGGGATAATTGGCAAGCCGTTGTAAGCGATAGTGTCAAAGCCTCCAGTTAGGGTCATTGTGTTGACAAACTGCTTCTGTGCGGCGAGAATTGCCTGATATGCGCGACGTACGCCGTAGGTGGTATACATTGCGCTTGCCTTGCCGTTGGAGTTCTGTGTAAGCGTGTCAAGTGCTTTTTGGAGAATAGTGTCTGAGATTGCACGGCCTGTGCCGCTATTGCCCTGTACGGTTGCAATCCACCACGGATATGTGGCAACGTCAAGCCCCTGTACTGTGGTAGTTGCCGAAACAATGCCGCCAAGACCCATCATCTCAAGGTTGCGAGAGCCTGCGAGATAGACGGAATATGTATCACCGATACTTGCGGGAGTTGCAGGAGCTGTTGCAACAACGAACACGGTGGAACTTGTGATTGAAGCAACGGTTGTGCCGACAACGCCTGCGGTAGTTGCGCCAGTTGCGGTTACAAGAATGTCAATAGGCATACCGACGCGGAGCTTTGCGGTGCTGTCAACGGTGATTGAAGTTGTGGACGCACTCGCGCAAGTTGCGAGAATACCCGAACCGTCGCCAAAGAGCTGACGGGACAGGCTATCGCACATGTCGTTTGCAAGTCCTTCCATTTCGGAACGAACCGCCTTGCGGTATGCGCCCTCGTTGTTGCGAGTAGCTTTGATGGTCTGTCCGGTAATCTGGAAACGACCATACTGGTAACGCATAGGAAGAACGCTTGCCTTATAGGACTGATTGCCAGCGGTGGGAAGCGCAGAGCCTTCGCCACGTGCGCCAATACCCTCATTGCGTCCGTAGTGTAGGGGGATTGTAAAATCCTTTCCCTGAACGGAGTCGTAATCCTTGCCGATACGGTCAAGAATAGGTGTGGAGTGGTTTATCATTTCTCCCACAACTGGGGCGTACTGAGTTTTGATAATGTCTGCTAGTGTGGTAAGTGTGGTTCCTGCCATTTATGTAGTCCTTTCTTTACGGCGAACTACTCAATATCTTTCTGACATTTCCGTCCGCCTCGTCGAATGTTTTCGGTTTTGACACCATTTGAATAGGTGACGCACCGCTACCCTCTACAGGCTTGTACGATGTTTGTTTTCCGCTGATGTAGTCCTGAATCGCTTTCTGAGCAATCGCCGCTTCGTCAACTTTTGCAGGCCCCGATTTGTCGTAGACAATCAGCTTTGCGGTTCCGAGGTCGCAACCCGCTTTTTCGGCAACGGCTTTTATTTCAGCTTCATTTGCTTTGTAGAAGTCGCCCCACTTAGGGTCAGCCGATAACGCTGTGGCTTCTGCCGACATAGCTTCTTTGCGCTCGTAAGCGGAGAGCTTGTCAAGAGCCTGTTGCGCCGTACTCTTGGTAGATTGCAGCTCTTGCAAAATCTCAACAGGCACATTCTTGGTTGTGGCTTCGGCTTGCATTTCCTGATATTCAAGCGTTCTCTGCAAATCCTCATATGTCTGTATCGGGTTGCCCTCTGGCGTAGTGCCACCGAGCTTTGCAATTGTTGCGTTTACCCTGTCAAACAAAGCTTTTTCGGTTTCGGAAGTTTTCTCCTTTAGCCGCCTTGCAAATGCCTGCGTTTCGGTTTCCTGCGGTTCAACGGTTTCAATCGTAGTAGGTTCTGTAGATGCCGTGACTTCTGGTGTGGCGGGCACCTCCGATGTAGCAACGTCTACTACATCGACATTATCAGCCGAGGTTTCGGGGGTAAATTCGTTCATGGTATAGTTCCTCTCTCATTGGGCGAAGTTGAGGTTTTAGCAGCCCATATTTTTTTGTCGCCGTTACATTGCGGGCGGTGTGGAATTCATGTTTTGTGGAGTAGGTGGAGTTGCGGTTAACGACTCATCAGCTTGCAAAGCCGTATTGCCTATGAGATTTTCGAGGTAAAAGTCCATGTGCTGTTGGACGTGGAAGTCTATAATTGCCTTAATATCGTCTGGCATCTGTGCGTATGTTTCGCTTTTGCGGAATTTGTTGTGTTCCTTAACATGAGCATCGTGGTTGTAGAAGTCGCGTACATCGGGCGACATATCGCCTTGCTGGAATTTGTCGTTTTCGGTTTGAGCCTGTGAAGCGTCTTGCTCAAATTCGGAGTAAACATCATCAACAATTCCGAATTCCAAGACTTTCATAATCAACTGGCGGTCACGCTCGTTTGTTGGAACCAGCAAGCCGTACTGAACCATCTTGATAACGTAATCCTGCATAGCCGCTTTGCTTGTCTGATACATCGTTGACTCGTTTATGCGGAGGTCGATAGATGTTAGGTCAGAGCCTTTAAACTTAAATGACTCAACTTTTTTGTTATCACCAGCAACACGGATTGTTCGCTCAATGTCGTACATTTTCTGTATCATTTTGAGCGTATACCGCACATAATTTCGCTTGCAATCAATCGAGTTTGCAATTGACGGTGACAACTTTGTGTCGTCCTGTTCCTGCAAAAATCCAATTGCTGTTCCAGAAGTTACGCCAGTAGGAGTTGAGCCGTGCGAAGTTTCATGTTGACCAGATACAAATTCAAACTCACCATCCAGAATGTCGATATTTTTGTATACATCTGCACCAATTGATGGAGGGGTTAGGTATTCGGGCTTGCCTATCGGGTTATATTCGATGAATTGTCCGGGTTCGTTTGTTGGCTCTTCGTCAAGACAACCGCGCGGAGCTATCAATATTGGATTGCCAAAAAGGTTTTTACTTTCGATAATCTGCGAACGCGATTTGTTGTATTCGCGCTGAATTGGTATCAACTGCTCACATAAGCAAGTCGGCATAAGTCTGCCGGGCACTTTAATATGAAAGAATGGGAAGAACGGTAATTCGCGTTCTGTGTCGTCCTGTTCTCCAAAGCCAATGTCTTCATCGTGGAACAACACTTTTTCACCGCAAGTCGTTATCCTGCGACCTTTAGGGTATTTGCCAGACGGAAGCTCCCAATATTCGTGTATTACCGCCGAGTCTTTGAGCTTTTGATATGAAATGCCGTCACCGTTCGCGGAGAGTGTAATTAACTTAGCTTCATAAAGGTTGGTTGCGTTCAATCCGCTTTCGGCTTGTACTTCAACGCCATATGTGTCTTTTATGTATTCAACAGTGCGTATCTTGTCGTGACACGCCCATTTGACATCTTTCCAAGTCGAGCATGATGTGTCGAATTTCAACTCAAAGAACGGCACAACACAACAGTCAATGTCGCCCTCGTGTCTTTGCGCGCCCTCATAAAGCTGGGTTCCGTCCTCTGCATATTGCGGCAACGCTCTTCCTTTTTGCGGGTTCCAGTAGGGCTTCATAAATGAAAGTCCTGTGGTCAGCCCCCACAAGATGTTGTCACGGTCAAGAGCCTGTAAGCCAAGTTCGTATTCAGCCCATTCAACAACCTTTTCGGCTACTCTTGCGGCTTTAATGTCGTCGTTGTCCGTGGTCGCAGGATTGACGTACATCACAAACTTGTTCTTTGTCATTTTTGCCCACTCTGTGCGGACAATTGGCTGTACTTTGTTTGCCACATATCGTACTTGCCACGCTTCACAAGGTGGTTCAACAAGTCTGTTTGACGCTCTGTCCGTCTTAATCCATTGCTTTCCGAGGAAATATGAGATGTTCAGATATGCTTGCAATTCGTAAGGTTCGCGCTTGCATTTTTCAAGCTGGTCAGTTACGAATTTTGATAAGTCTTTTTCACTGACTATCTTTGTTTCGTCCATTCTCAATCTCCTTTCGGATGTTTTTCGGAGTAATGCTTCATCAAAATGCCTTGATTGTCACAAGTAAAGTCACACTTTTTGCAATGACGGAGTGTTTTTTCTGCTGTTATTTCAACTTCTTCCGCTTCAATCGTTTTTACATCACAAGTTGTAATGAATGGTTTTTCGCCAAGCTCGACGGCTATTTTAAAGCCATCAACGAGCCGTATTTCCTTAACCGTTATAGGCAAAAACGGTGCGTTTATCTTAATTCCAACCTTTAAAATCGCTTGTTCTTCGGAATCGGCAACAACAAATTCGTTGTATTCGCCAAAACCGCCATAATATAGCTTCATAACCACCGTTCTTTCTCCAAACCCTTAATAGCGGGGGGCTTTTCAATGCGCTTGATAGGCTTTTCGGCTCTCTCTTGCGCCTTAAACTCTGATAAACCGCTAGACTGTATGCGGTCAAGCAGTTTTGAGCGTTCTTCACGCCACTCTTTGCGCTCTTTTTCAAACTGCCGCATATTCAGCCACGCTAAAAACGCAGTTCCCAATGCGGAAACGATACATATTGTAAAAATCAATATTTCGGTTACCAATAGTTTGTCCTCCGAACTTTCTTTGTCAGCTTTTCTAGGTTTTTTTGCACTCGATATTCTGCCGAATCAACAGGTAAGTTGCTTGTTATCTGTTCTTTACCGCTACGAGGTCTGCCCGCTGTGTAATACATGATTGCAGTCACGGAATGGGTTGGCTCATGCGGTTGGTCTGCAAAAACATTTGGGTCTTTTTCGTCGCATTGGATTGATGAAATACTGTTAATTACATTGACGCACGTTGAGAAGAACATTAGAGGAGAAGTCATAACGTGTTGTTCATCCTCATAAGGCTTTAGCCATTCGCCCATGCACATGCAGCCGTCAATTTTTCGGTTTGATACTTTGATAAACGGAATTCCGTAGCTTCTTAAAACGTCAAGTGTACTTTCGCCTGTTTGGCTGTTTTTGTTATCAAGGTCAACAGGAGCAAACCACTGATAAATGTTTTCTTGCCGTCCGTCTTCGTCCACGTTGTATTCCAAAAGCATTTTTGCTGCGTCCGAAGCATAAAGCCCTGATTTGTGTATTTCTCTGTAGCAATACGCCTTGTTGTGCCAGTCAACCGCTATCCAGTAAGCCGCCAACATATCTTTGCCATAATCAATCGTGACATATCTGCGCCAATCCCTTTGAATAGGAAACGGCTTGCAAACGTGTATATCTTTGCGGAAGTCGTTGAAAAACGCACCGCCGGGTATGCCGTATTCGCCTAAGCCAACAACCAAATATCGTTCGGGGTCTCTTTCTTTTAGGCTTTCTATCAACGCTCTATCGGCATCGTCAAGCCATTCGTTGCAGCGGTATGTAGTGGTAAGCGTGTAAGCGTTAGGGTCTTGATTGTCAAAAAACCTTTTCTTTGTCCAGTGCGAGTTGACCCAAGGGTTAAAGGTCAGCGTGATTTGTTTCCATAACCCCTCTGGCACCTCACCACGGATTGATTCGTCTAGCGTCTGAAAGTCTGCTTCATCGTCTAATTCGTAGGCTTCTTCAAGCCACACCCAGCACAAAACGCCTTTATCAACCGTGATTGACGTGAGCTTTAGAACATCGTCAAAACCTCTAAACAAAATCTTTTGCTTTGTTGGCTTGTATATCGCTTCGAGCGGGTTTTCTTTGAATTGCCAAAATTTAGATACCCCAAGCCGCTCAGTCGCCCACTTGAGAGCCGCAAAAGTCGAATCGTGATGTGTGTTGTAGGTTTTTCTGACGCACAAAGCGTTTGCCTGCGGATATTGCATGATGTTGTATATAAACCACAATGCGGTTGTCGTTGATTTCTTAGAAGCACGACCACCCTTTAGAACGCGGTAACGATGCTTGTCATTCCAAAAAGATTTGTAACCGCGTCCCACAACGTCAGCAAGTGGTTTTTTGTTTGCAGTTTGTGTTGCCATAACCCACCTTTAATTTCGGAAGTAACAGGAATCCATCGGTACAAAATCAGCTTTTCCGCTGTTGTAAACAATGCCACAACCGAGAATTGGTCTGCGGGGCATTGCTTTGCCGTATGCGAACGAATAGGCTTGTACATCAATTCCGCAACCAACCGATAAACCGAACCGAATATTTCGTGGATTGACTATGTATTTGCATCCGGCGAAAGAGTGTGCGTGTCCAATTACAACGCTCATGCACTCTGTTTTTGTGGCATTAACCGCCCCGTTTTCGCCACCGCAATTTACGCCGTGTTTGTACAAAACATCGTCAATGATGAATTCGTCGCTTATCTCCCACGCTTTGGGAAGATTGAAAACCTCTGAGAATGATTTTAAAAAGCGTTCGCCAATTCCAACAGTTGCGGCTTGTCTTAGCGGTATTGTGTCGTGATTTCCTTGACACATTTTCGCTTTGGGGAAAGCCTTGACGACCAGCTCGACTTGTTCAAGCGCCCTATCAAGCTCTGCGTATGCTCCCATAGCGCACGGCTCTGTGGGGTGCCTACTTAGTGCGTGGTTATCAACTAAATCGCCTATGCAAACAATCTGACCAACTCCGTGAGCTTTGAATGTATCGATGCAGAATTGTAAGTAGTTCGGATGATTAAACGGAGCGTGTAAGTCGCCTATAACGCCTATTGGTTTTTCAGCCATACTCTTTTTGCTCCTTGTTGCGCTATGCGCCATATCCCACAATTGCCGTTCTGTTTTATCGGGGTATTTCGGCGCAAGCTGTTCTGCTATTTCGTAGAGCGATAACCCTTGTTCGCGGAGTTGTTTGATTTCGTCTTTGCAATCAATAATTACCGCACCTCAAATCTCGTCTTTAATCTATCATCAAGCTCTATCGGAACGCCGCCAATGTTTTCGGTTTCTAATTTCAAATAAAGCTCTGTGCAAACATACACAAACTCCGGCTCTACATCGTTGCGTCTCATTCGGCGTATTTGTTCTCTGATGAGGTCTGTTTCTTTCATAAGGCAGTACCCATTGTGTTGCCCTCCTAAAGGCAAAGAAAAAAAGAGGTTAAAGCATTTCTGCTCTAACCCCTGTTGGTTGTTTCCGATTACCCTGTTGTAACCGTCTTATATGCGGTTTTCCTATGTATCTCGACCACTACAATGTTGCCGTGAACGAGTTTGATTTCTGCGTCATTGCCACGCTTTATGATTGTTTCGATTGCGGAGATTGATTTTGCGTCGAGCAAGTGGAATCAGCTCCTTTTGTCCGCCCCCATGCCGTAATAACTATTGCTACTACGGCACAGAAAGGAGGTATATTATGAATTGGGAAGTGTTATATTTGGTCGGCTTGTAGATTAATTGTCTCGCATCAAAAGCGTGTTGGTTTAGATATTGCTGCTTTAAGCATCCGCCCATATCGGACCAGTGCATAATTGACGCGGTTTTCAGCTACCATTATCATTCTGGTTGAGGTAAACCGATATACTCTCAAATCGTTCGGGAGCTACCCGACAACTGGCACAGGATAATGGACTCGAACCACTATGAACGGTTTTGGAGACCGTCATGCTACCATTACATCAATCCCATATATTGTGCGCTGTTTGAGGTACAACGCAACCTTTGCTATGCGTTGAGGGCGGTGTATCCTCAATCTCAGGTACTCTTTCGAGTGTGTCGGGAACCATTTCCGACCTCCGCATAGCTTAATCAATATATGAGCTTTACGCTCTGCCTGCGAAAGGCTTGATTATGTTTTGTCTACAATTCCGTTTTCGTCGTAAATGTCAAACATTTCGCCGCAGTATTCGAATGTGGTTTGACGAAGTTTTTCAATTGTTCTTAACGTTTTGCAAGTATAAACCCGCATGCCTTGATATTTTCCACTCATTCCAGTGAATATCCCTCGGTAGAATCTTGAAAAATCGTGATGTTTAAATATTGCCATATCATCCGTTATAAATTTTCGTTCTGGAATAACAGTTCCGTCTGTTTTGCTGATAGGTTCAATAGTAAATTCATAAGGTTTTTTTCTTAAATAATACATTGTCGATTTTCTTTCAATCGTTGCGGAGTTAAACCGCGTTATTTAATTTTGTTTATGCCCAATCATCCTCTAAGGCTTTACGCTTTTTGTTTGGCATTATATGTTTTCTCCTTGTATTAAATAAAAATCATTGCCAAGCTTGTCGGGGTCGTAATTCCATATTGGAAAATGCGTGTTTCCATCATCGTGCTTTATTTCGGTGTCTCCGTATGGCACAATTTTGATTTCATCAGCGGTTTCAAACTCTAAATCTCGACCATCAGCTACAACCGCCTTGATTTCTTTTTCTTGGTCAAGAGTGTTAAGCAACGCGATTAGCTCTTTGACTTTCATAATAATTTTCCTTTATCGTGTTAAAGTGGCGATATGAGAGGGAGTATGTAAATTCAAATACCCTTAGGAGTCCCACCGCTCCGCATCCGAGACCCACCCCCCAGGGGTAGTACGTGGAGAGTGTATGCCATGCGTACTCCCTGTGTATTGTAGCGACCAGACATATGTTGTTGTGTGTGGTGGAGGATAGGCACACGACACATGTAAACATAGAGTACACTCTAACTTTACATCAACATCATGCCAATAACGTGTAAATATAGAGTTGTTTTATCAATTGTTTTACACTTTGTAAAGAAAGTTCTTGACTTATGCTTTACGTTATGCTATCCTTTAAATGAAAGGAAGTGTTATTAATGAACATTGCATATGTCAGAGTATCAACGGTTGAGCAGAACGAAGCAAGGCAGCTTGAAGCGTTAGAGAAACACAATATTGATAAGTGGTTCACCGAGAAAGTCAGTGCGAAAGACACCAAGCGTCCAGAGCTGCAAGCAATGCTTGAGTTTGCAAGAGAGGGAGATACAATATATATACATGATTTCAGCCGTCTAGCTCGTTCCACAAGCGATTTGTTAAAGCTCGTTGAGCAACTGTCCGTAAAAGGGGTACATCTTGTCAGCAACAAGGAAAACATTGATACCAGTACACCAACCGGAAAACTCATGTTAACGATGATAGGCGCAATCAATGAATTTGAACGTGCCAATTTGCTTGAACGTCAGCGTGAGGGCATTGCCATTGCAAAGCGTGACGGAAAGTACAAAGGGCGGAAAGCCGTCAGTGTTGCAGACTTTGCGGAACATTACAAGCGATACATGAACCGCGAGATATCCAAAGCTCAACTCGCAAAGGAATTGAATGTATCAAGACCAACACTAGATAAACTAATTAGTGGCTGCGAATAGCGGTCACTTTTTAATCCTCTAAATTATTGACAAATGTGACCGGGGCAATGTCCATTGACACTTCCTGTTTATCGGAATACCGGACACCAACCATACGTTCTGCATCATTGGTTATAACCAGCTTTGCGCCGTGAAAGCCGTCTTTATCGTAAAGTCTGCCGAAGTTGTAGTCAAGGCACATATGCCGCGCGCGATTTATTATCGGGAAATAATTATCCATTTGACTGTAATTGCTCAATGTTTTTAAGTCCACATTTAAAGCCAAAGCAAGAGCGGTCATTCTTTTGGGTTCTCCGCTAGCGTCACAATCTGCGAAGTATTTATCAATTCCAGCCTGGAGGTCATCAGCGTTATCATATTTTAGAGTACCAAACGGTCTTCCTGCTCCCATATATCTTGACACCTCCACAAATTCATGTTATCATTAGTGTTTTGCTATTTGTATTATACCATATGTAGTAGACAAGTTCAATAGTTTTAGATTGAATAATTTGTTTTGTGCCAGGATGAATAAGTTTTGCCAATAGAATATGCAATGTATAATTCACAATTCATTATAAGGCTCTACAATGCGCTCTAAGCAACATCACATGTTTGGGTATGAACTTATACCACCATATACCGTAAATTCTCACACAAGCGAAACAAACGGGGTCAAACATGATGATGTGCTGTGTGCTTATACACATGTGCGAAATCAGGCGGGGAATATACATAGTTGCCATTGTTGTTCAAAGGTGAGTGTATCGATGCAATGTTCGTCACAGCACGTTTCCTCGTTCTCCGCGTCCCTTTTAGCTTGACGTGGCATTGCGTCAGCAAAATGCCAAACGTCAAAAGATAAAAGATAATTATCATTAACATTATCATTATCTTTTACATTGGGGTTATCCGTGGGGTTATGGAGTGGTTTACATAATAACTTATTTGATTATGGTGATTACGACTGTCAAAGCATTGGTAACACATGATTTTGGCAAATATAATAAATATTATGTCAACCAGTTTATTTTGATAACTAGTTATGCGGTGTTTTGGCTATAAAATGATAACTCACACAGTGCATTTCGAAAGGCGAAACACATTAAATTTGGCATACTCTCACATCAATATATGGCACATTAATACCCATCATTTGACCACCTAAAATCCTGCAATAAATATAATTCTGCAAGTTATCTTGCATTATTGGCGATAAAATAAGCCCTCCGATTATGGAGAGCTTTGTTATTTATATTTGAACAACCTCAACGACATTAACAAATTGGTATTTACCATAACACAGCTCAGCCGATTTCGTTGCTCTTGATTCGCTTTTAAATATCTTTGTTCGTTCACAAACGTTCTTGTCGCATATCGGGTACGGTTCACCTTGATATATATAGCCTTTTCCCGACCAATAACCATAATGATTTATGTCTTCTTTGTAACTATTTGTTTTAAGTAGGATAGCGTACCCCATTAACTTTTCTCCTTTCTCTGTTCTAAGTCGGCAGCTATTAACTTATTAATGTAACCGTTAACGGTATCACCAGTTGCAAGTATCTTTGCTTTTGTGTTCAACGGTACTATAACAACAATGCGCTCTCGATGTTCTTTTTCCCATGCATTGCGATAATCAATTTTCTTATCATCCAATAAAATCACCTCATATATAATGTAACGCACACACATGTATCATGTCAATGATAATAGTATACAAATCATCATGTAAATGATTGTTGAGTTTGCCATATTGACGTATCATGTAAATGATGATATATTAGTCACATGAAGAACAACCAAACAAAACAGGAGGATGAATATTATGAAGTATCATGTTAGAATATCAGACAAAAAGGTTGGCACAACCGATTTCTTTAGAACTGACGATATCAAAGACTATGAGGATATACTCAATGACGCATACTATGACATCCTGTTAATTGAACTGTTGGCGGCAAGTGACCACACTGTTATAAAATCGCGCAAGCCTATAAAATAACGCATAACAACAACAAAATTTAGGAGGACTTGAAAATGAATGAAAGCTATATCACAACATTAAATAAGATTGATGAGCAGTACCACCGCAGCCACGTTATACTCCACCAGAATTGGCAGTGGCACCTTGGAGATTTTGACAACATGGAACAGCTCCAATTTCTCGCCGATACAATGGGTTTTAAGTTTGAGCTTATAGAGGAAAAACCTTGGACCACAGGCGGAACATTTTGCAAGTACGGCATGAGCCACAAAATTGACTCAAGATGTGATGGCGGATTTTGGAAGCGCGAAGATGTGCCAGTGGAAGCAAAGCCAATCAAAGCATTATCTAATGGTTCAATTGTGACTTGTTACTTTACCAATGACGGCGAAACAATACGCATATATCGCCCAAACCCAAACGCCAAAGAAGTATATAAGCCGTTATCTACAGAGCTTCACATTGCACACGTCAAAACATACGGCTGCTATTAACAAACAAGCTGCGCTATCGGCTAAACGGGCAGCAATACACACGCAACCGTTGTTGATTGCAAAATGTAAAAGCAATCGAATAGGCTTGCACAATAAACCGAAACAAAACAGGAGGATGAATATTATGAGAATGCAGATATACCGCAGAGATTCCGGACTTTGGCGTAAGAATTATATTCAAGAAATGGCACTTGAAGACATTGAAGAAAAAATTGCAAAAGGCGGCTGCGTAATTGAATTGCTAGACGATGACCCGTATGGTAAAAATTTGCCAGAAACGCTCTTGGGAGTTAGCTATAATTGTCTACGGTCAATAATAATTGAGGGAAATTAAAATGATGCATTCATGGCCTACAAAAGAACAATACAAAAGGATGGACATACGCGTTCAAATTAGATATGGTCTTTTTATGTTAATTCGAGACGGATGCGACGCTAGAAACGAAATCGCCAGTAATATATCCGCGGGGTATATTTCAATTTATAGTTTTGAGGAATAAGCAACAAAACAAATTTAGGAGGATATGAACAATGACGGCGAACGATTTAATAATCTGGAAAGTTTGCAAATGCTCCAAGTGCGGTTCATCACATTATTTTTATGGCGAATTGTCGGAATATGAAAACACGGATTTTGACTGCAAATGCGGCGGGAGAATAGCGGAAGCCAATCAATCCGAGTGGAACGCAAAAGACTATTCTGAAATATTTGGCAACGAACTGGAAGACCAAAACCGTCACGGGCTAACCGATATGCCTAACAAATTGCTTGGCGCATTAAGAGATGCAAATGTCGAAGATTGCAAACAAACCGAAATTATGAAAACTTTTTTCTTTAAGTTTTTTGAACAATAACACAACAGGCGCAAGCTAGAAAGGATTGATAAGATGACATACACCATACATTACAATGGAGCTTATGAGGACTCGTTCAATGTTTCGGGGGACACACTTGAGGAAATAAGAGTAACGGCAATTTCGGAAACTGAGCGCAGAGGATGGGCGAGCCGAAACTGTTGGAGCGAGAAAGTATCAGATTAACCCACATAAACAAATTCAGCCCCCACAATTAAGTGAGGGCTTTTTGTTATGCTTATACTCCATTACTACCTTACTACTACTCGCAAGGCAAAATTACATTGATATTACGGGGTTTTCCGCACGCTCCCGAACCAAGCGCGATACCAAACTTCGCCACACCCCGGAATGCTTGTGGTTGCTAGTTTTCTTAGTGTTTTCAATACTTTAAGGATTTTTGGTTTGTCAATGTTGTACCATGTTGTTTTATGTTTTCCTAATGGTACTACTACTGTTACTACTACTCGCTACTACTACTCATAGCTTATTGACCGCGTCTAATTTCTCTGCAAGTCTAATGTGAGTATAACCCATAGTGGTTTGGTACTCTTCGTGTCCGCCTGTTTCCATTATGATTGCTGGTTGTACATCCGCATTAGCCATCAAAGTAAAAAACGTGTGTCGGCAGCAGTGCGGGTTAAGCTTTCTTATGCCCAATCGCTCAAGCGCAGCGTAGAAGCTATTATAAAACACTTTTTCGTGCATTTCAAGAAGTTTTTTGCTATTAGTGTTGTAAAATTTCTCTACAATCGGAAACACCTTATTGTTTATCGGTATTTCTCGGTCAATTCCTGCGTCAGTCTTTATGCCACCTATCATATATCTTTCTGACAGATGTATGTTGTCCTTTTTGATTATGCTTATTTCTCCAAAGCGCATACCAGTATAAATCATTATAAGGATATAGCCCGTGAAGATACCGCCATTATTGTAATCATTCCACAGCGTTTCTATTTCATCAGGCGTAAAAGCGTCCTTTTTGCTCTTTGCCTTTTTAGGTAAAACAACATATTGAGCGTAATTCTTTGCTACATAATCATTTTGTAACGCATAGTTGTACATATTACTTAACAGCGACTTGATATCTGCTTTGGCTCTTGCGGAAAGCTCTTTACCTTTTAACGATTTTGCTTCGTCAACCAGTTTTTGCAAGTCGGTTGTTTTTAATAAGGAAAATTGTCTGACGTAAATAGTGCCGCACTTCGCAAAAGCGGCTTTGTAGCCGTTCTCTGCGTCTTTTGATATGCGGGGATAATGTTCATTGCCCCACAGTTCGTACAGTGCTTTAAAAGTGATTGTGTGGTCTGTGGCAACGCCGTTTTGTAATGTGCCAATGTAAGCCAGCGCATCACGCTTTGTTTTAAATCCGGACTTCGTTTTATAAACTCGTTTTCTGCTTATTTCGACTCCCGTTTTCTCGTCTCGTGTAATATCCCAACCCAGCGTATATTCGGCTCTCCATTTACCGTTAGGGAGTTTATATGCCGTACCTTGTCCATTGCCCCTTGTTCGCGGCTTGCGCTTTACTTCCTCAGCCAAATTTCCCACCTCCTAATGGGTCGATTGTATGCGTTAAAACCATATGAATATCCAATGGTTAGTCCTGCCAATACACCCCCAAAAATAGCCAGAACGATTTTAAAGGTTTTCATCTTCTTTTTTCACCACTAATTCTGAAACAAAAACTAAAGTCGACACTACGTTTAATAATATAAACGGCAACCAGTTGTGCAACGCAATTGCAAAACCACAAAGCATTAAATCGCCAACCACTGGCAAAAGGAACGTTGCAAGAGCAATCCACAACTTGAAATTTGTAAATGCATATACCGCAAAATAAATGTGCATTGCAAGGTAAAGTAAAAGTGTAACTATGGGTATCCATGCTTTTTTCATAATATAAACCTCCAATATTATACACGTTGCACAAATTTACCGCTTAACTAAATTAAAGTATTAACAAATTAAACAAGTAGTGGTATAACGTGTTTAGCGGCAAAAAACTACAAAAATGGGAGTGGAAGATTTGAGCAACCTAGAAAAACAAATACTGGCAACATTTAAACGGCTGTCTGATGCCGAAAAGGTTAGCGCCCTCTCGCAGCTTCAATGCCTTGTAGCTGTGCGAGAAAAATCCGTTTCTCTTGTTCGGACATCTTAGGCAACATTTGAATTAATTGAATGTCCAATGCCGAAAGCTCATTACTCATTGTGGTAATGGGCTTTTCTATTTTGCCATTCATCAGTTCGTCAACGGATATTTCGAAATAATCAGCTAACTTTTGTTTTGTCGGGTTTGTTGGAGCTCCACCAATTTTCCAATTCCCAATAACTCCACGACTTATCTTCAAATCATTCAATACTCTTGTCGGAGACACCCCTTTTAGTTCACAAATCTTTAAATAACTATCAATAAACACAAAAAACACCACCTATAAATGTGATTAATTAACAAATCGTCAAAAAAGTGCAAAGAAATGCTAATTAAGTATTGCAATAGTGCAAAAATGTGCTAATATAGTCACAGAGGGCAAAGCAAAAGACTAGAACAAAAGCACCCTATCAAAACTGCGAATTTTGAGAGGCGTAAGTGACCGATATGTGTACATTTTTGACCTAAATGACACTATCACACTTTTCGGCGTTTGTATATAGTTGTTCTAAAACATCGTATGAATTAACAAAAAATAGGAGGTGAATTTGTGTATCTTAAACCAAAAGAAGCGGCGGTACAGCTAGGAGTTACCAGAAAAACAATATACTGCATGATTAAAGACGGACGACTCAAGGCACACCACATGAGCGAAAAGAGCATCAGAATAGACCCCAAAGACCTGCATGAGTGCGCATGTGGCAGACAAACAACTACATAAGCAAAGTCGAAGTTGCTCGACAGTTGGCTAATTAAAAACAAAATAGGAGGAAAGATTATGAATAAGACAATGCGCGAAACAAGTAAGGCTGTTGAGGGATTAACTCTCAAAAACGGGAACACGGTATCTGTACTCGACGGTGCAACAAAGCGTTATGTCAAAGCAACCGTACTGTGCGAGATACCAACGAGCGAGTATGAAATTGCAAAGTATGCCCTTGCTGTCAAGGTTGGCGGAAAAAAGTCTACGCTTGTGTGTGACATTACAGCAATCCATGACGCAAGCATTATCGGACAGTTGGCTAATTAAAGGAGGGTAAAAACATTAATATTGAATACCGTTTGGTTAATAACAAATCTGCATTTACAACGCTAGGTGCAAGCAATCACACGGACAAAGAAAGAGAAACAAACGACTATTATGCAACAGAACCTAAAGCCGCAGAACTGCTTTGCAAATTAGAAACGTTTTCTCCGAACATATGGGAATGTGCTTGCGGAGAAGGACACCTTTCAGAAGTGTTTAAGGCTAACGGCTACAACGTGTACTCAAGCGATTTAATTAGCCGTGGATACGGAACTGGTGGAGTGGATTTTCTTGAACATTGCGAAATTTGGAGCGGAGATATTATTACAAACCCGCCATATAAATACGCAAAAGAATTTGTTGAACACGCATTATCAATCGTTCCAGATGGAAACAAAGTGGCTATGTTTCTTAAACTTACTTTTATGGAAAGTCAAACTAGAAGAGCGTTATTTGACAACCAACCGCCCAAAACGATTTGGGTTTCATCTTCGAGATTGCAATGTGCAATGAATGGCGATTTTGATACATATAAAAAAGGCACAGGAACAGCAATCGCATACGCTTGGTATGTTTGGGAAAAAGGATATACAGGACAAACATCTGTAAGATGGTTCAATTAAGGAGGACAACCCATGAACACCCGCATATATTACGCATTAGAATTCGCCGTTGCAATGTTTCTCGGTTTGGGATTGGTTTTAGCTGCACCCATAATTGCAGAGTTGGTGAGGTAACAACATGACAAACTGCCCCATAGATTGCCCCACACGCACAGCAGGCTGTCAAATATCCTGCCCCATATCAAAGGCACACGAAGCCGAGAAACACGCCAGATACGCAAAGCAACAGGCAGAGCGCATATCACAGGATATACATATCAATGCCATTTTAAAGGCGAAAAGGAAGAGGCATTTAGTTTATGGATAGAAAGGAAGTGTGGCGGTGTTGAAAAATCCAAACGACATTCCGTTAGAGGACGTGGAGGCTCTGTACAAATTTCTTCAAGGAGAAGTGCCTGAGTGTCTGCAAATTGACTATCCTCCCAAATTATCTGAACAAGAGGCTTTTAGCATCATTTATTATTTGCAAGAAGTTTTATTTTTGTTGCCAGACCGCTATGAGCGTTGCGATAAGTGTGGAGATTTATACGACTCCAATCAAGAGGGAGCAACAATTAGCGAGGATTCCGAGCCGCATATTGTCGAAGACGACGACGGAAATGAAATAGAAAAAGCGTGGGACGAATCTGAATATGGCTTTTATTGCGATTGCTGCAGACCCGATTAAAATAACCACAACATGAAAGGAGCATTATGGACAAGCCAAAAGTATTTATCCGCGCAGAAGTCGTGCCAGTAAAGAAAATTCATGTTCATTGGTATTATCGCAAAACCGAACCCAAACAGTGGAAGATTGACCGCTGCTTATCATTCTTTTTCGATAACGGTTATTTTCAAGATGTAATCACAATTGACGAAGACGGCTACCTTGATGATGGCTACATAAAATATTTGTTTCTGCTTTACTCAGGCGTTGAAAAAACAAAAGTCATGCACGTTGTTGTGAAAGAAACGGTTAAGCCGATAGTTGAAACACCGATAACACCGCCCGAACCGATAAAGAAGCCGACTTGGTTTCAGAGGTTAAGGCAAGATTTGAGGAGTGCGTGAAAGGAGAAAGTACATGCCAACTAAAACAGCACAAGGCGTATGCAGAGCCAGAGGAACCGATAACGCTTGCTTGATGCAAGTCATAGTTACAACGGCATTATGCGGTTTTGGAACACCTGACGACCCCGCCAGAAGAATAATGCAATATTGGGATTTGCAAGGGAATCTATTGGCGGTTAACGACCCGCTTTCGGAGCTTAAAGAAATTCCAAAAAATGATGAACCCGACAACGCATAAAAACAGCCCCTAACGATTGCACTCGTTAAGGGCGATTGGGAAAAGTAACTAACCGCATTATAAGCGGAATTGAAAGGAAAAGTCAAGTATGAATGAATATTGGTCTGCTCACACAGGCGCGGAATATGAAGCAATGTTACATTCGCAACAAATGGACAATTACTCGTATCAGTGCGAAAGAACCGCGCCGCACGTTATTCACAACGCGCAAATTATAAAAGACGGAAACGCATGGCTTTGCATTCTTGGAGATTTGCCAACGGGAGTTGTTGGAGTTGGAGATACTCCAAAACAAGCGTGTGATGATTTTGATAGGGCTTGGTGTGCAAATGCTTAACGCTTGCCCCGAACACCCCGACATATCCCACGCATTACGCACAGGCGAACCATTAGAGGTTAAATATCCAGAGCGTGACGATGTTGTCGAGGTTGATGTTGCGGAAATCAGAAATAAACAAATGAAAGGTGATACATATGAAAGTTAAATGCACAGGATACAAGCAAAATCGCGAGAAATATTTTACTATCGGCAAGATTTATGAGGTTAACGCTGACGGCACGTTAACGGATGATACAAATTTTAAGTACACAGCCCTTGTGTGTGGCACAAATCCAAACGATTGGATATTGTCACATTATTACGAGTTTGAAACCATTACAGCCGACACCTACGAACTCCACATCACTTGCAACGATGGCAAGACCACAAATGCAGTTTACAAAGTCAACGGCAAGATTGAGAAACGTACAGAAGCCGTTTGTTGTCCGTCAGATACGTTTGATTTTGCTATCGGCGCACAGACAGCGTTTGACAGAGTTTTTCCGAAGCCGATAAACATTCAATCAGACACTCACCCTTGCGCTACACAGCCTATCGCGCCGCAGGAGGACAAGTCAAGGTTTAAGGTTGGGGATAAAGTAAAAGTCACAAAGCCTATTTGGGGCTGCGGATGCGCTCAGGATGTTGTTGGTATAGTGACCGACGAGCCATACACAAATGGTTTAGTGCCAGATTGGAACAAAGGCGTTGAACTTGTAAACGTACTCAATGCTAAAGGTCGTATTTATAGTGTTAACGCTGATGGTGTTGAACCCTACACCGAACCCGAAAAAGAGCCAGAGCCAGTTTATTTTAGTGGCGCAGCAATTGCAATAATTAACGAAATTGACATAACGAAAGGAAAGCAATACACATTTGAAAACGGATATATGACCGACAATGATAAAACAAAAAGACCAATGCGGCGCGACCCAATAAAATCCGTTTCTGACGATTGGTTTAAAATAAGATTCATCCCCTATCTCGGTGAAGCGTGATGGATGTTGAGGAAATAAAAGCAAGATTGCAAACGGCTGATAAAGAAACTTTTTGGGAAGATGTAAATTCAAATTTAGTCTTTGAGGACATACCCGCGCTTATATCCGAAGTTGAACGCCTGACAACTAAACTAACCGAAACCACCGCAGAACGTGACGCATTGTTGAAGTCGTTTAAGGTGAAGCCTGTTGGGTTGGAAGAAAGGGGAGATTAGTAATGGAAAGATTGACTTATAGACTGGCATCTGGCGCAACAAACCTTATGGGAATTGCCGAAGCAAAGACCCCTTTTGAAAAAGCGGTTTTAAGACAAGACGGATGGGAGCGCCTTGCAAACTATGAAGACATTGGCACAGTCGAGGACTTCCAACGGCTTGTTGCCAAGATGGTTAGCTGTCCCAAAGGATGGCGAGGAACGCGGGACACGAGATATATTTGCCCTTGTTGTAAAAAAGCGGTGCGGAACGATGAAAGCTATTGCCACAAATGCGGACAAGCTCTTTTGTTTCCAAAGCAAGTTTACGATAAGGAAAACAATAAGATTTGGCTTGACTTTAGCAAAGAAACAAAGGAGGCACTAAATAATGGCGTTTGAAAAGCTCGGCGTGGCAATCGAAATATCAGAAATCCAAAGAAAAATCGATTCTCTAACAATTAGGCAAAACGAGTTAAAGTTGTCAATCTTGTGGCCTAAAACCAATTTTGAAATACTAAAAGCTATGCCCATTGATGAGCTTGCCGAGTTTTTAGATAACAATCGCAAACAAGCCTATGATGATATGCGCGCCGACAGAGACATTTATTACAAATCGCACAAAGAGGGCTGGAAAAGTTGGCTCGAAGAAGCAGCCGAAGCACTGGCAAAGGAGGACACCGCCAATGACAAATGAAGAAGCAATCAACGGATTTGAGATTGACAACGCACTTTTAGGCAATTCGGAGCAAGGAACCATCGAAAGGAACAACTTGGCAATTATTGCCCTCCGTGAGCAAGCCGAGCGTGAAAAAGGGTGCTTATCTTGCAATAGTGATGAATGGTATTTTAACCGTTGGTGCTGGATTGATGAAAAAGGCGACCCATGCCATCAAAAGATTAAATTTTGCCCCATGTGTGGCAAACGATTGGAGGCAAGCCGATGACAAATGATTTGATAAGCCGCGAAAAATTAATAGATTGGTTTCGTCCATACGGTCAAAATGACGAACATATCCCATTTGAAGAGCTTGTTGTGTATACAAGAGATGATGCTCCCGCCGTTGATGCGGTTGAGGTTGTCAGGTGTTCCGAGTGTGAATTTAAAAGCACAAAAGGTTGCGCGGAAGATACTATTGTTTGCGACAAACTCGGCAACTTTTACAGCGTAAATCACGCCTGTAACGAGGGCAAGCGCAGAGAAAGCGAGAACACGCCATGAAAGACAAAATCTGTATCATTTGCGGCACAGAAATCAAAAATGCATATGGTCAAACGAAATACTGTCCGACTTGCCGAGAAATTGCAAGGCTTGAAACCATTCACAAATGGCAACACGCACAGAAAAAGCCAACACAAACAATCAAGTGTGTGCGTTGCGGAAAAGACATGTTGAAAATCGGCAATGTCAAAAAGTATTGTGAGGGTTGTCGAGTCGAAGCCAACCGCGAACAAGCAAGAAAGTATGAAGCCGATAAGGCAAGCGGTAAGAGGTCGCCAGCAGTAACGCAAAAGCACAATACGCCTCTTAAAGGCGAATACCGAGAACAAGCATTTTACCCATTAGTTGCCGTTGTTCAACCTAAAACGGCTTTTACATACAGTCAGATTAAACAACTTGCTAATGCTAAAGGCGTGTCGTATGCCGAACAAGCAAAGGCGATGGGATTATAG
>Ga0310040_1000873_pt1 | contig 24970 bp, 20 predicted proteins | sample EPASupsiteHSE623_FD_200237 | JGI IMG/M metagenome (GOLD analysis project Ga0310040, IMG submission 200237) | Bioremediated contaminated groundwater from EPA Superfund site, New Mexico - Sample HSE6-23 (v2) (version 2) | ecosystem: Environmental > Aquatic > Deep subsurface > Groundwater >... | reverse complement strand
AGCAAAAATAGTGTTTAGGCACTCTGTTCTGCTCATTTCTTTCGAATTGTTTGCCGCAATTTTCACAAATATGGGTTGCGTACGCTCCCCGTATATTGTTTTCCATATTGGCTTTCTCCGAATATGGATTCGCTTCATTAATATTTAAAGCTGAATCCCATCGAAGCTTTGCACTAAAGTATCGCTCTAACCGACTTTAGGTGCAAGATCTAGATTAGGTGCAAAGCTCAAAGGCACGGCTGCCATTCTCGTCCGGGCCTCTGACCTGGCTCCGATGCAGATTAGTGTAGGTAGCGATAGCTATATCTCATTTTCCCTTTAGGCCGCCCCTAACTTTCAACCAAAGCCTTACCAAAAAACTATTTAGGTTAGATATCAATTCACACGTTCAACTTAAGGTGTAGGGCATGGCAAAAGGCAGACGCAGCAACAATTCAAAGAGCAACGGAGCAACTCTCGGTTTCGAGGCCACCCTCTGGGCAGCCGCCGATAAGCTCCGCAACAACATGGACGCCGCAGAGTACAAGCACGTCGTCCTGGGCCTCATATTCCTGAAGTACATCTCCGACGCCTTTGAAGAGAGGCACGCCCAGCTCCTAAAAGAAGTGGACCAGGGCGCTGATCCCGAAGACCCGGACGAGTACCGGGCGGATAACATCTTCTGGGTGCCCAAAGTGGCTCGATGGTCCTTTTTGCAGGCCAACGCCAAGCAGCCCACCATAGGTAAGTTCGTGGATGATGCCATGATAGCCATCGAGAGAGATAACCGCTCTCTCAAGAGTGTCCTACCCAAAGACTATGCCCGGCCTGCCCTGGATAAGCAGCAACTTGGAGAACTGATCGATCTTATAGCAAACATAGGTCTTGGCGACGCAGAAAACCGCTCCAAGGACATCCTGGGAAGGGTTTATGAATATTTCCTGGGCCAGTTTGCCTCTGCAGAAGGCAAGAAAGGCGGCCAGTTCTATACCCCTCGCTGTGTGGTTCGAGTGCTGGTTGAGATGCTGGCACCTTACAAAGGTAGGATCTTTGATCCCTGCTGCGGCTCTGGTGGCATGTTCGTTCAGAGCGAGAAGTTCGTGAAAGATCACCAGGGGCACTTGGGAGATATCAGCATCTTCGGCCAAGAATCCAACCCCACCACCTGGAAGCTGGCCAAAATGAATCTGGCCATCAGAGGGATCGATAACAATCTCGGCCCTGAGCACGCCGACAGCTTCCACCGGGACCTGCACAAGGACCTGAGAGCTGACTTTATCCTGGCCAATCCGCCCTTCAATAGCAGCGATTGGGGCGGGGAGCGCCTGCGAGAGGATGTACGCTGGAAGTATGGCATACCGCCAGCGAGCAACGCTAACCTTGCCTGGGTGCAGCACTTCATCTATCATCTGGCTCCTTCTGGCATTGCAGGCTTCGTACTGGCCAATGGCTCCATGTCCTCCAACCAGTCAGGCGAGGGCGAGATCCGCAAGAACATCATCGAAGCCGACTTGGTGGACTGCATGGTGGCCTTGCCGGGACAGCTATTTTACTCTACACAGATTCCGGCCTGCCTGTGGTTTCTGGCTAGGGACAGGAAGAATGGGAAGTTCAGGGACAGGCGGGGCGAGACACTTTTCATCAATGCTCGGAAGATGGGAGTTCTAATCGACCGAGTGCATAGGGATCTGACCGCAGAGGATATTGAAAGGATTGCTAGCACTTATCACGCATGGAGGGGTGATGCAGAGGCAGGAGATTACGAAGATGTGCTTGGATTCTGCAAAAGTGCCACCTTGGAAGAGATCCGCAAAAATGACTATGCGCTCACCCCCGGCAAATACGCGGGAGCTGAAGTTCCAGACGTAGATGATGAACCATTTGAAGAAAAAATGGGCGCCTTAACCGCTAAACTTACCGATCAATTTTTAGAAAATGCACGACTTGAGCAGGAAATAATTATTAATTTGAGGAAGCTTCGTTATGTCCAGTGAGTGCACAGTCCTTCCATATGGCCCAATTCCTCCTGGCTTTCGGTGTTCGAAGTTAGAAGATCTCTGTATGAGTGAATCAGGAATCCAAACGGGACCCTTCGGAAGTCAACTTCATCAAGAAGATTACGTACCTATAGGCACACCGATTATTACGGTAGAGCATTTGGGTGATAATAGAATTAATAGTAATAGTCGGGATATACCAATGGTTTCAGATACGGATTTGAATCGACTCGCACGCTACACCCTTCAAGAGGGGGATATTGTTTTCAGCCGAGTTGGATCTGTTGACAGAAGTGCGTTAGTGCGTCGAGAGGAGGCAGGATGGTTGTTTTCTGGCAGGTGTCTTCGAGTTCGACCTAATATAAATTTGATCGACCCTGACTACTTATCTTGGTTCTTTGGACTCTCGATTTTTAAAGAATACATCCGCCAGATAGCTGTGGGAGCAACAATGCCGTCATTAAATACAAAACTATTAAGTGAAGTCCCAATTTATTATCCAACGCTTCCAGAACAGCGATCTATTGCGAGGGTCATCGGCTCCCTAGATGACAAGATAGAGATCAATCGCAAGATAAACGAGACACTGGAGGCCATCATAAGCAAGATATTCAATTCTTGGTTCATTGATTTCGATCCAGTAAGGTCTAAAATTTCCGGACTGCAATATATCTGTTCATCCGACTATATTGCCGATTTATTCCCTGATTCCTTCGAGGATTCCTGTATCGGAGAAATTCCTCACGGTTGGAAGGTACGACCGATTGGTGAGATGGTAAAGGTCGTAGGTGGTGGAACGCCTAGTACTGAGGAGACCGCATTCTGGGAAGAAGGTACTCATCCTTTTTGCACGCCTAAGGACATGGCCTCACTCACGAGTCCTGTGCTGTTGGATACAGAGCGATACCTTACAGATGATGGAGTGGCAAAGATCAGTTCAGGACAACTTCCAATTGGTACAGTCCTTTTATCCTCACGCGCACCCATTGGCTATCTGGCCATAACGGAGATCCCAGTGTCCATCAATCAAGGCATTATCGCCATGGTATGTGATGGAGAACTTCCAAACATATATACACTATATTGGTCTCAAGCAAACATAGAGAATTTCATATCAAATGCAAATGGCAGCACATTTCTAGAGATTAGCAAGAAGAATTTTCGTCCGCTTAATGTTCTAGTACCACCATCTCAGATTTTGAATCAATTCTGTCAAATAGCGGGGCCTCTGTATCGTCAACTCGTGAATAACCTAATGCAAGAACCAATCTTGAAGTCAATACGAAATTCGATTTTACCACGATTGATTTCCGGTGAGATTTGGATCAGTCAATAGGAATGGCTAACCATGGATTTCCTCAAACCTACTTTCGAAAAACAGCTTGAAACAATCATTGATGATGAAGGAAATGTTGTTATCAATGGAATTCCACTAACTCCAGCTTCTATTCTAAGTGCTTATAACGCAATAACCTCGTTATATAAATATGTCCACATGATTTATGCATGGCTTAAGCATATCGATATCTTGAAGTATCCATACGAATTTCCACCTAGGTTATTTCGCTGCAAGCCCTAAGAAATGATGAAGACGCATATACGACGGGATTTTCAAGTTGGCTTGATGAGATATGGATGCCAGAACTGATCAGTCGCCTCAAACAGATACTTAGCATGCCTGAAAATGAACAACGTTTCCATGATCTTTGCAATGCATTAGAAAATGAGCAGGTCATTCCATTTATTGGATCTGGAATGTCTGTACCGTCAGGACTGCCATCATGGCCCGAATTCCTGCGATTGCTCCGATGTCATTCAAGGATGACAGAAGATGATCTCGAAACGCTGCTGAAGGATTCATTTTTCGAGGAAGCGGTTGAGCAAATAGAACAATCCATGCCTGCACGGCTATTCAACGAGCGAATTGAACACGATCTCCAAGTAGATATTTCTAAAAGTATTAATGGTGCGATACGGTTCTTGCCGGAATTATTCGACAAACTTATCCTCACAACAAATTTAGATGAGTTGCTGGAAAGGTTATACCTAGAGCGAAATAAATGCTTCCAACATGTTCTTGCCGGAGATGGAATCGGGGATTATCGAATGTTGAAGGCTACATCTAGACATGTCCTTCTGAAGCTTCATGGCAACTCCAAAAAGAGCGAGGGAAGGATTTTGAGCAAAGCGGAGAATGATAGAGCTTACTTGAGCAGGTCCGTTGTCCGTGATGAATTGGAATTAATATACAAGACAAATAGTCTTCTATGTCTTGGATGTAGTCTCGGACCGGATCGAATCATGTCTGTACTCGCTGAAGTTGCAAAGATAGACAAAAGAATGCCGAGACATTATGCATTCCTGCATATGCCAGATGATGGAAGTTTATTAATTCGGGAGCATTTCCTCGCAGAAAGTGGGATCTTTCCAATTTGGTATAAAGGCGATCATGATGAGTGCATTCAATCGTTGTTTGTTGGAATGCTCCAGCACTTGGGTAAGCTATGATCAAGGATGTGTCAATGGCAGACTTTACGGAATCCGTTGTTGAGAAGGTAGCTCTGGATTGGCTGGGAACCCTTGATTACACGATTTTGGAGGGGCCGGATGTTGCGCCAGGTGAACCCGCCGCCGAGCGTGAATCCTTCCAGGAAATCCTCCACTCCCGCCGCCTCCACGATGCCCTCCTCCGTCTGAATCCCACAATCCCCGCCGACGCGCTGGAAGAAGCCCTCCGCAAAGTCACCCGCCCTGAATCGCCCTCGCTCCTGGCCAACAACCGTGCCTTCCATCGCATGCTCATCGACGGCGTAGCCGTGGAATACCAGCGCAAGGACGGCTCCATCGCCGGAGACCACGCCCGCCTGGTGGACTTCGAGAACCCAAAGAACAATGAGTTCCTGGCAGTTAACCAATTCACCGTCATAGAAGGCCAGAACCGGCGACCGGATATCGTGATCTTCGTAAACGGCCTGCCACTCGCAGTCATTGAACTGAAAAACCCCGCCGACGAGAACGCCACCATCCAAACCGCCTTCCAGCAGCTCCAGACCTACAAGAACGACATCCCGTCTCTCTTCACCTACAACGAGATGCTGGTAATCTCCGACGGCCTGGAGGCCAGAGCGGGAACGCTGACCTCAGACTGGTCCCGGTTCATGCCCTGGAGAACTATAGATGGAGAGGAGATTGCGCCTAAGGGTAAACCGGAGCTTGAAGTGCTCATCAAAGGCATCTTCGAGAAGAGCCGCTTCCTCGACCTCATAAAGCACTTCATAGTTTTCGAGGCCGATGGCGATAAGATAGCCAAGAAGATGGCCGCTTACCACCAGTACCACGCCGTAAACAAGGCCGTGGAATGCACTGTAAAAGCCACCTCTCCCGGTGGAGACCGCAAGGCAGGCGTGATTTGGCACACCCAGGGAAGCGGCAAGAGCCTTTCCATGGCCTTCTACGCCGGAAAGATCATCGTCCATCCGGCCATGCAAAATCCCACGCTGGTAGTCCTCAACGACCGGAACGACCTGGACGACCAGCTCTTCGACACCTTCGCCGCCTGCCAGGACCTGCTTCGCCAGGCCCCAGTACAGGCCGAGGACCGGGAGAGCCTAAAGAAGCTCCTCCAGGTAGCCTCCGGAGGCGTGATCTTCACCACCATACAGAAGTTCTCGCCCGAGGATGATATGGAGAAGTATCCTCTCCTCTCTGACCGCCGCAACATCGTCTTCATCGCCGACGAGGCCCACCGCAGCCAGTATGGTTTCAAGGCCCACACCGTCAAGAGGAAAGAGGGTGCCTACATCGCCTACGGCTTCGCAAAGTACCTCCGTGATGCCCTACCCAACGCCTCCTTCATAGGTTTCACCGGAACGCCCATAGAGAAAACGGATAAAAGCACTCCTCACGTCTTCGGCAACTACATTGACATCTACGATATCCAGCGGGCCGTAGAAGATGGCGCAACCGTGCGCATCTACTACGAGGCCAGGCTGGCCAAGCTCGATCTCTTGGAGTCGGAGAGGCCAAAGATCGATCCCAACTTCGAGGAGGTCACTGAAGGCGAGGAGCAAGTCCTCAAAGAGCGCCTCAAGAGCAAATGGGCCAGGCTGGAGGCCGTGGCCGGTGCGGACAAGCGCGTCTCTCTCATCGCCGAAGATATTGTCCAGCACTTCGAGAAACGCCTGGAGGCCATCGATGGCAAGGCCATGATAGTTTGCATGAGCCGCCGCATCTGTGCCCAGATGTACGAGGCAATCGTCAAGCTCCGGCCCGAGTGGCACAATCCCGACGACGAAAAAGGTGCAATCAAAGTCGTCATAGCCGGCTCAGCCTCGGATAAAGAGAACCTTCAGCCCCACATCAGGAACAAGAAGAGAAGAAAGGACCTGTCCGACCGTTTCAAGGACCCCAATGATCCCCTCAAGCTCGTAATTGTAAGAGACATGTGGCTTACCGGCTTCGATGCTCCATGCCTTCACACCATGTATATTGACAAGTTCATGCAGGGCCACGGCCTGATGCAGGCCATCGCCCGCGTAAATCGTGTTTTCAGGGACAAGCCCGGCGGCCTGATCGTGGATTATCTGGGCATAGCCGAGAGCTTGAAGCAAGCCCTGGCCGAATACACAGAGGGCGACCGAGGAGAGACCGGCATTCCAGAGGAAGAGGTTGTGGCACTCATGCTGGAGAAGTACGAGATCGTGCAGGCCATGTTCCACGGCCTTGATACATCCAAGTTCTTCCAGGGCACTCCAGAGCAGCGCCTGGCAGCGATTGCCGAGGCCATGGAGCATATCCTATCTCTGGAGGACGGCAAGAACCGCTATATCCAGGCTGTCACCGAGCTGTCCAAGTCCTATGCCATCGTTGTAACCCATGAGAAGGCCCAGGAGATCCGTGAGGAGGTCGCCTTCTATCAGGTGGTCCGCTCCGGCCTATCAAAGGCCACGTCACCCGATGGCAAGACCAAGGAGGACATGGACGCCGCCATAAGGCAGATCGTTTCTCAGGCCATAGTGCCCAAAGGAATCGTAGACATCTACAAAGCCGCAGGGATCAAAACACCGGATATCTCCATCCTCTCCGAGGAGTTCTTGGAAGAGGTTCGAGGTCTGCCTCATAGGAATCTGGCCCTGGAACTTTTGAGGAAGCTGCTCAATGACGAGATCAAGACAATATCCCACAGAAATCTGGTTCAATCGAGGTCCTTTGCCCAGATGCTCGACCAGCCAATCAACAAGTATCACAATCGCTCCATAGAGGCTGCCCAGGTCATCGAGGAACTCATTGAACTGGCCAGAGAGATGAAGGAAGCCCATAAACGAGGGGATAATCTCGGCCTGACAGAGGATGAGCTGGCCTTCTACGATGCCCTGGAGGTCAATGATAGCGCCGTAAAAGTGCTGGGTGACGAAACGCTGCAGAAGATCGCCAAAGAGCTGGTTGAAGCTGTGCGGAAAAATGCGACAATCGACTGGACGGTAAAAGAGTCAGCCAGGGCAAGGCTGCGGGTCATAGTCAGGAGGCTGCTGCGAAAGTACGGATACCCGCCAGATAAACAGGAGAAAGCGACGCAGACGGTGCTGGAGCAGGCGGAGCTGCTGTGCAAGGAGTGGGCATGCTAGATGCATTCTAATCAAGGGATTTGGAGGGTTTAACAGTGACAAATTCATCTAATAATTGGTTCGAGAAGAGTCATGAATATGTGGGAGAGGGTCGCGCGGAATTTTCCAATCCAAAAATTATTTTAGAAGGACCTGTAAGAATTCAACAAAACGAATACGGTGAGTTAGATATTCAAATGGATTATAGAAACGTACGAGGAGATGTTAACCCTAACATACTTGAACTCATTAATAGGGATGTTAATACTAGCGAATATCGCCAAATACTTGAGTTTGTTAATAAAATTAAAGACAATAAATGCACGAAACTTGAGGTGATTACGCAAAGTGGCGTTTTTTCAAGTATTGGCATCGATATCAAACATTATATTCCAAATCATTTAAATAGTATTTTAAATATTTCTATCTTGACTTCAGAATTCGAAGTTAAAGATAAAAAAGCAAAATATTGGGTTATTCCTCTTTACAATTTCGTGACTCATTTTTATAAATATCCAAAAGAATGGACACATCCACTCAGTATTAATAAAAAACATATTGGCATATTATTTAAATTTAATTGCAATTCATGTTTCATTGAGCCGCTAGATGATTATGATGAACGAAAAGAGCAGTTAATTAATTTCCAAAGCCCGAAAAAACTCACAGCTCTAATGGTTGGCGAATTGAGATCCAACTCGATCGATTTTGAACATATGGATCGACAGGTTCCAGTAGATTTTTTAGAGCTTCTCGGACTTGCAACAGGTACAGAAATAGGAAGTCCATGGATTGAGTTTAGAACAGCAGAAGGGGAGCTTGTCAAGCGTATTCATGCCGAATATAATAATCCAATTTATTCCAAAGGTCACACCGCAATAGATGAATATTGGAATCATGGGATAGACACGCTCCTTACTCGCAGCCAGTCTCTTTTGCACTTAGGACATTCTTACATGATCGCCACTTTAAAGCATCTAGTTCGAGCTGGCTCTCAGAATTTGACAATAGATGAAAAAATGACTCATTTGTTTCAAGCTCTTGACTGCTTATGCGAAACATTTGATTTAAAAACTCAACATCTAAATCAACGCTTAAATACGTCTCAACAAAGGCAAATCAAAGACATTCTCAAAAATGCTCGCCAGAACATTATAGCTATATCGAGTGCTGCAATTAACAATGAACAAAGTCAGGCAATAGGAGAAATCGCAAATAGAACAAGTTCAAATCCCGTTGGGACAGCTAGAGATTTTGGGTTATGCCTAAATGATCTATTAAAACTATTCGATTTTGCGGACATAACTATAATAGAAGAATATTATCAAACTTCAAAAAATGGAACGAGTTGGATTAGATATATATCACATTGTAGAGGAGTAGAAATACATAAAGGATATTTAGATTTTTATGGAGATGAATTTGACCCGATAGAGATCGACGTAATTAGGTCTCATCTTCATGATATTTTACTTCGTTTAGTCTTTAAAATGCTCAATTATGATGGCATTTATCAATCTCCCATTAGACCACTCCCGAATCTGAAAGGAATTGACTGGGTTAGACCAGTTACTTCTCCGAAGGAGTTGGGGTACTAAGGGGTTTGCGCGAGATAAAATACCTAATTTTTGGCCCATGTTGACAAAAAAATAGCTATCAATAAACGTGGTAATTTTTTAAAGGCCTCTGAAAATATGTAAATTATCTCCCGTCAACGACTAAGCTCAGAACTCTTAGGATTCGTATTTTATTATTTCCGACATGGCACATGCATCATTTCATCTCATCTCTGCCAGCCACTCCGACATCCCCGCTCCTCGCCAGATCCACTCCGACATCCTTCTCCGGCTCGATCCTCTTGAACCCAGCGCACGTGATGCACACCAGCTCCAGCGCGCGAACGTCCTCCCCTGGCAGCGCTCGGGTTTGACTGGACCTGCAGGATATGTCTCTGATGTTGAAGCCCACCGCGAAGCGGAGCAATAGGCAGCTTTTTTTCGACCACTAGACCGCCCGAATGCTGCAGACCTGGTTAGCCAGCCAGCCGGATATAAGTTATGGATCACCGAAGTTCATCAGCACGAGGAAACAAAGGATCAACCCCACAGGGTGATTGAGGCACTCACAAGGAAACATGCTTCCGTTTGCATGATCCCACATTCCTATGAAAGAACCGATATGCAGTTCAGGTCCTTTCATAGGAATGTGGGTTAAATGACTGAGTAGTCCTACAATCAGAGCATTTGCAGAGCAGGCTTATTCCAAGAGGCTTAATCTGCCTGAAGTGATCGTATCTCCGGGATGTATGGCGGTTAATCCATCAGGAGATTTAGGTAGTGCGGCACCTCTAATATAGAGATTCTTGGGAATCAAAGGGCTAATGGCCTTGATTTCAGCGATATCATGCACATGACTGCCTGATTAAACCTCTTTTTAAGTTCTACCTCCAGCCCGATGCGTTGGACTATTGATCAGGAGATAATGGATATGCCGCCACTAGAATCTTTCATTAGCATAACTTCAAATAGCTATGGGAAATAGTGAAAAATATACAGATACGTAATGTGGTGAATAAGTAGATAATGATATTTCGTATAGAAAAAATTATTTCATGAAAATTATACTAAATGCTGAGTATAGAATAGCAAATAATATATCAAAATTAATCAAGCATTAACTTTAGAGGTATGAAATGGCCATGAAAAATCTTAATAAAGAGGAAGACGACTTTAGTTTTGTGCTACAGTGGCATCTAACGGCAAAATGCGATCTACAATGTCAACACTGTTATGTATCTGATTCTTCAACCTATTTAAATGAGCTAGAAAATGAATTGGACTTAAATACATGTTTCAGAATTATAGATGATTTTAGTGATACAATAACACAGTGGGGAGTTCCTGGCAGAATAAATTTTACTGGAGGCGATCCGTTATTAAAAAAGGAAATATTTGATATAATTGCTTATGCTCGCAAAAAAAGTATTCCTATAGGAATATTAGGAAATCCGAATCATTTAGATTTTGAAACTGCATCTAAACTAAAAGAACTAGGTGTATTTCGTTATCAAGTAAGCATAGATGGGTTGGAAGAGACCCATGATAGACTGAGAAGGAGAAAAGGAGCTTTTAAGGATGCTATTAAGGCAGTGCGAATATTAAATGAAGTTGGAATTCCCAGTGTAGTTATGTTCACGGTGAGTAAAGAGAACGCTGATCAACTCATAGATGTGATTAGATTAGTTGCTGAAGAAAACGTTGCTATCTTTGACTTTGCACGTTTGACACCCATCGGAAGTGGTAAAAAACTCGAAAATCAATTACTGACCGCAAAGGAATATCGGCAATTGCTTTTTAATGTACTAGAGGAGTATAGACGACTTAAAGAACAGGGTTACAAGACATTATTTGGGAGAAAAGAAAACCTTTGGACATTACTCTATTATGAATTGGGACTACTTAAACCACTTCCAAATAATAAAGATACTATTTATTCTGGATGTACAATTGGATGCAACATTCTTACTATACTTTCGGATGGTACAGTACTAGCTTGCAGAAGACTGCCAGTGCCGATAGGAAAAGTACCTAATCAAAATTTAAGGGATATATTCATCAGCTCGGGTGAACTTAATCGCATGCGTAATATTGATCTCATGCAAAAATGCAGCAAATGCAATTTAAAACAATTTTGTAGAGGATGCAGATCGGTTGCTTATGCTGTCAATGGAGATTATCTTGCAGAAGATCCACAATGCTGGAGGGTGTCTGCTTGAAAAGTACCGATGATTATCCCACATTCCTATGAAAGGACCGAACTGCATATCGGTTCTTTCATTCTTCGGGCATGAGCCCTCGTCCTGGCTCATGAGGCTTTTCGCATTAACGGTTTGAACGCTCACCAATTTTTCTGCTATCGATTTTTTTAAAGAATCGATATACTTCAACCCGCATTCCGCACTTTCAGTTCATCCCGTAGTCAAACTGCGGCGGCGCACCCCGCAGCAGAGCTGCGGGGCATGCAAGGCGCCGCCGCCAGGTTAATTAAAATCCAGTAAATTCATTTGTTTGTATCCATCTTTTTCTTCCAAGGTCCCCTGCCGCTCGATGTAATTCCGAATTATCTCTGCAGTTATGCCTTCACCCACTGTTCCGATATATCCACCATCGCTCCAAAACTCGCCGCCCCAAAGTCCTTTCCTAATCTCTGGAAACGCTTTGAACATCTTTTTAGCTGCAATGCTTTTTATAATCTGCATGAGTTTCGACGGAGAATATTTGGGCTCAGATCCTACAAAAATATGAACGTGGTCGCCATCAGTTCCAATAGCATCAAACTCAAAACAATACCTTTTCCCAATCTCAGAACAAATTTCCTTTAATTGAGCAATTCTTGCGGAAGGCAGTAACACCCGTTTCCGATATTTGATGCAGAGCACCATATGATACCTAATTTTATAAGCACAATGGCTTGCATGCCGCAATTCTAACATCAATACTCATTGCATGCTTCAACCTTAAATCGATTTCATGTCCATCCCCGCAGCAGAGCTGCGGGGTATTCAAAATAATAAATGTGAATGCAGTTATGGGAGATGCGGATCATAAACACCTTTCTTACAACAGTCTCCAGCATCCGAGCCCCAAATCTATAAAGCTGGTACGGCCCGCCAATAACCTCTGCCTCTCGCTCATCAAAGGGCTTCCTGGGCCGCCCCATGTTCTCGCCAATTGAAGGTTCTTGCTTGCTCTCTGCATAGCTTTTCCAGATTTGTTGCACTCGCCTCCGCGATATTCTTAAATCCAATGCGATCTGCTTTGTAGTCACCCCCTTCTGCTTTAGACGGATAATCCAGTGGATCTTGCGTTGGTCCAATTTCATAACCGGTGTTACGGGTGAACGGGTAAAAGCGTGTGTGAAATACTTTCGGGACTACACACATAATCCAATTGAGAATTTAATCCCTATATCCCAGCTCTGTTGCCTGGGCCAAGGCGGCGCCAGATTCGGCATTGCGACCAAGTGCGAGCAATGCCATTCCTTTATTGTGCCATGCATTTGCTAGCCTCGGATTTAGTTTGATAGCTTCATCATAATCCTTAATTGCCTCATCATATCTGTGCTGGGCATAGAAGATAAGACCTTTATCGTTCCAAGCCAATGCCTCCTTGGGATCCAGTTTAATAGCTTCATCACAATACCAAATTGCCTCATCATATTTGCCCTGCATGCGAAGAGCATTGCCTTTATTGCTCCAAGGCAACGCGAGCCCGGGCTCCAATTCGATAGCTTTGTCAAAACATTGAATTGCCTCATCCAATTTGCCTTGATAGCAATAGACAAGGCCTTTGTTGTTCCTAGGCCATACATAATTTGGATCAAGCTCAATAGCCTTGTCGCAATATTGAATTGCCTCATCCATTTTACCCTGAGCATAAAAGACGAGACCTTTGTCGTTCCAGGGCAATGCGAATTCAGGATCTAGGTCAATGGCTTTATCGCAATATTGAATTGCCTCATCCATTTTACCCTGAGCATAAAAAACGAGACCTTTGTTGCTCCAGGGCCATGCGAACTCGGGATTTAGCTTTATTGCTTTGTCAAAACACTGAATTGCCTTATCGTATTTGCCTTGTATGCGAAGAGTATTACCTTTATTGCTCCATGACCATTCTAAGTTAGGATCCAACTCTATAGCTCTATCAAAACACTTAATTGCCTCATCGAGTTTTTTCTGCTTATAAAAGGCATGGCCTTTGTGATTCCATGCCCATGCATAATTTGAATCGAGTTCAATAGCTTTATCACAATATAGAATTGCCTTCTCATGTTTGCCCTTTAGGCAGAGAGCAATACCTTTGTTGCTCCAAGGATTTGCTAATTTGGGATCTATCATAATAGCTTTATTATAACACTGAATTGCTTCATCGTATTTGCGTTGATCATAGAAAATTAGACCTTTGTGGTTCCAGGGCATTGCTGACATGGGGTCCAACTTTATAGCTTTATCAAAACATAGAATAGCCTCATCGTATTTGCGCCTTTTTCGGAGGGCAAGACCTTTGTTACTATAGGGCAATGCTAGATTGGGTTCTAGGTCAATAACTTTTTGGAAACACTGGATTGCATCGTCATATTTCTTTTGGATATAGAGAATCTTACCTTTCCCCGCCCAGGCTGATAAAAATTCGGGATTTATATCAATAGCAAAATCAAACGCATTAATTGCCTCATCATGTTTATTCCATTTACCTAAAATTGTACCTATCCCAGAAGCACCAATATCTGGTTTTGTTGATGCAATATGATGAAACAGCCAGCTAGATTTTCTGTATTTTTTTTTGTTTATATAATCATAAGCTAAAGTACCTAAAAGGCTCGAAGCTTTATCATACTTTAACTCACAGCTTTCAGCTTCTAGGCAGTATTTTTCAGCGCATTCTAAATCTCGAAGATTTCCAGTCAAGGTGTATTGGTGATAACTTTCGAGTGCTTCAGTATAATATTTTAGCCCTAACCATGTTTTAGCTGATATATTTCTTTTGGAGTCAATTATCATAGATAGATCATATGCAATCTTAAAGGCCAATTCATCGATTAATTGATTAATTTGCTCTTTATCAATCGGATCTTTTTCTTGGAAAGTGCGCCTAACTTCCCAAGAATGAATCTTATTATGCTCCAGTCTAGCCACAAATGTTATAGCCGAATTGCATCTTTCCATGCTCCCAGTTATTACCATTCCTGGCTTAGACCACGGGCAAAGGTGCTTGAATGCGATGAATAATTGACCAAGTGATACTGTATTTGAGCTAAATCCAATATTCCCCATTTGACCTACAGTATACTGTAGCATTTCTGCTTGCGGCTTAAGATTTGGCAGATCCATAGATTCCAATTCTATTAAAGCGTCTGCCATAATATTGCTCATATTTTCGTAGGTGTATGATTGGATTTCTTTGATCTTAGTAAGCTTGTGAGTTAGCATATCCGAAATAACTTTACCGGAAGGGTTTTCCTTTTCTTCAATGCTGCTCGCAAAAGGAAGAATAATCAAGCCCTCATTACTTTCAAAAGTTTTGCGGAAAAACATAAGAAAAAAGAATATAATAAATGAACATACAACAATTATAGAAATTGATATAAAATAGCTACTTAAATCGCTAAGTTTAATCGTCGAAATATAAGAAATGGTTCCCAAGATCAATTCAATCGTCTTATTGTTGAGAAAGCTAACAAAAAATGATACAACAAGATGATAGTAATAATCTATTACAGACACCATAAACCCAATATGATTTGAATTCGCTAATAAGATAATGTTGCTATGAAGAAGATCCATCGTTTGGATTAATCTATTTAACATTATATCCAAAGGATTCACCTTATTTGCCTCCCCTACAGACCCTTTATGCGTACATTAACTTTTCCCTCCTTTTCTTATTAATCTTGATATCTGGTACAGGTTCTAAAATTTTATGATCAATTGCATAGATAGGATTAAGTAATAGGAAATACCTGATTAATGGAAAAGGAGAGGAAATTTACGAACCAATATGAAGAATCTATTTTTCGCAGATATTATAATTGGAACAAGCTTCTGGAAGAGAAAGAGATATGCCAAAAAGGAGAATCAACATTATACATAACGTGCGAAGCTTGTGGGGGGGGTGGATGTGGCCGCTAAATCGAAGGGTGCTCTCATATTTGGGGGTAAAGAATTATGCAAGTATGAAAGATCAAAAGGGCATTGCTGGATGTTTGAATATGAAAATTTGTTTAATATCAAAATATCCTCCAATTGAAGGTGGAGAATCATCGAAGGCTTATTGGCTATCTAAGGGATTAGGGGAAAGAGGTCATGAAATTTTTGTAGTCACTAATGCTTGGGAAGTTGAATCTGAATATAGAGAGAATTTTATAGAAGAAGATATAGATAATTATCAACCAAAAAATGTAACAGTTTATAATACATCACCTTTTCTAAATCCACGATATATACCGTATGCAAATCCATATACAGAAAAATTGGCATCTTTAGCAATAGATGTAATTAGGAGACATAATGCCGATTTAATTGACTCATGGTACATTCTTCCATATTGTATTTCGGCTTTCATTACAAAGACCATAACAAATAAACCACAAATATTAAGACATGCAGGCAGCGACATGTCACGATTGCTTGATTCACCCTATTTAAATACCCTATTTGTCGATATATTTAATAGAGTGGATAAAATTGTTACATATCCTGGAACCAAAGAACGATTCTTGAGCATGGGTGTTCCCGAAAGTAAAATATTTTTGAATAAAGTTAGCGTTGATACAAATGCATTTAACCCAAATTCGAAACCTTTTGATATATCTACTTGCAGAGAAAATTATACAGAAGATATTCCAATAATAACCTATATTGGGAAAGCAAGCAAACAAAAAGGTATTTTTGAATTAGTTAAGGCATTAAGCAAGATCAATGAAAATTTTATATTATTATTAGTGACTAAAGGACATGAAATCCAGAAATTGAAATATGACATTAAACGACTTAAACTTGAAAATAAGACCCTCTTTTTGGACTTTATTCCTCCTTGGAAAATACCATCTATAATGAAAGCTTCCACATGTATTGTATCTCCTGAATGGAATTTTCCTGTCATTAGCCACACTCCAATTTTGCCAAGAGAAGCAATGTGCACGGGTAAATGTACTATCTTAAGTGAAGAATTATTCAATAAAAGAACGTATCGTGATATGGAAGATGGGATTCATACTAAAGTCGTGAATCCAAGTAATATTGATAATTTTAAAATTAAATTAGAGGAAGTGATTAAAAATCCAAACGAAGCGGAAGAAATCGGATCAAATGCCAGAAAATTGGCTGGAAAGTATGAGAATTTTGATAAATATTTAAAAAATATAGAAGAACTGTATAAAAGTTTCATATAATAGTTCATATCCACTGCAAAGGATACGATGTATGAAACTGAGGAATAAAGGATAAAGCTCTAAATGCTTGATCATGATAAAGCAATTTGCTTGTTACCTATTTGCTTCTTCTGCCTAGTACTCTGGAACATTAACTCTGCAAATTAAAATCAAACTGCTTGCGGCCACTCGGCCCTAAAGGGATGGGGGATGCTTCGGGCCGCACGCTGTTCTTATCTTCCTATACGAAAGATGGTGTTCGGGAGCGGAGCTTCACCCGCTCTAGCTTGCCCTATCCGCCCTCGTTCTACATGCACCTCAAGGATCCCCCAGGCCACAGCGAGATGATAGAGGCCCCGGAGAGCCGCTTCAAGGCAGAGGAATGCAGCTTCCAAACCATCTTCGGCACCTTGTAGGGCCACAGGATCTATGCCAACCGCAAAGTAGCCGAGAAGATCGAGATCCAGACTCGCCACAAGGCCAAGCTCTACAACATGGACGTCCGCCAGGATCAACGCTACCGGGCAGAGCACGACATATTCCCCTGCGGTGATAGAGACGAGTCCCGGTTCTCGCCCGACTTTGAGATCCCCTTGACCAGCCTGGGGCTGCAGATAGCCGGCGATCCTTCCATGCCCAGCGATATTTCCCGCATCAAGGTCCTCAATGGCCGCAAGCGGAGGCTGGAAGAAGCCGAGAGACGAGTCCTCTTTCTCCTGCAGATCAAGCCCCTGGCTGAGGGCATGAACTTCCAGGTCCTGCATGGAATATAGGCAAGATGAGGATCCCGAGCGTGACAGTCCGCAAGGGAGACACGCCCGAGTATGTACGCCGGATGCAAAAGGAGCTGTTCAAAGTCCTAGGCGAGACGAGGAGCCGGGAGGAGCTGCAGAGGATCGAGCCCAAGGCGCGAGGAGGTGCGCAGGCGGTACATGGATAATGCCGGGGGAGGCAGACGTGCGGGAACTGGCCATCCACCGCAGAGTGGGCCGTTTGAACTTCTCCCGCCGGTGAGAAGAGACACCGCCGGTGCAGCTCATGCATAACAGGGGATTTCCCTTGCGCCTGGGATGGAGATCGACTACGTTGTGAAGGACGCCAAAGGTGGGAGGCGGATCCGGAGAGGACGGCGTCCGAGTTCGATGCCGGGTATTGCGGGAAGCTGCTGGAGATGGCGTGGGATGAGGCGGAGTTTGCTTTCCAGTAGAGTTCTATCTCAGGACTCTCTTTTGCCATCTCCGCCAGCCTCTGCCCGTAACCTGATCCTCTTTCTTCAGCGCCCTGGCCACCTTCCGTCGCCCGGCCTCGTGCTCTCTCAAGGGCCATGCCCATGGTCGCTTTCGAGGGGAAAACGTTGCCGGCCATTCATGCTCTTCACGCCAGCTCGCTCCGCCGGGCGGCTCTAATCCGATCAGTGTCATCAGGCTTGGTCAGGAAGATCTCGGCCAGGATCTCCGGGCGGAATTGCAGCTCCATGGCCATGAGGTTCGCAGCCTAGAAGGGCAAAAGAACCCCTTTCATGTCGCAGCCTGACAGCATACCTGTCACCGTCCGGCACCAGGCTAACGAACTGACCATGAGCTGCCACCCGGCAATCCTGCTGGCAAGACGAGTGCCGCCAAGCGAGCATCGGGCATCTCCGGATCTGCTGCCGCAGCCAAGGGCGGCCCTGGATTGATAATGATAGTATCGCATTGCTATTCCATCATCGGCATGGATGTGGCACTACCTTTCTCGCAATCCGGCCCATCGCCCGCGAAAATCGATTGGCGTAAGAATGCCAAAAAGCTTTTCGTCTGGGAGTGGTGACGCCCATTCCTTAGAAAGCTTGATAATGGTATACACCACTACTATCTACTATGGATACGATGAGTTACCGACTTGAACGGGGTACCACAAAACAGGGTAAAACCAAATATTTTCTCGTAAAATATATAAAAGTTGGCAAGAAGGCTGCAAGAGTAAGGAGATATATAAAAAGCGGAGATACACCAACAGCGGGAGAGTTACAAAAATTTGGTAAAGAACATGCAGCATCCATAGAAGCGGAGGCGCTGAATAAAGCCGCAGAGTTAAGCAGTTCTAGGTATATTGGACAATATATATCGAAAGACGAGATCCAATTAGTAGAACGGGTACGATACTTGTATAAGGCTTTTACAAACGTTCTGACCACAAACGAACTTAAAAAATGCGAGGAAGACTTTGAAGTCAGCTATGTTTCAGGTACCACCTCGATAGAAGGGAATACGCTCTCCACGAAGGAGACATATGACTTGCTCGTCAATGATATTATCCCAAGTGGAAAGAGCGCTCGCGAGATAAACGAGGTGCAGAACTTCAAAAGAGTGCTGGCGTGTAGAGATAAATATCGCGGAAGAATCACAATTAAGCTTATTAAAAGCCTGCATGCGATTATTGTGAACAATATTGATTATGAGTCCGCAGGATCTTTTAGGCGATCGGATTTTATTGGCATAAGCGGATGCGATCTGAGGGTTACTCCGTCTTTTGAGATCGAAGACGAACTTAAGCACGCCATAGATGATTATTATAATAATATAAAAGCAGGCGGATATCCTTTCGAGGAGGCGATATTATTTCACTACAAATTCGAGATGATACATCCATTCACAGACGGGAACGGTCGCGTCGGAAGGGAGTTGCTCAACTATCTCCTCATTAGAAATAGGCCATCATATCCTAAGTTGCTGTTTCTTGGAAAAGATAGGCCTACATATATCCAGGCACTGAAGTTAGGAAATGATGAAAAGTATAAAGAGATGATCACTTTCTTTGCCGATCTGATTATACGACAGAGGCTTGAGGTTTTACTTAAGAACTTCGAAAATATGATAGAGTCTCAAGCGAAACCGAGGGGGCAAATGAAGCTAACCGACTATGTAAATATTTAGAACGAAATCGGGATCAAAACTCCGGGATCTCTTTTCTGGTGGCAGTCCGGGCCAGCCCGGAACTGTAGCACTAGATTGCCTGCAGAAGCCAGGATAATCTAGTACTGCCAAATCGAGTGGAGAGCATCACGCTGCCCAGGTTACGACGGGCCAGCGAAAATCGACCGCAGCAAGACTGCCAAAATACTTTCCTTCTGCCGAGAATGCGCATGAGCAGGCGGCCCACCCAGCGGCGCTCGCATGCATTGTCATCTCACCCAGGATTCTTAATCGCTCACTCGATTCCCACTGGCCGGAGCTGGAAGATCTCAGCCACGGGCCTGGCTGTCTGCGGCTCGCTCAGGCAATGAGTCCAACGAACCTGCTTCTGGACAGGCCAAGATCGGCCAGGTTCATGCAATGCAGAACGCCGGCTGGCAGCCCTCAGCCACCAGGCGCTCTCCTTCTTTCGTCGCCAATGGGGTTGCTCGGGTTGATCCGTAGGGTGAACGCAACCAGCGGCTATGGTCAGCACAATAGGGTATTATCGCAAACAGGCTAAGGCTGTTCCCTATGTCTTTGGATCGGTTTTGAACGTATGCTCTGAAGCTGTTCCGATTGTCTTCCGCGGCGCGCCATGATAGAATAGCGATTCGGGGGGGATAATGGCCAAGCAGTCACCTGAGAACTTCAAGGATTACTTTCGCCTCACCCTACCCAAGGCTAAATAGCCATGCCTATGGATAGCAGACTGCATATTATCGACCCTCTCGAATCTGAACTGGATTTAGCTTGGGCCATACCTGCCTTCCAGCATCATAAACCAAATGCTTTTATCGCACAACATTGCATCTTGAATTGGAGGATTAGGGGTGAGAGCCGCATTTCCGATGGCCCTATTGTTCATGATATGCTTATCAATGGCAAGCTGCAGTGCTCAGGGAACATATCAACCGCAAAGCGTAGGAGGAGAATTCGGCAGCAATTGGATAGGAAATTCTAATGCTCAGAATGTTCAGCCCGCCCAGACGAATCAGGGAAACGATCTCTGGACATGGGGCGGTTCGCCAAAAGGAAGCATAATCGTAAATGGCAATTTGGTCGCAGATCCCTATTACGTTTGGAAATCTCTTAACTATTCCAATGGTTGGCTGGGAAAGGTTTATGTTGATCCGGCCACAGGAAATCCCGTCTATGGTTTTATCGATCCCTATACGGGAATGCAGGTAAATTATTATATGGATCCCAAAACAGGAAAGCCGGTCTATACCAATGCGTATCCATATTATTGGACGGCATACTCTGGAGGTATTCCCTACTACGGACTTCCCTATTACAGCAATTCTCCCATAGTCTATTCGCAGAAATATCTATCGAATCCGTATATGCTGCCCACCATATTCCAGTAACAAAATCTTGCTTGCCAGTGCCAACGAACGTAGCATCTTCTTTCTTTTTCTGTGCTTCACCTTCCGAGCTTCGCTTGGGCCGGGCCAGATTGAGGTAGAATTGGTGCTACAGAATCTTCCTCTAAACTCCCAGCTGCGGTATGTGCGTCATGTATTCCTTGCGCACATCCTCCGGATCAATGTGATAGTAGATGTCCACTGCCTCCTTAATCGTGTCTCCTCGGAGCCATTTCACGTACTCACGCCTCATCCCGGCCCTGAGAAGATGAGTGGTGAACCAATGTCTGCAGCAGTGAGGCCCGAATCTTTCAGCGAGCTTATTCGATTCGGGATCGTGCAGTCCGATTACTTCCGCATGCTTGGCAACCAATCTCTCAATCTGGTTCTTGCACATGCGCAATCCTATTCTGGAAAGGAACAGAGCTGGATGTTTATTCCCTTTTCTCAGGGCCCGGATGGTCAGCCAGTGGCTCAGGACATTAGCCGTTTCATGATCAAAATAAAGCAATTTGTTTGAGCGCTTTGCGGTTTCTTTCAGTGTAAGGCTGAGCCCACGTAAGTTCACGTCCGAAACGTCCAAAGAGGCCAACTCACCCAGTCGCATCCCTGTTTTCAAGAAAAGCAAAATCATTGCCTGGTCTCTCGTCTCCAAAGTCGCGCTCACCAGCTTTGCAGCATCTTCAATGCCGATTATCTGGCGCTGTTCCGAGTCGGAGTCATTTTTATATACGCTCAGATAGCGCTTCATAAAAGGCGGAATCGGATTGGTGGCGATCAACTCTTCTTCCTCCAGGTATGAATAAAAGCAATTAATTGCGGTAAATCCGCGCTGGATTGATTTGAACTTTAAGCTGCGCTCTTCCTGCAAATAGTAGAGATAATCCTTGAGATCATTTTTTGAGATCACAGTAACGTCTATATTTCGCTCATTTAGCCAGAGGCAGAACCGGTGTATTGTTTGAGCATATCCTTCCGCAGTGGCAAATTTACGCAACTCACAATCTTTTCGGAAAGCCATGATTAAGCTGTCGGAGCTTCGTTGACTTGGGCTCAATGGAGCTCGGCATGAAGACTTCATTGCCTCATTCATTTAATCCATCTCCAGCCCTGGCAATCTTCCTTCACCAGCCCATAGCGCTGCAGGGCTTCCAATTGATTCCTGACCAGGCGAGTTGTTGCTAGATCGCCGGGGTCTATCTTTAACGCATCAAAAAGAGCTTTGCTGTCCAGAGTCTTTTTGTTTGATTTCAGGAGGCTGATGAGATTGAGATCGTAGCTGCGCATGCCTTCGCCCGCCGGCGTAAGTTCCTTGAAGCCGGCATGCTGCACACGATAAAGTTCAGATTCATACTTCTCGATGAGGTTGGCCTGCAGCCGGATCTCTCGCTCAACCTTTGCGATCTTTTCCTTCAGGGACTCATTCTCTTTCAGCAGATCTGGCCGGGGATTGTTATCAATCTTCACCCTTAAGGCTTCAAGGCCTTCGAACACTAGCTTGCTCAGGGTCGTGCCATGCTCTTTGGCCTTCTCTTCCCAGAAAGTCTTCTCTTCGCGTGTATCAAAATAGACAGAGATATAGCGACCTACAAACTCTTTCGGGGGCATGATTTTTTCTCTGAATAATCAGCTATTTAATCCAACCGTAGTTTTGCTAACGCTTCATAAAGAACCATACTAATCACTCCAACGAACTATTTAAAAATATGGTGAAACTATCCATCGACACCGCGGATTCTGCTGCGAATCGGCGTGACATGATGATGCGAAGATGGATAGGGGACTGCTGACCGGCGCGGACATGCTTTCTCGGGAAGGTGCATCAGATTCAGCTAATTTGCCGGTCCCATTTTGCGGGAGAATCGGCATGAACATCGGTATGAGCATCGGTATGATCGGCATGAGCGTCGAATTTAGAACACCGATTTGAGCATCTGCATGAAACTGGTGCTCATGAATCTCAGTTCTCATCATTTCGATCTATGCATGAGCACTTGAAAAACCGTCTGCAAATGTGGCTTTATCCGAGCTGTGCCCTGCGGCATCTCGCATTGGAAGTATTGATATACTCCGACGTTTTCTCAACTCAATGGCACTGTCTAGCATGTTGCATGTAAGCACGCAAATCAAATTCTTCAGGGAATGAAAATGAATTACTGGCAACCGAAATTGGAGCTAATGAATAGAAATGAGCTGGAAGAGCTGCAGCTACAAAGGCTCAAGAGCGTCATAGAGAGGGTCTACAAGAACGTCCCGTTTTACCACAGCAAGATGGATGAAGCAGGGATCAAGCCCCAGGATATTAAAAGCTTGAAGGACCTCTCCAAGCTTCCCACCACTCGCAAGGTGAATTTGCGAGAAAATTATCCATTCGGCCTGTTCGCCGTTCCGCGCGATGAGGTCGTCCGGGTTCATGCCTCCTCAGGAACCACGGGAAAGCCCACCGTCGTCGGCTACACCGCCAACGATATCGCCACCTGGTCGGATCTGATGGCCAGGGACTTCGTCATGGTCGGAGTCACCAAGGGAGACATCTTCCAGAACGCCGTGAACTACGGCTTTTTCACCGGCGGCCTCGGAGTGCATTACGGCATCGAGCGCATGGGCGCGATGGCCGTGCCCTCGGGCGTGGGCAACACCGAGCGCCAGCTTGAGATCATGATGGACTTCGGCGTGACGGTTCTGCACTGCACGCCCTCTTACGCGCTCTATTTGGCCGAGACTGCCAAGGCCAAGGGCGTCGTCGATAAATTGAAGCTGCGCATCGGTTGCTTCGGTGCCGAGCCCTGGTCGGACGAGTCCCGCAAGGAGCTGGAGGAGGCGCTGCACATCAAGGCTTACGATTCCTACGGCCTGTCCGAGATGATGGGCCCCGGTGTCGCTTTCGAGTGCCAGGAGCAGAACGGTCTGCATATCTGGGAAGACCATTTCCTGATCGAGATTCTGGATAAGGATGAGCAGCCTTGCGCACCGGGCGAGCCGGGCGAGCTGGTCATAACATCGCTTACCAAGGAAGCCATGCCGCTCATCCGCTACCATACCGGCGACGTGACCTACATCATGGATGAAAAATGCAGTTGCGGGCGCACCAGCCGGAAGCTGCACCGCTTCCTGGGACGGGCGGACGATATGCTCATCGTGCGCGGCATCAACGTCTTCCCCAGCCAAATCGAGGACGTGCTGGTGAGCATTCCTGAGATCGGCAACTACTTCCAGGTCGTCGTTGACCGCAAGCGGCACGGCTTAGACGAGATCAGCATCCAGGTGGAGATGAAGGATGAAGCCTTCACGGGAGAGCTGCAGGATCTGGCTAAAATCCAGAAGAAGGCGGAGGAGAAACTTAAGTCCGTTCTGAATGTGCGCAGCAAGATCGAGCTGGTGGAGAAGGGCTCCATTCCGCGAACGGCAGGAAAATCCAGGAAGGTCGTTGATCTGAGAGATGTTTACGCCAAGGACGATAAAGCCGGGGCCAAGAAATAAGGGGGAAAAAGAGCTAACGACTCCGCTTTTCCTTTATATTTTCCTTTATATCTTAAGCCTTTTTAGGGGGGGAAAAAAAAAATCACAGCAGTTCCAGAGCTTCTTTTCCGGTGATGCCGACCTTCAATCCCAGTTTTTCCGCCGCAGGATTCACCTCTTTGATGATTCCTGCCATCAGATCGTCAACCGTGGCGATGGAGCTGCCGCTCGACGGTCTGACCTTGGCAGCCGGGTAGCCGAAGTTGTTCAAAGCCGCCACATCAAATGCACCGCAACCGACCATTCCCACATCGGTTACAACATTGACGAGGTTGATCGCGCCCAGTGGAATAACGTAACCGTCGGCCTGCTTCTTGGCAAGCTGCACTTTTATGTGTTTCATATCATCATGCTCTTAAGTCATTTCGAATTGCGTTTCATTTATGTGACCACTCCCGCCCCCTAAAGGGGACGGGCTTCTACGGTTTTGATTCCGACAGATTGTAATCCCAATCTGAGTATGTTGATTGCCGCGTTCCAGTCTCTATCTAAGGAGAGGCCGCATTGGGAACAATTGTGTACCCTCTCCGAGAGATCCTTTTCAACCAGAATACCACACCTTGAGCACATCTTAGAAGTGTTTCTTGGATCTACCAGGACTACCATCGAACCAGCATTTGCAGCTTTGTAGGATGTTAATGTCA
>Ga0310040_1000872_pt1 | contig 24989 bp, 26 predicted proteins | sample EPASupsiteHSE623_FD_200237 | JGI IMG/M metagenome (GOLD analysis project Ga0310040, IMG submission 200237) | Bioremediated contaminated groundwater from EPA Superfund site, New Mexico - Sample HSE6-23 (v2) (version 2) | ecosystem: Environmental > Aquatic > Deep subsurface > Groundwater >... | reverse complement strand
CAAAATGGCAGCTCTTGGAGCTGCGATGCGTAAACTCGTCCACCTGTGCTTCGGAGTACTGAAAAATCAGATCCCTTACCAAGCAAATTATGAAAATACCGCTTGCGCCTAAAGACGGTATCTACGCGCATGCGTGACACGGGGGCGGTAGGAGCGGGCCATGCCCGCGATGTGCTATCGGTTGGCGGGTCGCCGCAGACACGGCAGCAGAAAGGGGACCGCTTGGCGATAGCGCTCGTAGTCGTCGCCAAAACGACTGGCCAGGATGCGTTCTTCCCGGCGGAGCGCGGCAATCGACCACAGCAGGAACACGGGGTAGGTGACCAGCAGGGCGGTGGGCGACCGGATGAGGAGAATGGCGGCAGAGACGGTAACTGCCGCAGGTAACCAGCCGCCTGGCCGGACGAAACGGGCTGGGGGTGCCGTTGCCCCGGCGCTCGAGATCAAGGGTCGACCAGGCGATCAACCCCACCCCGCCCAGCGAGAGGCAAAGCGCCAGGGCCATGACCGCCATCCCGCCGGGGAGGCGGGGCAGGGCGAGGAGCCGGTCCAGCAGGAAACCGGGGCCCAGGACCAGCAGGGGCAGGGCGCCGTAATAAAAGAGCATGGCCCTGATCTGCTGCCGCACGATATCGGGATGAAAGAGTGCCACCACAGCCTCCGGGGCGGTTTATATGGAAATCGCGGCTTGTTCTTCGTCACCCCGGCGCAGGCCGGGGACCAGGAACCTTCGCCTGACCCGGAACCCTTTTCTGGATTCCGGCCTGCGCCGGAATGACGGTCACGAGAGGTCTTGATCGTTCCACTGCGCCAGCCGTTGGTACGCGCCTTGGACGCTCCCGCGTCCGGATGTCGAGACGCCGGAGCGTCTGACCGGGTTCCCACGCTGGAGCGTGGGAACCATCGTAACGCATCCTCCGAGTCGGTTAGCGAAGACCGCTGGCCCGGCCCCCGCTTCGCAGCAATTGCACAAAGTCGGCGGCGCACAGCGGGCGGCTGAACCAGAAGCCCTGGATTTCGTCGCAGCCCTCGGCTTCGAGGAAACGCCACTGGGCCTCGGTTTCCACGCCCTCGGCGACCATGCGCAATCCCAGGGCCTTGCCCAGGTGGAGCATGGCCCGGACAATGGCCTCGGCCTCGGTATCCTGCCCCAGATCGGCGATGAACGACTGGTCGATCTTGATCATGTCAAAGGGGAAGCGGCGCAGGTAGGCCAGGCTGGAATAGCCGGTGCCGAAATCGTCCATGGCCAGGGAAAAACCTTTGCTTTTCAGTTTGTTGAGCAGTTCGTTCGCCGTTTCCGGATTATCCATGACCAGGCTCTCGGTGAGTTCCAACTCCAGGTTCAGGGGATGGAAACCGGTGTGGTCGATCACCCGGTCCAGCAAATCCAAGAGGGCCTGATAGCGGAACTGCCGGGCCGAGATGTTCACCGACAGGCGCAGGTCGAAATCGACAGCGCTTTTCCAGCGCTGGGCCTCGGTCACCGCCTGGCGCACCACCCAGTTGCCGATGGGGATGATCAGCCCGGTCTCCTCGGCAATGGGAATGAAGGTGTGGGGCAAAAGCCGCCCCTTGGTCGGATGATTCCAGCGGAGCAGGGCCTCGGCACCCGTGATCCGCTGGTCGCGCACGCTGTACTGCGGTTGATAGAACAGCTCCAGCTGGCCGGAAGTCAGGGCGTAGTGGAGTTCCTGCTTCAATTCCATCCACGCGGCCGCCCCTTTGTTGAACTCTTCCGAATAATAGCGGAACCCGCCCCGGTCGTGCATCTTGGCCCGGTACATGGCGGCGTCGGCGTTGTTGAGCAGCGTTTCCGGATCGTTGCCGTCCCGGGGATAGAGGGCGATGCCGACGCTGCACCCGATGTAGAGTTCCCGGTTCCGCATCTTCAGTTTCGCCCCGGTCTGATCGAGCAGGCGGCGGACGATGGTGGTGACGTGCCCCACGCTTTGCGGCGCGTGGAGCAGCACCACATACTCGTCGCCGGCAATTCGGGCCACGGTGTCGATATCGCGGACCGCCGAGGTGATCCGTTGGCCGAAGGCCCGCAGCACCTCGTCGCCGGCGCTGTGGCCCAGGGTATCGTTGACCTGCTTGAAATTGTCGATATCGAGGAAGAGCAGGGCCAGCAGGCGGCGGTCGCGCTGGGCCTGCACGATTTCCTGCTGCAACCGGTTGTTGAACAGATTGCGGTTGGCCAGCCCGGTGAGACTGTCGTAATTGGCCTGATGCTCCAGTTGCTGCTCGTACTGCTTTTGCGCGGTGACATCCTGGAGGGTCTCCACGGCGCCGATAATCCGGCCATCAAGGCCGTGCAGCGGCGCGGCGGTGAAATAGAGCCACTTGGGTCCGGACTGAAACGAGGGGAAGTGGGCGGTGGCCTCCCAGGCGTCCTCGATCAAGGGGGAGGGTTTGCAGGTGTTGCGGTACCGGTCCCCAATTTCCTCGATCTTGCCGTCGATGATCAGGTCGGCCAGCACCGGGCGTTCCTCGGGGTAGAAAGCCCGCCACAGCGCCGTGGACCCGATCATGTCACTGGCCATGGCCCCGTTGAGGGCCTCGCAGGCCCGATTCCAATGGGTCACCTCGTGGCGCTCGTTGAGGACGAACATCGGCACCGGCGAACCGTCGACGATCTCGCGCAGCAGGTGTTGGCTCGCCTGCCATGCCGCTGCCGCTTTCTTTTCCGCGGTGACGTCGCGCAGGGTCTCGATGGCGCCGATAATTTGCCCCTGGGCGTCTCTGAGCGCGGTGGCGGTGAAGGCGAGCCACTTGCCGCCCTCGGGAAAATGGGGAAAGAAATCCTCCGCCTCCCAGGTGCCTTCCAGGATGGGAGAGGGGCGGTACTTGCCGCGGTAGTAGTTTTCCACCTGATCCAGGCGGTCATCGACGATGAGATCCGCCATCACCGGCCGCTGTTGCGGGTAGAAGGGTACCCAGGCCCCGGTGGTGCCGATCAGTCGGGCCGCCGGCACCCCGGAGACGATCTCGCAGGCCCGGTTCCAGAGCACGACCTGGTGGCGGGCATTGATGACGAAGGTGGCGATGGGGCTGTTGCTGACGACCTGCGCCAGCAAGTCGTTCTCTTCCTTGAAGGCCTTTTGTCCGTCGTTCTTTTCCATGCCTGTCTACCTGGTGATGCTTGCGTGGGAATTGAAGCCGACCGAATTCGTCAAAAAACGACGACAGCGTACCATGTCTTGTCCGCCATGGAAAAGGGAAAGGCGCGGTGGGCCGAATCGGAAAGGGAAAAGAGGCGCTATTCCTCTCTGCCCGGTCAGGACGGCGTCCGCTCGGAATGGTCGAAGCTCAGGGCGCAAGCGGGTGGTCGGGTTCAGGTTCGGACCACCTTGGCGAAGGCCTCCAGCCCTCCCTCCACGTACCGGACCAGACGCCCGCTGTCCGCCAGTTTTTGTTGCACCGACTGGCTCACCGAACCGCCGCGGACGCAATAGACGATCACCTCTTCCTGCGCGGGAATCGTCGGCAACCATTGGTCGCTCTCGGCCGGGTTTTTCCACTCCGCCCCGGCAATGGTGTGCGGGGCTTGGTCGAAATCTTCCTTTCGCCGGACATCGAGCAGGGTGAATTGTTTGCCGGCGGCGAGCAGATCGTTCAATTCGACGGGGGGTATGCTCTTTTCCATGTCAATCTCCTTTATCCAAACAATTTCCAGAAAAATCCTACCCAAGAACAAATGAGCAAAACAGGGATCATCCCCAGTTTGCCCGAATGCATGGCCAGGTAGGACAGACCGGCGAGGAGCAGGCCGAACCAGTCGGCGGTGGCCAAGTGGGGGAGGGGAACGATTGCCCCGAGCAGGTGGATCGGATCGGTGCGGGCAAACAGGGCATGGATCCCGAACCAGAGGGAGAGATTGAGCACCACCCCGACCACCGCGGCGGTGATGCCCGAGAGAGCGCCGTTCATCACCCGGTTGTGACGCAGTTTCTCTACATAGGGAGCACCGAGGAAGATCCAGAGGAAACAGGGGGCAAAGGTCACCCAGACGGTCAAAGCGGCCCCCAGGGTCCCCGCCACATAGGGGTTGAGCGTGCCCGGATCGCGAAAGGCGGCGAGAAAGCCGACAAACTGAACCACCTGGATCAGCGGGCCGGGCGTGGTCTCAGCCAGGGCCAGGCCATCAAGCATTTCGCCGGGTTGCAGCCAGCCATATCCGGTCACCGCCTCCTGGGCCATGTAGGCCAGGACCGCATAGGCCCCGCCGAAGGTGACGGTGGCCATCTTGCTGAAAAAAAGTGAAATTTTGGTATAAACATGCTCCGGTCCGAGCAGCAGCAGGAGCAGCAGCACCGGTCCGAGCCAGATCGTCCCCCAAACGGCCAACACCTTGAGGCTGCGTTTCAAGGTGGGAGTAAACCGACCCTCGCTCTCCTTGGCCAACAGCATGTCGATAACCCCCTCGTTGCTTGCGGACGCGGTCAAGGTCGTACCACCGCAGATCCATTGGGGGCAGGCTTTGCCGAGATACTGCGGACACAACGTCATCCCGAGATACCCCAGAAGTCCGGAAACGACGATGACCAGGGGAAAGGGAGCCTGATAGAGAAACATGGCGAGAAAGGCGCAGCCGGCCACGACCATCAGGTAGGGCGTCTTCAGGGACTTGGCGGCGATGCGTAAAACCGCCATGACCACCACGGCCAGCACCGCCGGTTTCAGGCCGTAGAATAAGGCCTGGACCGCCACCACTCGCTGGAATCCCGCGTAGAGAAAGGTCAAGGCCAGGATGGTCAGCATGCCGGGAATGACGAACAAAAGCCCGGCCGCCAGGCCTCCCTTGGTGCCGTGGAGCAGCCAGCCGATGTAGATGGCCAGTTGCTGGGCCTCGGGGCCGGGGAGGAGATGGCAGTAGTTGAGGGCATGGAGGAAACGGTCGTTGCCGATCCATCCACGCTCTTCCACCAGCATCCGGTGCATGAGGGCGATCTGCCCGGCCGGACCGCCGAAGCCGAGCAGTCCAATCCGGGTCCAGACCTTGAGAGCTTCGCGGAAGGACACGACGGGTTGTTCCATTGCGCCAACTCCTCCCTGTTCGGAAAGATGCACGGTATCAGCCATTTGTTGCGGTCAGGCGCCGAAATAATTGAGGCAATCGGCGGTCAGTTTCTGATGCTCGCCCAACACCTTGTTGAAGCGGCAGTGCATGTCCTCGACCAGATGGAGGACGTATTCCCGGGCTGCTTCCTCGCCGTATTTGGCGGTAAACATCTTGGCGTTTTCCAGTACCTGGGCGAAATCGTGGCGTTCGTACTTGGTTGCCGGGCTGTCGATCCACTCGTGGACCTCGCGATATTCCTTGCCGGTGCGGTTGAGACTCGATTGGATATGAACCTTCAATTCAGGCATGACTGTACTCCTTTATGGTGGCAGTTGATGGGTTTGGTTGGGGTTGAGATTAGAGAGAGTCCGGTGACGGTTCCTCCTGGACGGTTGCCAGAAACAGGGGGATCGAGGCGCAGAGCAGGGCGGCGACCAGGGCAAAGGCGGCACCGTAGCCCAGGGAGGCCACCAGCAGACCGGTGACGATGGGGCCGGAGGCATGACCGACATCGAAGATGGTGCCGAAGGTGCCCATAGCGGCGCCGTAGTGCCGGGCCTTGCAGAAATCGGCCACCAGGGCTGCCGAGGACGAAGTGACCAGGGCCTCGCCCAGGCCGAAGACCATGCCGGCGAGCATCAGGGCGACAAAGCCGGTGAGGTAGGGGATGAGGGCGAACGGCCCGGCGCAGAGCAGCATGCCGGCCACGATCAGCGGCCGCCGGCCCCAGCGGTCCGAGACCTGGCCCATCAGCGGTTTGGCGACCAGAGTGACCACGATCTGGGCGCCCCAGAGCAGCCCGGCCTGGAAGACGTTGAGTCCGGCCACCGACACCGCGTAGATCGGGAGAAAGGCCTCCAGCGCGCCCATGCTGATATTCTGGATCCCTTCCATGGCCGCGGTCATCAGCACCCGTCGGTCGGCGGCCACCTCGCGGATACCGCGAAGAAAGAGATGAAAGCGTTCCGTCAGTCCCTGGCCTTGGGCCGGTCGGTCGCCGTTGCGGAGGGTGATCAGCCCCAGGATCAGGGCGGCGGCGCCGGTGAAGGCGCTGAGCAGGAAAACGGTGCGGTACGCGCTCAAACCCGCTTGTTCCCCGCCGCCGAGGAAAAAAAGCACCGAGCCGCCGATGGGCGCGCCCAGGAGGGTGCCGGCGATACCCACCGAGGAGAACCAGCTCAGCAACTCTCCCTTGCGGTTGCCGGCCACATCGGCGACCACCGCCATGGCCACCGGGCCGTAGATGGCGGTGGCCAGGCCGTGGAAAAACCGCACCGCCACCAGGGCCGCATAGTGGGTGATGAACAGATAAGCCAAGGGCATCAGGCCGAAGACCAGCAGGCCGGCGAGCATGGTCCGGCGGCGGCCGATAACATCGGAAATGGCGCCGGAGGGCATCTTGAACAGAATACCGGTGACGGTGGAGATGCCCACCGCCAGGCCGATTCCTTCCGGTCCGGCGCCGAGGGCGGCGGCAAAAAGCGGCAGCACCGGGTTTCGCGCCAGGGCATAGGAAAAGCGGGCCAGGAAGCCGATGGAACAGAGGGTGCGGAAAAGACCGTTGGCAATCGCCGGAGAGGTCAAGGTCGTGGCATTCATTGCGGGGTATCCGGGGTGGTTTTGCTCAGGCCGGCATGGAGGGCGTCGAAGAGCAGCAGCGCTCGATCCAGTACCTGATGGTCGTCGGCAAAGAGGGCAATCAGGCCGTCGAGCAGGGTCTTCAGGAAGGCGGCATCGTCCGGCAGCGCGCCTTCCTGGACATCGACGGCCTTGACCAGTTCGCCGATCTTGGCCACCGGGGGGGTGAGCAGACCGAAGCCACGCGCCATGACCTCGAAGGTGATCGATTCGCCCTGGTGGGAAAACTCGACCCCATTGATATCAAAAGGGATTTCGTCAACCGTGGCCGTCTCGCCGGGCAGGAGAAAACGGATGGTGGCTTGCGGATCGATGAATCGGCGGATCAACCAGAAACTGCCCAGCCGGTCGACGTAGGGGCGGGCCCTGGTGACCCAGGTGCGGGCCCGGTAGGCGGAGCGGTCGAGAGGCGGCTGGGGAGCAATCTCTCCCTCCGGGTTACGTAGCTGGGCCTCGGCGGAATCGAGCAGGGCAAGGGTCCTGGTCGCCGTGCCCGAAGGAAAGAAATCCCGTTCCCGCAGGGAATTGCAGCGCTTGCGCAGTTTGCGCAGGGCGGCCAGGCGTTCCCTGACCCGGTCCGGGGTCTGTTCCTGAATCAAGATTGCCGTCAGTTCGCGCGCCTCGGCCTGGATTTGGGCGAACTCCTGGTCGACCTGGGCCTGGAACAACTGTTCGATCAGCCCGTCGGTCATGCCCTCGATTCGGGCACATTGCAGGGCAATGGCCTCGCCTCCCAGGCTGGTGACCTCGCCGATCAGCCAGGTGACGTTTTCCAGCAGGTCGTCACGGTTGGGAAGGATCTGGAGGCCGGTCTTGAGTTGCACCGCGCCGGTGGCCGAGATGCGGCGCCAGATACGCATCCGTGCCTTGGCATTGATCGCCGGGATCGAATAGGAGAAGAGAATCCATTTTTCATTCATAATGAACAAAAATATGTTACATGTATAACTATGTCAAGGTGGAAAAATGGGTCGGGAAAGGGAAGGGGGAGCGTGAACGGCAAGGGGAAAACAACGGGGCAGGGATCAATCCGAGGAAGCCGTTACCGGATAGATCTTGAATTTTTCGACAAATCCGGTCGGCAGATAGCTGAGTTTGGCCTGGCGCAAACCGGGGTCGCCTAGGTCCTGCTCTCGATTGATGGTGGCGTAGTCCTCGGGCAGGATGGCGGCAAAGGATTGGTTGATGAACTGGTACAACCCCTTGTAGCCGGGCACCGCCTTCTCGAAGTGGATGGCGAAACTGGCGCCGCCGGCCAGCTCCTCGCCCAGCACATAGGCCACCGGCCGGGAGGCCACGTAATAGATGCCGCCACAGAGTTGCAGCTCTTCCATCATTGCCAGGGCTTCCCGCGCCGCCTCGTAGTCTCCCGGCATGTCGGTGCCATGGCGCCAGTCGTCGAGCACGCGCAGGGCGTCGTTTCGGAACTCCGCCCGCAGGGGTTTGGCCGCAAAGGGGTGGTTGCTGGTGAAGGCCTTGATCAGATTGCGCTTCTTGTGGTAGTTGCGGCCGCCCAGCAGGGCCAGATCCTGTCGGCGGTAGAGGTAGTCGAAATTGTCCCGATCGGCGATCACCCGGTAGCCCCCCTGCTCCAGGAGCGCTGCCTGGGCCTTGGGGGCGCACTTCAGCATCCCGTGGTCGCGGAAAAGGGCATCCAGCAGCGGCTCTTCGGGCAGGCCGAAGGGCAGCATGAAAAAGGGGGCGGCGCCATCCCGGCCGAGGATGACCGGGGTGGTGTCGGCGAGCGCGGCCACGGTGTAGTGGTGGGTGGCGCGGAACAGATAGAGGTTGGCAAAGGTGAATTCGGAAACGCCGTCCTGCAACCGGCGGAAAAGCGGGTGCAGCAGCGGTCGGTGATCGAGGGTCGGGACGGCGGATTGCGGATAGATGGGCAGCATGGGCAGTACGAGGCAAGGGAGGCAAGGCCGCAGAGGTTGTCGATGGCGCTGCCTCCCGAGGCCGGGGCGATCAGGGGGGCGATCGGCAGCACATGCCTACCATAGCCATCATGGGATCGCTCGGCAAGGGTTGGGCGAGGCCGGAAGACGGCTCAAGATCATCGGTGAAAGAGGGCTTCGGCGGTGCTGATCACCTGGGCGCTGGTGAAATCCTCCATGCCGTGAATGACCTGGTTGCCGACAATGTGCATGGCATCGAGAAAGGCCGAGGCCTGTTCGCCATGGGCAGCGGTGAGGGCGGCTACTACTTGCGGACAGAGATAATGGATGCAGCGGGGTGACTTGAACATCCGCAGCGAACACCCGGTGGTGGTGAGATGGCTGCAATAATCCGGTCGGAGCAGGCGACCCTGCACCAGGGCATGGGCATGTTCCCGTTGCTGCAGGCCGGTGAGGATGTGGGCCAGGTGGAGCGCATTCTGCGTCGGCCGGGCGAACATGATATCGGAAAACGAGAGGATGACATGATGTTCACCGTTGCAGCAGCCCACCGGCGGGCGTGGGCAGGCATGGGCGCAGATCTGCCGGATGGCGTCTTCTCCCTCCTGGATGACGTCGAGTTGGCGAACATAGAGGGAATAACGGATGGCGGCCTGTCGGATCAGGGTGGGTTGACCGCCGAGATGGAGGCTCAACCGTTCGATTTGGTAGGCGGTCCGATCGCTTTCCAAAAATGGCCACGGGGCAACATCCAAGGCGTCGAGATCGGCCCGGACAGATCGAATCGAGTTTTCGGGAAGGCTGCCGAGCCAAACCTCAAAGGGCATGGGAGCCTGGCCCTGCGCCGGTGGCGCGGTTCCCTGAACGGGCCCGGCGGGCTGGGGTCAGGGTGGGATCCGGGGCAAGGCGAGCAGACGGCTTGCATGGCAAGGGCGGGGATGGGGGCGCGAGAGGGACGGGAACGGCGGCGGGCTGGCGGGTTTTCATGGGTTCCGTCCTCGGTGTCGGTCCGGGCAAATGGCGATGATTCTTCCCAAGGGGCGGAAGAATGGAAAATCAAAATGTGGTATGCTGGGGTGCGGCGGGGAAGCATGCTATTCGCCCAGCACCTTGGCAACGATCATCGCCTTGGTGTAATGATCCGGCTCCGGGGACTTCCAACTGATGAACTGCTTGATCACCCGGCGATGGTCGCCATGGTCCTCCTTGCACTGGTCGCAGATGGATGGGGCATTGTCCCGGTACATGATGATCTTGCTGGCCGGATCGCCGGACTGGTCGATCGCCGCCATTTTCCGGCAGCCGCAGTCGAGGCGGATCACCGCCACCCCCACTCCGTCCGGGCTGCCCTCCAGGATGCCCTCGATCATTGCCTGTTCGCCTTTTTCTGGGGTGTAGGCGGCCTTGCCGCGTGTCTGCTTTTTTGCCATGGTCGTCGAGCCTCGGGTTGAATGGGATGAGACAGGCTTCTTGTACCCTTGTTTCGGGGAAGTGCAAACGAAAAAAGGATCGCGGGACGCCAGGCCGAGCGGAGGTTTCGGCCGCGATATCGTCCTGCCCCCGGCTGGTGCGAGGCCCTTGGTGGGGGGTAATCGTCCGGGACGTCAATGTCTTTTAGCTTGACAAACCCTGGCCGGTCCTTTAAAGAAAATTGATTTTTGCGTCTTGTTTTACCTTGAAGCCGAGGTCGCAATAATGTTGCCAAGTCCTTAATTCTTTTATTGTGGAGGTTGTGCCATGTGGGAAATCGTTGTTGATAAAGACAAATGTTCCGGTGATGAAGAGTGTGTAAACGCCTGTCCCGCGCAGGTTTTCGAGATGCAGGGCGGCAAGGCCGAGCCCGTGCATTCCGACGAGTGCCTGGGTTGCGAGACCTGCGTTGAAGTGTGCCCCGAAAGCGCCATCACCGTTACCGAAATCTGATCGCACCGCACCATCGGGTCGATCAATAAGCCCATCCCTCGCCGGGGATGGGCTTATCTTGTTTCTGGGGTCGCAAACCCATACCAGGCCACGATGAACCCTTGGGGAAAACCCGGCGTGCCGCGGACGGTCCATCTGTTCGCCGCCCCCTTTCTCTGGACCGCCATCGGCAGCCTGCTGCTGGTGCGCGGCTGGGGCTGGCTCGATCCGGGACCGGGTCGGCTTCTGCTGCTGGTGGCCGGGGTATTGGGCACCCTGAAATCGGTGTTCATTCTCGACAAGGTGGCCCGACGGTCCCTGGAGCGGATCGTCCGGTTCCGGGACGGCACCTGTCTGGGCGCCGTCTATTCGTGGAAAACCTGGTTGCTGGTGCTCCTGATGATGACCGCGGGCTTCGTCGTGCGCACAATCACCCAGCCGGGGCCAATGATCGGCACCTTGTACTGCGCCGTCGGCTGGTCCCTGTGTCTGTCCAGCCGGTTGGGCTGGCGGGAATGGTTCAGACAGATGAAACGCCATGAACTCTCTTAATCGGATTGCGATCAGCCGCTCGGCGCTGATCCACAATTTTCAGGTCTGTCGGCAGTGGGCCGGGGAGGCGGCCATCATGCCCCTGGTCAAGGCCGACGGCTACGGCCACGGCATGATCGACTGCGCCCGGATCTTCGCCGACCAGGGCGCGGCGGCTTTCGGCGTGGCCGAGACCATCGAGGGCGTCCGCCTGCGCCGGGCCGGCATCACTCAACCGGTGCTGGTCCTGGCCGGGGTGATGCCGGATACCCTGCCGACCATCGTCGAGGCCCGGCTGACGCCGGTGGTGACCGACAAGACGATCCTGCCCGAGTTGTCGCGGCTGGCCGGGGTCCAAGGCACCGACATTGGGGTGCATCTCAAGTTGGATGCCGGCATGGGCCGCCAGGGATTTCTGCCGGCGGATTTTGTCGACCTGGTTCGGGCGGTCCAGCAACTGCCCCATCTGCGGCTCGACGGGGTCATGGCCCATTTTCCCCTGGCCGACGACCGGCAATCGGCCAGTTCGACCGAGGTGCTGCGCACCTTTGTGGCCACCACCCAATCGTTGGCCGGTCTCGGCTGCGGGAAATGCTGTCTCCATCTTGCCAACTCCGGCGGATTATTTTATGTTGCCGGCGCCCGGCTCGACATGGTCCGGCCGGGCATCGCCCTGTCCGGCTATTCCCCCGCCGGCGCCGCCGGCGGCATTGCCGCCTTGCCGCCGCTGCTGCGGCCGGCGATGCGGTTCTCCAGCCGGATCATCCAGGTGCGCCGGGTCCCGGCGAACAGCGGTCTGGGCTACAGCCATCTGTTCACCACCTCCCGGCCCTCCACCATCGCGGTGCTGCCGGTGGGCTATGCCAACGGCTATTTGCGCAACCTGACCAACCGGGCCCAGGTACTGATTGGCGGCCGTCGCGTCCCGGTGGTCGGGCGGGTCTCGATGAACCTGACCCTGGTCGACGTCACCGACCTCCCCGAGGTGCGGGTGGGCGACGAGGCCGTGCTGTTGGGCCGCCAGGGCGAGGATGCCATCACCGCCGACGAGGTCGCCGACTGGATGGAGACCATCAGCTACGAGGTGCTCTGCCTGTTCGGTCAACTGAACGAGCGGGAACTGGTCGATTAGGGGCAACGGTTCCTGCCTCGCTGCCGAAAAAGACAAACAATTTGGGTAGGTCATGATCAAGTCACAAATCAAGGCAATCGTCGACCGCTGTTTCGCCGAGGGCGTGCGGCGGGGCTACTGGAGCGCGGCCGCCGAAGGCCGCTACACCATCGAGGTGCCCAAACGCGAGGGCCAGGGGGATTTTTCCACCAACTTCGCTCTGGTGGCCGCCGGGGTCGACAAGCGCAAACCCCGCGATCTCGCCGGCCCCATGGCCGAACTCCTCGGCGACCAGCCCATGGTCGCCCGGGTGGACATCGCCGGTCCCGGCTTCATCAACCTCTTCCTCGACCAGACGATCTGGGCTACGGTCCTGGCCCCTATCTACGCCCAGGACGAAGGCTTCGGCCGCTCCGAGGAAGGAAGCGGCCGCCGGGTGCTGGTGGAGTTCGTCAGCGCCAATCCCACCGGTCCCCTGAGCGTGGGCCACGGCCGCAACGCCGTGCTCGGCGACGCCATTGCCCGGGTGCTGGAAGCCAGCGGCTATACGGTCCAACGGGAATACTATTTCAACGATGCCGGCCGCCAGATGCGCATCCTGGGCGAATCGACCCGGGCCCGCTATTTGGAGCTGCTCGGCCTGGCCCACACCTTTCCCGAGGACGGCTACCAGGGCGATTATATCTACGACATCGCCCGGTCGATGCTCGCCGAGGCCGGCGACGGCTTTAAAGACGCCGAGGTCGGGGTGTTCAAGGACCGGGCCCAGCAGGCCATCTTCGCCGACATCGACGCCACCCTCAAGCGGATCGGCATCGGCTTTGACACCTATTTCAACGAGCACACCCTCTACGAGGACGGCCGGATCTACGAGGTGGTCGACGCCCTGAAAGCCAGGAACCTAGTCTACGAAAAGGAAGGGGCCACCTGGTTCAAGACCACCGAGATGGGCCAGGAGCAGGACCGGGTGATCATCAAGAGCACTGGTGAGCCCACCTACCGGCTGCCCGACATCGCTTATCACTGCGACAAGTTCAAGCGCGGCTACGACTGGATGGTCAACGTCTTCGGCTCCGACCACATCGCCACCGTGCCCGACGTGCTGGCCGGGGTGCGGGCGCTCGGCTACGACGATTCCCGGATCACCGTGGTCCTCTACCAGTTCGTGACCCTGCTCCGCGATGGCAAGCAGGTGAAGATGTCGACCCGCAAGGCCACCTTTGTCACCGTCGACGAGCTGGTGGACGAGGTCGGTCCCGATGCCCTGCGCTTCTTCTTCCTCATGCGCAAGCCCGACAGCGCCATCGAGTTCGATCTCGATCTCGCCAAGAAGCAGAGCCAGGAAAACCCGGTCTATTACGTCCAGTATGCCCATGCCCGATTGTGCAGCATCGAGAAGATGGCGATGGAGCAAGGGATGGTGGTCGATTCGGCGGACCAGGCCCTGCACCGGCTGGTCGAGCCCGAGGAACATGCCCTGCTCAAGACCCTGGCCGATTATCCGGCCATGGTGGCCGGGGCCGGGGCTGATCTCGCCCCCCATCGGGTGATCTTCTACCTGATGGAGCTGGCCGCCCAGTTCCACGGATTTTACAACAAACATAAGGTGTTGACCGCAGACCGCGAGTTGACCGGCGCCCGTCTGGCCCTGTGCGGCGGCTTGAAGCGGGTGTTGCGCAACGGCCTCCACCTGGTCGGGTTGACCGCACCGGAGAGCATGTAGCCAGGAGAGCGGAACCATGGTTTTTTTAGGCTGCGGCCTTGCTTTTCCGGGCGAACTCCTTACACATCACTTGCACCCGTCTGCCCCGACAGGCGTTGAGGGCGCGGCGGCGGGGACGATCACGGGGAAGCGTGGGACTGTTTAGGCGGAACAATCCGGTATCGGTCGCGGAGAAGCCGAAAGCTTTTCGGATCGAGCTGGGCTGGCGCGGGATGTTCGGCCTGGTGGTGGTCTGTTTTTGTCTTTTTTTGTGGATGTTCCTGCTCGGCCTCTGGGCCGGCCAGACCATCCTCCTGCCGCCCCGGCCCCCCCAACCTGCGCCGGTCGCGGACGCCTTGCGCTCGCCGGTGGACGGAACCCTTTTAGAAAACGGCGGGTTGCAGCGGCAGCAGCGAACACCGGCACCATAACGACCATCAGGGATGAGCACGAAAAGAAACCAACGAGGACGACGGCCACGGATTTCCCTGATGGCAGGGTTGCGGCGGGCGGTCTCCCGGCACCTCAACAAGCATCTGGTCGTCTATCTGCCGGCCCTGGCGCCGTTGGTCTTCTTTTTCCTGGCCCACGGCGTCACCGTACTCGCCCTGATCCTGATCAAGTCCGGGGTCCTGCCCCAGGGACAGGTCCTGCACAAAACCCTGGTCACCTGGGCGGTCTACGGCATTCTACCGTTGTTGCTGTGCTCCTACGGTTGTTTTTTTGCCGTGGCCCGGCCGGCGACCGGGGTGCTGGCGCGGCGGTTCCCCGAATGGACCCCGACCAGGCTCACCCTCGCGGCCGGGGCGGCCTACGGGGCGGCCGTCGGGCTCGCCCTGTTGGTGCTGCTTGAGCCCGGATCGCTGCTCCGCGTGCTTTTTCTGCTGACCGTCGGCATGGCCACCGGTCTGGGCAACTGGTTGTTGTATCGCAAACTGACCGTGACCGTGGTTGCCGCGGATGAACCAACGGTCGGCTGATAACGGTCTTCAGCGGCAGGGGAGGAAACATGGCCAATTCGGAGAAGATGAAAAGATCCGGAAGGATACGACCTGCCCGCATGGGCGATGTCCGGGCCATTCACGCCCTGCTCACCACCTTTGCCAACAAGGGGCTGATGCTGCCCCGTTCGATCAGCTCCCTCTACGACCATCTCCGCGATTTCATCGTCTACGAGGAAGAGGGCACCATTTACGGGATCTGCGCCCTCCACATCTGCTGGGACGATCTCGCCGAGATCCGTTCGCTGGCCGTGGCCGAGGAACGGCAGCAATGCGGCATCGGCGCCCTGCTGGTCGAGTCCTGCCTGGACGAGGCCAGGAGCCTGGAAATCGACAAGGTCTTCGTGCTCACCTACCAGGCCCCGTTTTTCCGTAAATTCGGTTTCGAGGACCGGGACAAGCAGGATCTGCCGCACAAGATCTGGAGCGACTGCATCCACTGCGCCAAATTCCCCGACTGCGACGAAGATGCCCTGATCCGCATCGGACTGGCGCCGCACCGCGATCGGTAATCGTATGTTCGCTGAATATGAACGCTGTCGGTTCCAGTGACGGTGCCATGCCGGAGCAGGGGGACGGCGCGCCGTGCCCCTGCGTCACCCCGGCGCGGCCGGGAGTCAGGATGCTTCGCTTGATCTTTTCCGCCCACAGGGGTGGGATTCTGCACCCTTTTGCCTTGGCCCTCGGACGGTAGGAGCCCGGCCCTCCGGGCGATACTCGCATGCTGGTTGTTTCGTCAAACGATCCGATCTTCATGATTCGTCGTGGCCGGCCAATTGGGTCCAGCCATGCTGGTTATAAGAAAAACATGCCCTTATAGGGAGAGACATAATGGTTGGACGGGTACTTGCCAAGATATTCGGCAGCAAGAACGACAGGATGATCAAGCAGTACCGCAAGATCGTCAGGACAATCAACGATTTGGAACCCACGGTCGAACCGCTGTCCGATGCCGAGCTGGCCGCCAAGACCGTCGAGTTCCGGGAGCGGTTCGCCCAGGGCGAGACCCTGGACCAACTGCTGCCCGAGGCCTTTGCCGTGGTTCGCGAGGCGGCCCGGCGGGTGCTCGGCGAGCGTCATTACGATGTCCAGATGATCGGCGGCATCGTCCTCCACGAGGGCAAGATCGCCGAGATGAAGACCGGCGAGGGCAAGACCCTGACCTCCACCGCGCCGATCTACCTCAATGCCCTGGCCGGTAAAGGGGTGCACGTGGTCACGGTCAACGACTACCTGGCCCGCCGCGACGTCCAGTGGATGGGCGAGGTCTACCGCTTCCTCGGCCTGACCACCGGCTGCATCCTCCACGAGCTCAACGACGACGAGCGGCGCGAGGCCTACGGCGCCGATGTCACCTACGGCACCAACAACGAGTTCGGCTTCGATTATCTCCGCGACAACATGAAGTTTTCCTTAAAGGATTACTGTCAACGCGGCTTTGCCTACGCCATTGTCGACGAGGTCGACTCCATCCTCATCGACGAGGCCCGGACGCCACTGATCATCTCCGGACCGGCGGACATGACCACCGACCTCTATCTCAAGGTCGACCGGATCATGCGCCACTTCAAGGCTTCGGAGCATTACACCAAGGAGGAAAAATCCCGCCAGATCATGCTCACCGACGAGGGCGTGGGCCTGGCCGAGCAGTTGCTGGAGGTGGACAACCTCTACGATCCGCGCAACATCAACCATCTCCACCATGTCAACCAGGCCCTCAAGGCCCATTTCATCTTCCAGCGCGATGTCGATTACATCGTCAAGAACGGGGCTGTGGTCATCGTCGACGAGTTCACCGGCCGCACCATGGAAGGGCGCCGCTACTCCGACGGCCTCCACCAGGCCCTGGAGGCCAAGGAGGGGGTCAAGATCGAGAAGGAAAACCAGACCCTGGCCTCGATCACCTTCCAGAACTACTTCCGCATGTACCAGAAGCTGGCGGGCATGACCGGCACCGCCGACACCGAGGCGCCTGAGTTCAAGAAGATCTACAACCTCGACGTGGTGGTCATCCCCACCCACCAGAAGATGATCCGCAAAGACTACGCCGACGTCATCTACAAGAACCAGGCGGCGAAATATCGCAATATCGTGCACGAGATCAAGGAGTTGCACGAAAAGGGCCAGCCGATCCTGGTGGGCACGATTTCGATTGACGTCTCCGAGAAGATCGCCAAGATGCTGGTCAAGGAGGGCATCCCCCACGACGTGCTCAACGCCAAGCAGCACGAGCGCGAGGCCGAGATCATCGCCGGCGCCGGCCAGAAGGGGCGGGTCACCATTGCCACCAACATGGCCGGCCGCGGTACCGACATCAAGCTGGGCGAAGGCGTGCGCGAATTGGGCGGCCTGCATATCCTCGGCACCAGCCGCCACGAGAGCCGTCGCATCGACAACCAGTTGCGCGGCCGCTCCGGCCGTCAGGGCGACCCCGGTACCTCCCGGTTCTACCTCTCCCTGGAGGACGACCTCCTGCGGATCTTCGGCTCCGACCGGCTGCGTTCGATCATGGACAAGCTGGGCATGGAGGAGGACGAACCCATCGAGCACTCGATGGTCTCCCGGGCGATCGAGAACGCCCAGCGCAAGGTCGAGGGCCACAACTTCGATATCCGCAAGCACCTGCTCGAATATGACGACGTCATGAACAAGCAGCGCGAGGTCATCTACAGCCAGCGGCGCGAGGTCCTCGAAGGCGACAACGTCCAGCCCATTGTCGACGACATGATCGGCGATCTGCGCGACCAGATCGTCGCCGAATTTGCCCAGGGAAAGACCCCGGCCGAGGAATGGGATTGGCCGGCGATCGAGGAGCGGGTGGGCCAGGTGTTCAATCTCCAGCTCGAGTGGCCCGCCGAGGAGCGGCAGCATCTGGATCGCGAGTCGTTTGCCGAACAGTTGCGGCAGGCCGTTGACGCGGCCTATGCCCGTCAGGAGGAGCGCAACGGCGCCGAGCAGATGCGCCAGCTCGAACGGATGGTCCTGTTGCAGATGGTGGATACCCTGTGGAAGGAGCATCTCCTCCACATGGATCATCTCAAGGAGGGGATCGGCCTGCGCGGCTACGGCCAGAAGAACCCGCTCAACGAATACAAGCGGGAGAGCTTCAACCTGTTTCGCAACCTGATCGAGGCGGTCAAGCTGCACACCGTGGCCAACCTGATGCGCATTCAGTTGGTCCAGGAGGACGAGCTGGCCCGGTTGGAGGAGGAACGGCGGCAGCAGCGCGAGCAGGAGTTGGCCGCGGCCAAACGTTCCAGTGCCGAGGAGCCCGGCGAGATCGAGCGCAAACCCATCCACCGGGCCGAGGACAAGATCGGCCGCAATGCCCCCTGTCCCTGCGGTTCGGGGAAAAAATACAAGAAATGCTGCGGGGTGAACGCCTGAGCGGGCTGTCCAGTCGGCCGAATTGTTCCGCAACTGTCAGCCGTCAGCCCGCACGTGGGGCTGACGGCTTTTTTTGTTCTTTTTTCAGCCTCTGAGGCGCTGTGGATCGAACAGGTTTTTTTCCATGTGCTTGATCTCGTCGATGCCGGAAATGACGATCTCCGGGTCTGCCGCCAATGCCTCTGCCGCCAGTTTCTTGTCGTAGTCGAGGTGGGAGAGGATGTATTTGATGCAGTTGAGGCGGGCCTTCTTCTTGTCGTCGGAACGGAGGATGGTCCAGGGGCTCAGGGTGCGGTTGGATTCGTTGAGCATCTGGAATTTCTTCACCGTGTACTGGTCCCAGTAGATCTGGGCCAAGTTGTCCACCGGCGAGAGCTTGTACTGCTTGAGGATGTCGGTCTTGCGGGATTCGAAGCGCTTGGCCTGCTCCTCCTTGGAGACGGAAAAGTAGAACTTGAACAGCTTGATGCCGTCCTTGACCAGCATCTCCTCGAATAGCGGCACATCCTTCAAAAACCGTTTGTGCTGCTCGTCGGTGCAGAACCCCATCACCGGTTCGACCATGGCCCGGTTGTACCAGGAGCGGTCGAATAAAACAAGTTCGCCGCCGGCCGGCAGGTGGGGGACGTAGCGCTGGAAATACCACTGGGTCACCTCGCGGTCGCTGGGCGCGGCCAGGGCGACGATGCGGGTGTTGCGGGGGTTGAGGAAGGCGGAGATCCGCTTGATGGTGCCGCCCTTGCCGGCGGCGTCGCGGCCCTCGAAAATCACCAGCACCCTGGTGCCCTTTTTCTTCATGTCCTGCTGCAACTTCATCAGTTCGATTTGCAGCGTTTTCAGCTCCATCTCATAAGCCAGAGTCGCCTTGCTCACCCAGACCGATACCCGGTCGTCGTCCTTCTTTTCATCCCTGAATTGCAACGCCGTGCCTTCCTGGAGCCTGAAGTCGACCGCTTTGTCGTGCTCGTGCTTTTTCCCCTTGTCCTCGTCTTTCTTCTTCTTTTCGCCCATGGCTCTCCCCTGTGGCCGGCATGATGGTTGATTGCGATCCGTCATCGCCCCGCGTGCCTCGCGAAGTCGTTTTGCAATACGGCGGCGGTGGTCGAGACCGTGTCTCTTTGCTAGCAGGGTAACATAGATGGAGAAAAAGAACAGGCCGCCCGTCGTGGTTGGTGACTATTTCGACTCGCGGGGCGGGAAAACAGCGGGGGGCAAGGGCGTCCGGTCGGTCGCGGAGCGCGGGCGATCTAATTGCGTTTGCTGCCGGTGCGGAACATCTCGCCGTAGATGGTGGGCAATTGATGGGCTTCGAGGGCCCGGACCACCGCCTCGACGTCGTAGGGACAGCGATGATGGCTGACCGTGACCGTTCCCCGCTGCAATTCGAGGATGGCGTAGGAGGCATCGGGAAGGCCGTCAGCCATCCGGCCCACCGAACCGGGATTGATGAAATGGACGCCGCCCACATGGCGGTGATAGGGCGAATGCGAATGGCCGGTGATCACCACCTCGCAGGTCGTTTCCACGGCCAGCTCCCTGAACCGTTTGTCCGGGGTGTCGGCGCAGAGAAATTCCTCGTGATCGGTCGGGCTGCCGTGGAACAGGCCGATGAAGGTCTGGCCGAGGCGAAGGAGTTTCTTCTTTTTCAGTTCGAGCAGAAAGGTGCTGTTTTCGGGAGAGAGTATGGCCGCCGTGCTGGTGTACATGATCCGTTTTTCCGGCTTGGACGGTTTTTTCAGCACCTTGCCCTTGAGCAGCTTGATCACCCGGTCGTCAGTGTTGCCCCGGATGGTGAAGGCCTGGCGGTGCCGCAGCCAGTCAAGGGTTTCATTGGGAAAGGGCGCGTACACCAGGGAGTCGCCGCAGTTGAGGACGTGCTCGCAGCCCAGGGGCTCGACCTCGCGGCTGACGGCCGCCAGGGCCGGGTAATTGCCGTGGATGTCGCTGATCAGCAGGATTTTCATAGGATGGAGAAGCGTGCCGCCGGGTGGTGCCGCTGGGGGCATGTCGAACGGATGCATGGGTTGCCTGGAGCAGGACAGGGGCTTGGACTGGCGGCAACGGTTGCCAGTTTTCCCGTTGTTCGAGCCAGCGTTAAGGTGGCATACAACCCGGTGGCTGGTCAAGGAAAATAACCGTGACCCCGCGTGCTTCACCTTTTCCTTTTGCAGGGTATCTGGTAGAGTAAAGCGGTGTTGTTTTGATAACTTCAATAAAATACAGGATGTTTCATGCAGGTGAAAGGTTTTTCAGCCGCGGCGGTGCAGGCCGGGATCCGGTACGCTGGGCGGCTCGATCTGGGATTGATTTTTTCGCAGACCCCGGCGGTCACCGCCGGCGCCTTTACCACCAACAAGGTCAAGGCCGCGCCCCTTCAGCTCGATATGGAACGGTTGCGCTCGGGCCTGGCCCAGGCGGTGCTGGTCAACAGCGGCAACGCCAACGCCTGCACCGGCAAGGAAGGCATGGAGCTGGCCTTGGCCACCGGCGCCCTGGCGGCGCGGGAGTTGGGGATCGACCCGGCGCTGGTCCAGGTGGCCTCGACCGGGGTGATCGGCCAGCAACTGCGCCTCGACCCCTTTGCCCAGGCCATGCCGGGCTTGGTGGCCGACCTTTCCCCGGACGGCTTCGAGCACCTGGCCCGGGCGATCATGACCACCGATCTGGTACCCAAGGTCGCCACCGCCACCGTGGTCATCGACGGGGTCGAGGTGTCGATCCTCGGGGTGGCCAAGGGCTCGGGCATGATCATGCCTAACATGGCCACCATGCTCGGTTTCGTGGTCACCGATGCCCGAATCGTCTTCCCGGTGCTCAATCGCCTGGTGAAGTCCGGAGTGGAGCAGACCTTCAACCGGATCACCGTCGACGGCGACACCTCCACCAACGACATGATACTGGTGATGGCCAACGGCGAGGCCGGCAATCCCTGGATCGACGAGGAAAACCCGCGGGCCGCCGCCCTGTTCGGCGCGGCCCTGCACGGGGTCTTCAAGGAGCTGGCGCTGAAGATCGTTGCCGACGGCGAGGGCGCCACCAAGCTGGTCACGGTCAAGGTCACCGGGGCCAGGGACGAGGACGAGGCCTTGAGCGGCGCCCGGACCATCGCCAATTCGGCCCTGGTCAAGACCGCGTTTTTCGGCGAGGATGCCAACTGGGGCCGGATCATCGCCGCCCTGGGCCGGTCGGACTGCACCTTCGATCCGGGCCGGGTCGCCATCAGCTTCGATGCGGTCCGGTTGGTGGAAAACGGTCTGGCCCTGGGCGCCGAAAAGGAGGCGGCCGCCACCGAGGTGCTCAAGCAGCCCCGATTCACGGTCACGGTCCATCTCGGCGAGGGCCGCGCCGAAGCCGAGGTCTATACCTGCGATTTTTCCTACGACTACGTCAAGATCAACGCCGATTACCGGAGTTGAGGGAGAAGGCGATGCACCAACCCGGAGCGGACACCTGGTATCTGCCCGACGGGCTGCGGGCGGAAGCGCTGTTCTCGGCCTTGACCGCGGAGTTCGGTCTCGATGTCGCGCCGGCGTATGCGGCCACGGTGGTCTATGCCGATTCCTTTGACTGGCGGCTTTATCAGCAGGGCTATCTGCTCCATTGCCACGGCCGGTGTTGGACCCTGTATCATGGCGACAGCGGCGAGATCACGGTGCAGCAGGGGGGACCGGAATTGCAGGGTTCCTGTGCTGCCCGCGATTTCCCGCCGGGACAACTGCGGGAGCTGCTGGAGCCGCTCTTAAGCGTGCGCTGTCTGCTGCCGTTGGCTCCGGTCAGCCTGAGCGGCCGCCAGATTCGTCTGCTCAACCGGGATGAAAAAACCGTGGCCCGGATGGTGGTCGAAACCCAGCAGCCGACCGGCAAAGGGGTGGCTTTTCGCCTGGTTCGCCTGTTCGGCATCCGTGGGTATGACCACGAACAAACGCGTATCCGTCACATCCTGGAAGAACAGGGCGTGCGCGAAACCGCCTCGCCCCTGATCGGTTTCGAGGAGGGCTGCCTGGCCCTGGGACGGCGGCCCTTGGACTACAGCTCGAAATTCGTGCTCGAACTCGACGATGCCTCCACGGCCCGTCAGGCCATGGCCCGCGTCTATCAAACGCTGCTGGACAACATCCTCCGCAATATTCCCGGTGTGCTCGCTGGTTGGGACTCCGAGTTCCTGCACGATCTCCGGGTGGCCATCCGCCGCACCCGCTCGGGTTTGAGCCTGGTGAAACAGGTGCTTCCCGAGGAGACGGTCGACCGGTTCAGCCGGGAGTTCGGTCGCCTCGGCTCCCTGACCGGCCCCACCCGCGATCTCGACGTCTACCTGCTTAACCAGGACGCCTATCTCAATCGGCTGCCGCCCGCCTTGCGGCCGGGATTGCAGATCTTTTTCGCCGACTTGGGCCGCCGACGGCAAATCGAGCAGAAAAAGCTGGCACGGGCGCTGCGGGCCAAGAAGAACAGGGCCGTTCTGACCGCCTGGCATCGCGCCCTGAAGAGCCGCGACCGGCAACCGGCCCCCCTAGCTGGGATTCCCGTCAAGGAGTTGGGCCGGAAGATCATACTCAAGCGCTGCAAACGGGTATTGCGCGACGGCCGGGCCCTGAACGCCGATTCGCCCGATACCGAGGTGCATCGCCTGCGGATCCAGTGCAAGAAGCTGCGTTACGCCCTGGAATTTTTCAGCTCCCTCTTTCCCAAGCAGGAGATGCAGACCCTGATCCGGCACCTGAAAAAGTTGCAGGACATCCTCGGCGGCTTCAACGACCTCTCGGTGCAACAGGAAATGCTTCGCCTGACCTTGCGGGATCTGCGCACGGGGTCGCGCCGCAACCCGGAACTGACGGCGGCCCTCGGTGGCCTGATGCAGAGCCTCTATCAGGAACAGCAGGAATTGCGCACCCATTTTACCGAGGCCTTCTCCCAATTCGGCGATCCGGAAACCACGGCGCTTTTCCACGAGCTCTTTCGGCATGACCAGCATGGCAGGGCCAAATCGGCCGGCCACAACGAACAATAGCGGTAGGGCACGGCGCGCCGTGCCCCCTACTCCGGCATGGCGCCGCCCCGGAACCAATATCGTTCATAGAAAAAAGCAGGAGGCGGCATGAGCATCATCGCGGTGTATAACATCAAGGGCGGCGTCGGCAAGACCGCCGCTTCGGTCAATCTGGCCTATCTCTCGTCGCAACAGCGGGGGAAAACCCTGCTCCTCGACATGGACCCGCAGGGTTCGGCCTCCTTTTATTTCCGGATCCGCTCGCCGAAGAAGTTCGGCACCAAGAAGCTGCTCAAGGGCGGCCGGCACATCGAGGACAACATCAAGGGGACCGATTATCCGGGGCTCGACATGCTCCCCGCCGATTTTTCCTATCGCAACATCGATATCGCCCTGGACGAATGCAAGAAGTCGCACAAGCGGCTCGGCAAGGTCCTCCAACCCCTGCACGAGGAATATGACCGGATCATTCTCGATTGCCCGCCCAACCTCACCTTGCTGTCGGAAAATATCTTTTACGCCGCCGACTGCATTTTGGCGCCGGTGATCCCCACGACCCTGTCCCTGCTGGCGCTGGAGCAGTTATTCGAGTTTCTCGAGGAGATCGGTCTTGGCCGCGACAAGGTGCTGATCTTTTTTTCCATGGTCGAGAAGCGCAAGAAAATGCATGCGGAGATGATGCGGTCCCTGGGCAAGGAGAACGGGGTGCTGCAGGCGACCATTCCCTACTCGGCGGACATCGAACGGATGGGCATTTACCGGCAGCCCGTGGCCGCCGCCCTCCCCGGTTCGAGCGCCGCTGCTGCCTACGAGCGTTTGTGGCATGAAATCCAAGATCGCCTCGTTGTCTGAAACCAAGCGGCTGCTGATCTGTCGGCATGCCAAATCGAGCTGGCGGGATGTCGATCTGAACGATTTCGACCGGCCCCTGAACAAGCGCGGCGAGCGCGATGCCCCGGAAATGGGGCGTCGGCTGGCGCGACGGGGCATCCGGCCGGACCTGATCATGGCCAGTCCGGCGGCGCGAGCCCTGGCCACGGCCCTCCATTATGCCGACCAATTGGGGGTCCCGCCGGAGCGGGTGCAACGCAATCCCCCCCAATACGCGGCCACGGTAAAGTCGCTGCTCAACCTGCTGCGGACGGTCGACCCCAAGGTGAACACCCTGCTCTTGGTCGGTCACAATCCCGAAAGCACCGATCTGGCCAATGTTTTGATTGGTCGGTCGGCAATCGACAATATCCCGACCAGCGGGATCGTGGCCCTGGAATGGCCTCTGGCCTCCTGGGAGGACCTGGCACCGGGCACGGGCACGCTGCTGTTTTTCGATTATCCCAAGAAAGAAGGGTGAGCGGAGTTCTCGCATGCAGTGGTCCGAACACAAGGCGGCCGGTGTGGCCGAGACGAACCCGGAGGAGAAAGGCCACGTCCCCGAATGTTGCCGGTGCCGACACTATTTTGTCACCCACGATCCCCGGCAGCCCATGGGTTGCCGCGCCTACGGCTTCAAGAGCCGCCAGCCGCCGTCGCGGGTGGTATTGACCACCTCCGGCACCCCCTGCCATTTCTTCGCGCCCCGCCAATCGCCGTGAATGGCAGAGTTTTCGGTTACCGGCGAGAGGTTGTGTATCCCAATGCTTCCTAGTGCTTAGTTGCGTTATTAATGGCAATTATGTTAAAGTGGGCGCATGTCAAGAAAAGCGCCTCAAATTACCTGTAGCGAACAAGAACGGAAGGTTCTCGAGCGGTTAGCCGCCAGCAGAACCG
>Ga0310040_1000861_pt1 | contig 25152 bp, 20 predicted proteins | sample EPASupsiteHSE623_FD_200237 | JGI IMG/M metagenome (GOLD analysis project Ga0310040, IMG submission 200237) | Bioremediated contaminated groundwater from EPA Superfund site, New Mexico - Sample HSE6-23 (v2) (version 2) | ecosystem: Environmental > Aquatic > Deep subsurface > Groundwater >... | reverse complement strand
ATGTATGCCCGACTGGTTACGGAAGGGATCATAGTGGAGGCGCGCGAGATCCGTCAGCCGGCCTCCAGGGACAACTTCCAGCAGTGCGTTCGCTGCGTTACCAACGACTACGTTCTGCCCGGACTGGAATTTGATGCAAACGGGCTGTGCGCCTTTTGCCAGTGCTACGAACTGGCGGAAAGATCGGGACAGGGCGCGATAATGCAGGACGGCATCACGGATGAGGATCTCGTCCGGTTCTCCTCTGAAAACACCCGTTCGCGCTTTGACGCCATGGTTCTGTACACCGGCGGCAAGGACTCCACGTACCTGCTCTGGTATCTGGCCAAAAGACTCAAGCTTCGTGTCCTCGTCGCCTCATGGAATATGCCCTACACTAACGACACGTGCAGGGAAAACATGCGTCGGGCCATGCGTGTACTTCCCGATGTGGAATTCGTCGAACGCACCCTGCCCTGGAGTATGATCCGTCAGGCAATGCGTGATCAGTTTGAGCGTGTCGGCCATCCCTGCCTTTGCCCAACGGTGGCTCACGCCCTGTTTTATCCCCTTGCGGTACAAGAAAATATTCCCATGATCATGCACGGGGTCGAAGAGGTGCAGCTGGCGGTCATGAACTATGTGATGACGGAGATCAAATCCGGACAAACGCCCAGGGAACAAATCCCCGATCATCGCTCCGAGACATTAAATTTTTTGCGGATGGTCACGAAAGCCCTTGAACCCCCGCAGCCTTATTCTTTGACCGCAGACCTGGTGCGACATATGTCATCCGTCAAGAAGCTCCTGGCCCCTGTTTACGGACCCCTGGATGATATTCTGGCCAGAGCGGAGAACGATCCGAACATGCCGATTCCCATTTTACGCCGTCTGAAGTCCAACACCGTCTATGGCACATGGGCAAAGGCCGCCGAACTTATGAAGCAGGAAATGGATTGGCATATGCCGCCGGGACAAAAAGGGCTCCTGCACACCAGCTGCCGCATCGAAAAGGTCAAAGACCTTTGCCAGTTTAAACGCTTCCAGGGAGCAGGGACAACCTTTTTCCCTCAGGCCATTGTCGAGCTTGGCGCGGGCGTCTATTTCGGGCTTGTTTCCCGGGAAGATGCCTTAGAGGAACTGCAGGAATCGGGGTACTACCACGAACCCCAGGTGCTGTCCGTACTAACCCATGATCTTGGTATTGATTCCGGTCAGGGGCAGGTACCGGGTGAAATGGCATGGGTTCTGGGGGACAGGTGAGGGACGCATGGCAAGTCGTGCTCGCGGGGCCGTCATGCGAATCGTGCCATAGCGGCCGGCAAATCCTACGGGAGAGAAGATCATGGAAAGAAAGTATTCTGTACCGCTCCTTGCTGTCCTGGTCATTTTTTCAATAATATTTTCCGGCGAATTGTCGGCTGCGGAAAAGACCACTCTTCCTGACTACAGGAACACGATATCTGTTGCACGCCAGACCATATGGAGGGCTATTACGTCGGGACAGGGGAGCGGGGCCACCATCGCCGTCATGGACCAGGGCCGGATCGTCTATTCGGAAGGTATCGGCGTTGCGGACCGTGCACAAAACAGGCCCGTCGACAGGAACACCCGTTTCAATATCGGTTCGACCAGCAAGATGTTTGCCGCAGTTGCCGTTCTCCTGCTTGTGGAGGAGGGGAAAGTGGCGCTGGATGAAACCGTTGCACGGTATATTCCTGAATTTTCGATGAAGGATGAACGCTACAAAAAGATAACCGTGCGGATGCTCTTCAATCATTCCTCCGGCCTCCCCGGTTCGACCTTCTATTTCGGATATAAACCGGATATCCGGATGCATAAAATCCTGCTGGATACGCTCAAGGATGCCTATTTGAAACATGATCCGGGCGCCATGTCCCTCTATTGCAATGACGGCTTTACGCTGGCCGAAATGATCGTCGAAAAGGTATCGGGAAAGAAATATGTCGATTTCCTGAATCAAAGGATCTTTACCCCCCTTGCCATGAAAGACACATCGGCCAGCATTGGTGAAATAAATGTGCCGAATAGCGCGGAATTCTACGACGCGCAGACGGGCAAGAAATATCCCCGTTTGGCTATTTCCGTCTATGGTGCCGGCGGAATGTCCTCTACCGCCGAGGACCTGTGCCGCTTCGGCGGCAGTCTTTCTCCGAAAGGGAAGAAGATCCTGTCCGACGCGTCCATCAAAGAGATCCTCGCAGAGCAACCCACTCTCTTCTCCGGCAAACTCAGGGGTCCGCAGATCATGGGCCAGTTTGGCTGGGAATATTCAGATATTGCCGATTATCACAAGAAGGGGATCCAGGTGCTGGGCAAGGGCGGTCATGCAACGGGTTATACGACGAATCTGCAGATCGTCCCGCAGGAAGGGATAGCTATCGGTTTCAGTATATCCGGAGATGCAAACGGCGAAGCAATTACCCGCCCCATTCTTGATGCCCTGATGAAAGATAGAAAGCTGATGGAAGACAGGGTGAGCACGGTCCAGAAGCCTGTCGCTCCTCAACGGGTTCCGGCCGACCTCACGAGATATGCGGGGTATTATGTTGACGACAGCGGCGCAGTGAAGATCGCCTTTAATAAACAAAAGGACGGTTTCACCATCACCCGGCTTACCGCAAAGGGACCCGGCAAAGAAAAGCCGGCCGTCTCCAAAAGCTTCATCTATAATAACGGTTATTTTTATGGCGATGAGAAGGGGATCAGCTACTATTTTACGATAGTGGACGGTAAATTCTTTCTCATCTCACGGGGAAAGCCGAAACCTTTTGACATTGACATGATCTCCTATCAAAAACTTGAAATCATAAAAAACCCGGGACGCCTTCAGGAGAACATGGAGGGAAGGATATGGCTTATTAGAGACATGCCGCCCTACATGCAGGGAAGCGTGATGCCGGTCTTATCATCTCTGTACAAAGAATTGCCCGGATACGTAAACCTTATGGGGCTCGAGAAGATAGAGAATGCCAATTATGCAGGGATTGCGGCGACTGCCTTCCGTGACCAGGCAGGGATTTCGCTTTTTACCAGAAACGGCGAGACCTGGATAAAATGGCGTGGTTTCCTGCTTTCAACCGCAGATGGCATTCGGGGGGTCAAGGGTCGTACGACCATCCGAATTAAAGAAGACAACTATAATGAATGGCTCAAAGTCGAAAATGGCGCGCTTCTGCGCTTCGAAAAACCTGCCAACGGAAGACTGATCGTTTCGACCCTGGATAAAGTACTCTATGACAGTATCGTTGATTCAGGCGAGATTTACGCGCCGGCGGGGAGCTATATTTTCTGCGCCGGAGCGGCAGGAGATGTATTCACGGCCTATGCGGAATAAAGCGGACCAGGTGGGACGAAGATCTCTTACTCGTAGATGGCCAGAAGTGGTCCATTAGGGCCTCTCCGGCTCCGCCGCGTTTGCCGCGACGGCCGGGCAAAAGGAACAAACCGTCACGGCAAGAGTTGCGAAGAGCACGCCATATCCGATACATCTGCCTATCCAGTCAACTGTCATTCCAAGACCTCCTGTTCGGGGATTTTCCCTATATTACTTCCTGCAGATGAAAACGGTGACCAGGCAGGGACGGTGCCCGCATCTGTTCGGGACGGAACAACCATTTTGACCCTTGCACCGCTGTTCACGCCGGTGTTATCATTGGTGATGCGGTTTGGCAACAATTCCCTGTTCGACACAAAGTAAGTGATGGATGTTGGGGGAGGAATTTTGCAGAATCGTTCTGTAGTCGTGCAGGATATAAGAACAAGGGTATCCAGCTTTTTCGAGCGAGCATCAGATAATAGATGCGCAAGGATTGTTCTCCTGCTCTTTCTTGCGAGTGCTTTAATAACCTTCGTTAAGACTTTTTTTGTAACAGAAAGAACAGGAAATCTTACATTTTTCAATGATTCTGTACTAAATGCATTTTTCATGTTTTTGAGGACACCCCTTGTTCTGTGGACTGTCACTCTCGTCGGTTATTTCATATTTATTCTTTCCATCTTTGGATTATGCAAACTCCTTAATGGGCACGCTAACGGCAAAGCCTTGTTCTTGTCGCTGATGTCCCTGAGTGGAATCGGAGTTGTGGCACAACTTGCGTGTTTTGTCGTGCAGCTAATATCATCGCACAACCTTACGGTGGTATCGTTAGGGTTCATAGCCCATATTCTTGTTATTGTTGCTTCTGTGTGGGCCATTGAGTCTACGCAAAAAACGTCTTTCGCGAAGACACTGGCGTGCTTTTTCATACCGTATTTTCCTATAGTTGTGTTGTTGGGGCTTCCCGGCATAGCACCCTATCTTTTATGGCTTACTGTATGAACGTTCTTCCGCGCCGACTCCCTTTGCGAGAGGCTCATTCCCGAGGACAGCTTCTACCGCAGGTTCCGGCAAATCGTCTACCCCCTTATCAAAGACGGGGACTTCGAGGAGATGTACCGCAGGGACAACGGCCGCTCCGCAATCTCCTCCCACCCTTCTCGCCATGGCGACGATCCTCCAGTTTCACCGGGACCTCTCGGACAGGCAGACGGACAGGGTCTGCGCCTGCGACACGCTGGCCAAGTCCACCAAGACCGGGAACTGAAGGCGATAGCGGGAGGTTTGCAGATTGGGTGATATGGTATTTCAGGTAAACACTACGAAACGTACGATTGTTTGGATACTTTTCTGGTTATCTGTCGTTCTGACTTGGGTCATATATTTGAAAGCATGGGTGATGCCTTCGTACTATTTGATCCTCTATGCGCTTGCAGCACTGAACTGTTGTCTCGGAGCTTTGATTGTGGCAACAGACGGTTTTGCGTTGCGCTCAATGCTGCTGATGGTTTTGGGTATTGCGGTGGGGCAATGGTGGTTAATTGAACGACTCGTAGTCCAGGCAATATGGGGAATGAGTGGCTTGGCGCCTTGAGAAAGGAACGTTGCTGAGATATTAACATGGAGGTTCATTTCAGGGGTGTGGAGAGCCGCAGCCTTATAATCCCGAGAGAGACAGGATTATGCCACCAACATTCCCATATGACTTTGACCCGGATCTTATGGTCTGACGGAGGATACGTGCAATCATGAGAATCGAGATCGTGGATAATATCGAACTCAAAGTCAAAAAGCTGAATTTTAATATAGTGGATTCGATTGAGAAGATCCTTCAGTATGTTCCAAAGGAAGACGTGTGTTCAGATTTCTATATCATAGTAGCTGATCTACCAGTTCATAAGAGCATTCCCGGGGGATCTCTAGGTGCTTATTTTGGAGTGCGAAACAAAAGAGGAGCTCACATTGAACTGTATTTTGAGAATATCTTTCCCAATTCGGAAGACCCCGATAAATTTCGGGACATGTTTGTTATACTCCAATTAAGCCTCGCGAGAACCATTTTTCATGAAATTGGTCATCACGTGCAGAGCATTCGTACCCACGGGGTCACGCAGAAAAGAAGTGAAGAATACGCCGATCATTATCGCGACAGTTTATGGAGCAAATTTCTTTGCAATAATGCACAGGCGGTAAACGATTGTTTCCAGCATCTCGAAGGCATCGCTTTATCGAAAGGATTACGTCTTGACGTTATCAACAAAATGAGATCGGGGTGGACAAGAGACTGGGAGAAGGCAAAGATATCGCTAGAACCAAAGCCTGGTTGACCATAGGTGATGTGGAAAGACGAACGGCGGGAGATTGTGTGCCTCCCGCATCAACTTCTGGTCTTGAAGATCCCCTTCACGCTTCAACAGGCCTGGCAGGAATGATCGGATGATGAGCCAGAGATATCCTAAAGTAATTATTTGTGGCCCCCGCTGAGCAGCTTACATTCAAAGTAATATCTGCCTGGCTCGGTGTGTACTTCACTTGCTGTGGGTTAATGTTGATAATTGGAGAAAACGGAAATCGATCAGCCTATAACGGGACTCAGAAAAAGAGATGGGCCCCTTAGTTTATCTGAATCGCGAACAATATTTCATGGGCGCATGGGCGTGAACAGGATCTGGTACATGGAGGGCCCCAGGGCGACGGGTTCCCATGACCTTGACACCATTCCTGATCTCAACTGGTCGGTAACCGGTTCGGGGGTATTCACGAGTCAGGGTACTCGAAGAGGGCGCTCTTGAAAGGAACGCATCTACGTCGTCCACGGTACCATTCATCGCATCGTCGTCAGAGACACATGCAAAAGCACCGAACGGACCTCCCCTCAGGTGTATTGCGGTTCGCCCCTAAACGATGAAGGTTATTCTCTGAAGAAGTGGAAAGAAAGCCGTCCGAAGTGCTTGAGGATCAAAACATTTAAACATTTCAAGAGTGTCCCCTTCGAGGCCCGAACGTCCCCTCGTCGCTCGAATTCAGGGAGAATCGAGAGATAGGGATAGTGTTTGACAATGTCGTTCCAGCAGTGTAAACAGAGTCTGAAAAAAACATCTTCAGCACAGAGGAGTGATAATGGGACGCGGGGTCAACTTCACGAGTTTGGGTATTGCCGTTGGAACCATCATTGCCGCAGCGGCCGGGGCGCAGACAACGGCCGATCGAACCGCCTTGCCAATATCGGAACCTGATTACCCGCACAGCACCGTGCTGGACGTACGAAAGGCCACACCTCCGCCGAGGTTTGAGGTGAAGGCGCCCAGGGGTGCTCCCAATGTGCTCATCATACTCCTCGATGACATGGGGTTCAGCCAGCCGGGCACCTTTGGCGGGCCGATCCATATGCCCGCCCTGCAGCGTCTGGCAGATCAGGGCCTGCGTTACAACAACTTTCATACCACGGGTGTCAGTTCACCGACACGGGCGGCGCTTCTCACCGGGAGGAATCACCACACCTGCAATACGTCTCTGGTGATGGAGATGGCAACGGCTTTCCCGGGGTCCACCGGTCAACGTCCCGTCAGTGTTGCCCCCCTGGCGACGATGCTGCGCTACAATGGCTACGCTACGGCGGCATTCGGCAAGAGCCACGAGACCGCCGCATGGGAGGTGAGCCCCTCGGGACCGACGGACCGGTGGCCGACCCGCAGCGGCTTCGACAAATTCTACGGTTTCATCGGCGGCGAGGCAAACCAGTGGGCGCCCGCGCTCTATGATGGCATGACCAGGGTAGAAACGCCGGCGGATCCGAATTATCATCTCATGACGGATATGACCGACCAGGCCATCAAGTGGGTGCAAGCGGAGAAAGCACTCACTCCCGATAAACCGTTCTTCGTATACTTCGCTCCCGGTGCAACCCACGCACCCCACCATGTACCGAGAGAGTGGATCGCGAAATACAAGGGGAAATTCGACCAGGGCTGGGACAGATTGCGCGAAGAGACGCTGGCGCGGCAGAAGAAACTGGGGGTGGTGCCTGCGGACACAAAGTTGGCGCGTAAGCCCGGCGCCATCAAGGACTGGGACAAGCTGAGCCCTGACGAGAAAAGGCTTTTTGCCCGTCAGATGGAGATATATGCCGCCTTTGGTGAGTACGCCGATTTCGAGGTCGGCCGGCTCATCGATGCAATTGACAGCATGGGGCATTTGGACAATACGCTGGTTTTCTACATACCAGGCGATAACGGGGCCAGCGCGGACGGGGGCATGAACGGCCTCTTTAATGAGATGGCCTTCTTCAACAAAGTTGATGAAGACGTCGCCGATATTCTGAAGCGCATCGATGAGTTGGGTGGCCCGATGACATATGGGCACTATGCTGCGGGTTGGGCGGTTGCGGGAGACACCCCGTTTACCTGGACGAAGGCGGTAGCCTCCAACTACGGGGGCACTCGCAACGGGATGGTCGTCCGCTGGCCCGAGAGGATCAAAGCCAAAGGCGAGCTTCGTTCGCAGTGGCACCATGTGATCGATATCGCCCCGACCATTCTGGAGGCCGCGGGCCTGCCCGAGCCGAAACGAGTGGACGGTATCGAGCAGACCCCTATTGAGGGCGTGAGCTTCCTTTATACCTTCAACGACGCCCGGGCAAAAGACCGCCACCTGGTCCAGTATTTTGAAATAGCTGGCAACCGCGGCATCTACCATGGCGGCTGGTTTGCCGGCACCGTGCACAAAGCGGTGTGGGAGAATGCTCCCCGGGCTTCCCTGGAAAATGACACGTGGGAATTGTATAATACACGGACCGATTTCAGCCTCGCAGACGACCTGGCGACAAAGTATCCCGACAAACTCAAAGAGATGCAGGACCTTTTCATGACCGAGGCGGTAAAATACCGGGTCCTGCCGATCGACGACCGTATTCAGGAACGCATGAACGCTGCCGTTGCCGGTCGTCCGGACCTGATGGGCGATCGGACATCGCTGACGGTCTACGAAGGAATGCGGGGCATGTCGGAGAACGTTTTCATTAATGTGAAGAACCGGTCGCACTCGATCACGGCCCAGGTACAGGTGCCCCGCGATGGTGTCCGGGGAGTTATCCTTGCCCAGGGCGGACGTTTCGGGGGATGGAGTCTCTACATCAAGGACGGAAAGCCGGCATTTACCTACAACTGGCTCGGTCTCAAGCGTTATACCATTGTCTCTCCGGAGAACCTGCCTCCTGGAAAAGCGAGCATCCGTTATGAATTCGTCTATGACGGCAACGGGTTCGGCAAAGGCGGTTCAGGCGTGCTCACCGTCAACGGCGCGAAGGTTGCCGACGGGCGCATCGAGAGTACACATGCCTATATCTTCTCACCGGACGAAGGGGCCGATGTCGGTCTTGACGGGGAGACGCCGGTCGTGGAGGACTATGAAGTCCCGGCGCCCCACAGATTCACGGGCAAGATCGACAAGGTCACCATCGACGTGAAAGAAATGGAAAAAGCCGACAAAGCGGAGGAAGACAAATTGCGGGCGGACCTGGCCGGCAAGAAAGCAATGGCGGATTGAGCGATCGGGCAACAAGGGAACTTCAGGGAGAGTCAGGGGACGTTCGGGGGTAGCCAGGGGACCTTCCCTTTAAGGGCAAGCCGCAATACTCCTGAGAGGGTCCCTGTTCAGTGCTTCTGTATGTCTCCCTGACGACGATGCGGTGAACGGTACCGGGGACGTCCGTGCGTTCCTTACGGGACAGGGAATGGTATCGGCGGAAGATACTGGAAAGATTTCAACACTTCAAGAGCGTCCCCTTCCCCCCTCTCGTTAAGGTTTGAGTCACTCTGCCTTTTTCACGTCGATCGGCTCGCTTCATTGCTGCCCTCGGCTTCCGCGAGCGCATATTCCTCTGTCCAGCCGCACGCCTGTTCACGTTCAATAGAAAGAAGGTCGCGCATTCTTTTGCCGGCACAGATGATAATGATGAATATAAGGGCCATGATCAGTGCCGACAGCGCCGCCAGGAGATAGAGGCGGTTCGGCAGATAATTTGTGGTGATATTGATATAGCCTGCCCATAGGGTAACCACTCCCATGGCCATCCCCGGCAGAAGCGTTATACAGACATATCTCTTCTTTCCGAGCCTGACGAGCATGGTACTCGTGATGATTAGGGCGCAGGCCGCGAGGAGTTGGTTGCTGATCCCGAAAAGCGGCCAGATCGTCGCTATCGATCCCGTATAAAGCAAATAACCCCACATGAATGTAAACGCCACGCCGCAGATAATCATTCCCGGTATCCAGTTATGGTCGTTGAATTTCGGGATAAATTTGCCTGTCATTTCCTGCAGGAGAAACCTGCCGGCCCGTGTGCCCGCGTCGATAAGCGTCAGGATAAAAACGGCCTCGAACATAATGGCAAAATGGTACCAGTATGACATCATTGTGTTCATTGCCGGTATTTTTGAAAATATATAGGATATCCCCACAGCGAGAGATACAGCCCCGCCCGGCCTCGCCTGCAGGTTCTCCTGAACCATCTCCGAGAACCGGGGAAGATCCACCGGGGTCATACCCAGACCTGAATATATTTCTGCAGGTGAGTTTATGGCAAAGTAATCAGCGGGGACGAGAACGCATGCGGCTATCAGGGCCATCATGGCGACAATTCCTTCGAAAAGCATCGCTCCGTAACCGACAAAGAGAATATCCTTCTCACTGGCTATCATCTTGGGTGTTGTTCCCGAGGATATGGTTGCATGGAACCCCGAGATGGCTCCACATGCGATGGTGATAAAAATGAAAGGAAAAACGCTCCCCGGTATGACGGGGCCTCCGCCATAAATAAATTCTGTGAACGCCGGCATCTGGAACGATGGCCTTAAGAATACGATACCAACGGCAAGCGCACAGATGGTTATAGTCTTGAGAAACGTCGACAGGTAGTCCCGAGGGGCAAGCAGAAGCCAGACGGGAAGTACCGACGCGAGAAAAGCATACGCGGGCAGAAACAATGAGATCTCTTTTTTGCTCAACGTAAAGAATCTGCCCAGCATTGGGTTTTGAACGAGTGAATTGCCGAAGAATACCGCCAGGAATAAAATGGCTATCCCTATTATACTTGCAATAATGATCCCCTTGTTCCCCGGCTTTCTCATGATCAGGCCCATGATAAACGCAGCAGGTATTGTCGTTGCGACAACCAGGGTGCCCCAGGGACTGTCGGATACCGCATTTGTCATTGCGATCGACGCCCCGGCGATGGTCAATATCAGGATCAGGAGGAACGCAAGGGACGATACCGCTCCCCCGGTCTTTCCAATCTCATTCTTCGCGATATTTGCAAGACTTTCACCGTTATGCCGGACGGAAGCAAACAAAACCACGATATCGTGGACAGCGCCTCCAAGCACGGCCCCGATGAGGATCCACAGGGCGCCGGGCAGGTAGCCGAACTGCGCGGCCAGAACGGGTCCGGCAAGCGGTCCCGCACCTGCTATCGCAGCAAAATGATGTCCAAAAAGTACAAAACGGTTTGTCTTGTGATAGTCGATGCCGTCGGCCATCGCAACAGCCGGAGTTGGTCGCGATCCATCGAGTTCAAGGACTTTCCGGGCTATAAACAAGCCGTAAAACCGGTAGGCGATCGCAAAGATACACAGTGCAGCTAACACAAAAGTAGCAGGATTGGCGAAAATAGACAGATCGAGATTGTTCATGACTGGCTCCTTTTAGCAATTGCCACCGATTATCGTGTAAAAACCACGACATTTCCTGTACACGGAGAAGATGCTCATTATCTTCTGCAAAGACCGATGATGCAAAACTTGTTTAACCGCGATTAGCCTAGCATGACATGCATATGAGCGAGTGTCGTTCACTATAAAGGTTCTGGATAGACGAATATTTATTTATGCTTCCCTGCACATCTTTTTGATGATTGGACGGGTGGTTTCGAGTCTATCAATAGTGGATGGGGGGGTGCCCAGGGAGATTGTCTAAGATGGACCCGTGGGAATGACGAAAATATCACATTGACAAACCTGGCCACGTGATCTGCCTTGAAGACGGTGTCTCCGGGGTGGACTATTCCGTGAGCGAGGGGTTCTCCTTATTGAGAAAGCATGAAGGGTCTTCGCTGAGGTAATCCCCGCTGTATGCCATGGCCCTCCCCCTGCAGCCCCCGCAGATCTTCCGATACGTGCATTTCCCGCAGCGTCCCTTGAGGGTGTTCTCCCGTTCCCTGAGGTTTGCGAATACCTTGCTGTCCCGCCATATGGATTCGAAGGAGCGTTCTCTTACATTGCCGGCGTTCACCTCGACGAAAGGACAGGGCCATACGTCACCGTTGGGCTTGATATACACAAACCCCCGCCCCGCCGCACAGCCGTGGAAACCTTTTTCGGCCATCTTCATCCATACGCCGCTGCTCTTGTTGCTCTGCTCCATGAGCAGCGGCCAGTACTGAGGTCCGGCCACGGGCTCGACAATGGTGGAAACATGCCTTTGTTTTTCCTTCAGGAACGTCAGAAGCTTTTCATTCTCCGTTATATCCAGGGTCGCCGTTTCGATGTTGCTTCCCCTTCCCACCGGGACGAGCTGGTACATGAGCATGATGCCGGAACCGACGGTATCGGCCAGGTCCACCAGTTCTCCCAGTGTATCGAAGTTGTATTCCATGGCTGTGACATTTATCTGGAGAAGGATACCGGCTTTCTTGATCGCTCGTACGCCCCTCATGGCAAGCTCAAATGCGTTCGGGTTCGCCCGGATCCTGTTGTGGATATCGCTCACCGATGAATCGAGGCTCACCGCCGCACCCACAACGCCGCTTTCCTTAAGCCTGAAAGCCATGTCTTCATCAATGAGGGTACCGTTTGTGGCGATCACGTTCGCGAAGCCTGCCCGGCGGGAGTGATCGAAAAGATCGAAGATATCGGGACGGACCAGGGGTTCGCCACCGGTATAGACAAGCATCCTGAACTCATCCACCTTTGCCAGGTCGTCTACGAACCTTTTCGCTTCATCCGTCGTTAACTCGTCTTTTGCGGGTTTGCCCGACGTTGCATGGCAATGGACGCACCTCAGGTTGCACGCAGATGTTACCTCCCATGCCGGGTGAGCGGGGAACCCGATGCATCCCATGCCGAAAGACCCCGCCGCCACCGGCAGTGATCTAATGCTGTGACGCAGCAGCCAGGAACCGAACCCGTCCCATTTCACGAGATGTTTGAAATAAAGGACACTTCCTATCTGCTTTGCCACCAGGCTGGGTGGCCAGAATATTCGACCTATCGGCATGCCGGAATTTCCGAAGAGACCCATGCGATCACAACCCCTTTGTGCAGATGGTAAGGATATACGCGAGGCTGGTTCCAAGATTGGTCGCGATGGTCAGGCCGCACATGATTTGCAGCATCTTCCCGTTCAAGTAGCTCTTCCTGCCCATCATGATTACAAGGATGGAAGAGACCGCAAAAACAGGAGCGTAATAGACCAGCGCGATCCCCGGCAGTCCCTGCAGCACCGAAAGGAGGAACGTGACCCATCCCGCCACCGTCACAGCGATGTAAAGCAATGCCCCTCTCTCTTTACCGAGACGCACCAGGAGGTTGCTCTTCTTCGCGATCACGTCGGCCGGATGATCGGGAAACTCGTTGATGAGGATCACGTTGAAGATCGTGCAGGCTATGGGGAGAGAGATAAAGTGTATGATCGTCGCTATAGTCCCCGTTTGCAGATAGTAGGCAACGGCAACCGGCAACCACCCGTAACAGAGGCCTATCAGGACCTCCCCTACTCCTTTGGCCACCCAGCGTATCGGCATCTTTGAGTAGAAGAAGCCCGACACGATCCCCACGACACCGAGGGGGATCGTCAGAACACCCGTGTCGTACCGCAGCTGGATAACGAGACCGGTTGCCACGGTCAGGCCCAGGGCTGCATAACTCGCGATCTTTGCGTGTTCATAAGGCAGAAGCCCTTTCACCACCACCTGGCTCCCGCCTGAAAAGGCGTTTCTTCTCAACGAGGCTGAAAGTTTGTCCTCCACTATATCGCAGTACTCACCCGTATAATACGTCGAGAGCATGATCAGCACCACGGCGGTCACGCCCAGCAGGAAAAGGGGAAGGCTGAAGACGCCGTCCATCTTCCATGCAAGGACAGTCCCCAGGAGAAAGGGCATGACGCCCACGGAATGGAAGGGAATCCTCGATAGCTGTATCCACGCCCTGGCGGTCGCAATGAAAGGTTGTTTTTCCATAATGCTCATCCAATCAAGAATTGAGGAAACAAGATATCCGGCGGAACGCCTGTTGTAAAGGACACAAGTATCGTTCGGGACATTCCGGGGACGATCTCTTCCGCGGAAACAAGATATGAGTCTTCGTTAATAAGTAAATAACTCAACCCCTCAGATTCCCTTCGTGTTATTCTCCAGGGCCGTGCGCCGGGCAGGAACATCGGCAGGAGAAAGGAGTTGAAGCTCTCCCGAAAAAAGGTAAATACTATCCAACGAACGTCCCCTACCTGTCCCAGATGATAATGGTGAAGATAAAGGGAACTTTGGGGACGCCCAGGCTGAAGATCGGGAAGGTAAAGGTCTTCTTTCAGGACTATTCATTTTCGACGGGGACTTTGCGGTTGACAACGAATTTTGCTACTGCAAGATAGATCAGAAATAGGCCCACGATTACGTTCAAGACCGCCATGGCAAAGCTGTTCAAAAAGGTGCCGGTGAAACGTCCGATGAAAGCGATGATGTTCAGAGATAGATAGTCCGACACGAGCATGCCAAGGGCGAATACTCCCGCCTCATTCAGTGATAGTTTGTCCTGAGTTATCTTCGCAGAGAATACTCCGGCCCAAAGCAGGAGCGATAATGGATTGGAGGCAGTCAGGATTGCGGCCTGGACAAAAGTGCTGGCGGATCCCATTCCTGCCAGCACGTCCAGTTCCGGCATGACATCAACTGCAAAACCCTGCAGGATCGTGTGCAGACCGAAGAATGCGATTATCGCTGCCCCGAAGTAATTGACGATTGTCTTGATCTTTTCATTTTCCAGAAATGCGGCCAGTCCTAGAACAGCGAGGATCATAAGGAACGCATCAATGAGTACAACGGCAAGGATACCCGCCTCCGCCTTCAGGACACCTTCCTTAACTCCGGTATTGAAGATGTACAGGCATACAGGACCAATGGCCAGTTGAAGCAGGATCCCGAGCTTGAGGCCTTTTACGAGAGCGCATTTCATTTGGGAATATTGTTGCGTTTATTGGCAGAATAATCTGTAGACGCATGATGATAAATGGCCGAACAGTGCTGATATTGACGGCCTAAGGGGATTAAGAGGGGCGTTCGTTAAAAAGTAAGTAACTTTTTTCAGGAGTGCTTCAACTCCTTCCTCCAGCCAATGTCCTTGTCCGGCGCAGGCCCTGGTGAATAACGCGAAGGTAATCTGAGGAGTTGGGATAGGGAAAACAGAAGAACGTGAATGATATGGAGGGCATTCCCAGGGTTCCTTCAAAGTTCCCCTTCCGCGATCACCAGAGGAGTTCGTGAAAACAACGGAATGTGAAAACGTGAAGGGTTGACCAGGGTTGATCTCCAAACGAAAGTTTATACTCTCAGCACGAGTGAAGAATAATTCGATTCAAAATCAAAACAATTGATCAGGAAGATCTTGTTTATAAGCTCTTTAGACACTTTTTTGCCTGCCATGTTACATGCACCAATTACCTGGAGCATACCGCTTGCACTGTAACATTCCCCGAAAACCTGCTTTAAATTAATTCTTCGTATACACCTTGGGAATATCATATCTAATGCTATACGCTCTGCTTTGTCCGTCAATCCGTATCCATTTTCATTGAGAAACACCGCGTCGACTTCGTCGGGTTGGATCCCTGCATTATCAAGCGCCGAATTTATGGATTGCATCGCGGAATATATAGCCTTTTCTTCCATCATCTCAGAACAAAAAGCGTGTCCGTATCCTTTAACTTCTGCGATTAGGTTTTCGAAATCTGATAATTTTTCCCCGTATTCAAGAACCACAGTCCCAGCGCCTTCCCCAAGTCTCAATTTGCTTTCTTTCAAACAGGGTATTGAATCGATCATACGAAGGCACGTATCGGATACTTCTTCTGTCGCTCCCGCTATAATCTTTGCGCATCGTCCCTGTTCTAGAAAAATAGAACAATAATCAAAAACATCCAGGCTTGCTGAAATGCCGGAAGACAGGGTCACATTAAACCCCTGCAGATTGAACCAGATAGCAACATGGGCAGCCGCCGCATTCGCCATATGCATCGGAAATTGCATTGGCGTGGTTGCCCGAAAGCCTTCATTCATGCTCGTTTCAACATAGTTTTGAAGACTTCCAAGGCTACCGGCATTAGATGCAAAACACAACCCGACGGCATCTCTTTTCAGATCAGGAGAGAACGGGTCATTATTCTGGAACATGAGCTGGCATGCCGACAGGGCGAACAGTGTGCTTCGGGTTTTGTTAATTAGTCCTTTTTTTCCCAGATACACAGTCGGGTCAAAATTATCCAGTGAAAAGCGGGAAGCTATTCCAGGTTCCGGCCAGCTTTCGAGGGAATCGCCAAAACCCGCAAGATACGCCATATTTGTTATGCCGATCATGTCGATACCTCGCTTCTGGATAATATCAGGCTTGCATTAGTTCCCCCGAAGCCAAATGAATTATTCATTACCGCTCCGAGCGTCCCGTCAATAATTGAATTTCCCCGGACTATATTGAGCCTGCATTCGGGGTCCTCGGTTTCGTAATTCACTGTTGGTGGTATTACTCCGAATTTAACGGCAATAGCGCACGCGGCAGCCTCCATTGCACCCGCGGCGCCCATCGTGTGGCCAATCATGGGTTTTATGGAAGTCACGGGAATATTTTCTATGTTGTCTCCAAATAGCGTTCGGTAACAGGCAGCCTCCACTTTGTCATTTGCGATGGTCCCCGTACCATGCGCATTGATGTGACCGATATCGGCGGCACTGAGACGGGAATCCTGCAGTGCCAATTCCATTGCATGCATAATAGTCGAGCCATCCATGCGCGGCGCGCTGATATTATACGCATCGCATGTCAGACCATATCCCGCTATTTCACAGTACGTTCTTGCCCCCCGGCGCATTGCTGCTTTCTCTTCTTCGACCACAAATATACAAGCCCCTTCGCCCAACACCATCCCGCTTCTTCCTTTATCGAAAGGACGGCATTTGTCCGGCGTCATGATCTGGAGCCTGTTGAAGCCGGAAAAAGTAACATGTGATAATGCATCGGCAGCTCCGCACAATGCGCAGTCTGTGCGTCCCGTTCTTATAAGATCCAGTGCGCATCCCAGCGCATAATTCCCCGACGCACAGGCTCCGAACAAAGTGAGGTTTCTTCCGTTAATATCAAAGTAACCGGCTATGTTAATGGCGGGATGATAGTGAGGAATTTGATCGAATGCGATGTCCCGAGGTCCCTTTCCTCTCTGACCGGCTTCGAAGAATTGAGCGTCCCCCAATACCGAACCGATCACGAGGGAAACGCGGGTTGGATCGTAATATCCCGTGACCATATTTGCATCCTCCATGGCCATACGGGCAGCGGCTAAACCGAATATCGAAGCTCGTCCGTACCGGGCTATCCTGGCCTTATCAAGATATTCCAGGGTTTTTACAGTCTTGACCTCTCCCGCCTTTTTACTCGGGTATTGCGAGACATCCAAAAATTCCACATCGCCTATCTTTGATCTCCCCTCCTTGAGGCTGGTAAGAAAATCGTTCACTCCTTCAGCGCAGGAATTAATTATCCCGATGCCCGTTATAACTCCCCGTCTACTAATATTCATTGACGTCCGGCTCGTTCTTATTTTTCTTGTTGCCTATTTTGAGAGTCAATTTTCCCCTGGCCACCGCAACTCCTGCTACAGTTACCTCACTGCTGACAAATGCACCTGTTCGCATAACCTTGATTGCATTAACCTCTATTATTAACTGGTCTCCGGGCACAACCGGATGAAGAAATCTTATATCGGAATGCGCCAATGTGACTTCCGTGCCTGGATGCCTTTTTTTTCCGAACAGTAGTATGCCAGCCGTCTGCGCAATCGCCTCAATGAGCAGTACGCCGGGAAAGATGGCTCTCTCCGGGAAATGCCCCAAAAAACACCACTCATTGCCCGAGATATTCTTAAGAGCGATTATTCTTTTTCCCACATCCAGGAATTGTACCCGGTCCACAAATAGAAATGGAAACCCATGAGGCAAAATACGCTTGATATCGTCAAAACTCAATATCATCGCGACTGTACCTCCTGAATGATAGCCATCAGATGCTTGAACGTCATTGACTCTACATCCACCAGGTCTGCCTCCAAAATCGATATATCCAGTCTTTTTTCTATAAGGGCGAGAATCTCCAACATCATCATTGAATCTATCCCAAGATCGTTGGTAAACTCGCTTTCATCCGTGATCTCGTTTCTATCTACCTCGCTGACCTCGGCGATAACACTCCGTACAACCTCGGCATTATCAGTATTCATCGTTAATCCTCCTGAAATGTACTTTGCAGACAGTTCTGGCTTAAAAACTTCTTCAGTACCCGTGTGTACCTGTCCGTATCTACCGACAGCGCTGTGAGATGCGGACCTTTAGGAAATGATTCAAGCTTTACTTCACAGTTCCGTATATTCCTGCAGAATCTCAAAACTGAATCTCTCGGCATAATCGTGTCCCGATCATTGTGTATAATCAATATTCTTTTTCCCTTAAGCGACGAGGCTATACTTTTTGGACACGGTCCCCCAAAAAAAAGCCGACACCACAAAATAAAAAATAAACGACCTCCCAGGGGTCTATTCTTGAACCAGACCCTATTGCAGAGTCTCTTAAACGTATCGTAGTAACTATGCGGAGGCCCGCTATCGCAAATTATCTCATCAATAATCGGTATTTTTGACGCGATATGGAGTGCCACAAAAGAAGTTAAGGAGAATGCGAACAATACTATTTTATCCGGGGGATCACCTATTTTATTCACATATTGGATCGTTTCAGTAAGCTCATCCGCAAATCGAGGGAAAATATTCCTTTTCGGTAATGATTTGTTTTCCCCGTGGTTTGAATAGTCAAACAATACCGTAGAATACCCCATCGCATGAACGATACGCGCATGATTAAGTAATGTCTCTTTCGATCCTCCAAAATTATGCGAAAAGATGACCAGGATTTTTGTGGCACTATTTGGCCAATATAATAAGGCAAGTTCGTAATTCTCTCCCACAGGAACGGATAATTTTTGCATGCCGGGCCGGGCACGCCTCCTCGTTCGTCCCGGGTGGGGAAAAGCAGCCTGAATTGCGTAGCGATAACTTAGAATAACGATAATACAGCCATACATAACAAGAATCGCAGATAATGACAAAATTACAGTCACCGTCACGCTCCGATGTAGTCGATAACCCCCGGTCATTCCTTGGCAATTGTTACTTTGGAGTAACAAAAAACCGACTTCGCATCACCCTGTATAAACGTCTCGTCCTTCCATCGATGTCAATCTGAATGATTTAAACATTTTGTTACAAAATAGAGTTGGATTGCATTTATCCGTGGTTCGCAAGAGCCATTTTATGCCATTTGTATATGATTTGCAAATGTGGCAAGCAGAGGTGTGGAACTTTATTTCCCATGACCTCACCGCGGGTCTAAGGCTCCCATTCGAGCGCTGGTTGTTGGATGCTGAACCACACCTGCGGCTGTACATGAAAGCTTATACCGAAAATCGGGGTGAGCTATGCGGATGAGTTCATCCGCCCTCCTGGGTCTGTCGACCAAAGCCCCGGAGCTGAAACCTGAAGAGGATCAGGAGCTCTTGAAATGTTGAAATCTTTCCAGTATCGTCCGCCGATACCATTCCATGTCCCGTAAGGAACGCATGGACGTTCCCGTCACCATTCACCCAATCGTCGTCAGGGACACATACAAAAGTACTGAACAGGGACCTCCTCAGGAGCATTGCGGCTCGCTCTTAAAGGGTGAATATTATTCTCTGAAGAAGTCGAAAGAAGGTTGTCCGAAGTGCTTGAGGCTCAAAACATTTCAACATTTCAAGAGCGTCCCCTCCCCCCCTGCCTACTCCCTCTTGATTGTCTGGATTAGTAAGTGGTCTCGGCCGCGATCCAGGTATTAAGCCGAGCGCTTTCGGGAATAACACTCGTTTCCCTTGAGTCCTGGATCTTCCGTTCAGGTATGGTATCGCACTTCCGGACACGCGCACAGTCCGGTATCGTCGAACCATCCGGTATTATGCTGTATTCATCTACGATAACCCCATGACCTATCCGGCAATTCTTGCCGATCTTTGCCCCGTAGTGAATAATGGTATTAACCCCGATCCGCGTATTGTCTCCGATCTCCACATCTACCGACAATCGGTTCTCAAACCCAATGATCACGTTCTTGCCGATCTTTGCGCCCGGAGCGATACAGGACCGCGCCTGGATCTGCGTGTTCTTACCAATAATGAGCTTCTTCAATATATGGATGTTTGCATCCAGGGCAAGATGGGTAGATAAGAGAACCTCGGATCCGATAGCCACGTTTTTGCCCAGGTAAATGAGATTGTTGCAATCCTGCATGTCTACTGTTTCCGCGAAATATGTGGAGTAACTCAAATTGACGCGCAGCAACCTGAAGAACAAGTACCGTATTGTTCTGTTATAAAAAAGGTACTGGCGCAAAAAGAGAAATACATAGGAGTAAAAATTCCAGTTCAACCTCCACATCATATGCCTCGCGGAATGTACCCTGTATCTTCCTTCCCGGAGAGGTCGAACAATAATTCTGAACAAGAATCCGGTTACCAGTATGTATACATTTACAAATGTCAATGCGCAGAGAACGATAACCGCCACTATGTGGAGTTCATGGATCAGAAGATCGAACACCAACACAGTCAAATACGTGGTCATTGACAAAACAACAACTATCCCCAGAAGCCATGTCACTTCGCCAAAGATCTGGTCTATGATTCTCTTGACCGTATTCACGTGAACCCCCTGTGAATGGAATGATACTTTCTTCCCACTGAGAATCCCATAGACCGATGTTGATTTGGTTGTCATCCTAAATGGAAACTGATGAGCTTAAGGAAGATTATACATCGATAAATGTATACTGCAATATCGTTTGATTATATCAATAGTGTACATACAATAACTACATTATTGGACAGATCATCGGACAGACTGGAGATGTTGCTGCAGGTTGATCTTCTTGCCGTTCAATTTCAGCTTCGACCGGATCTTATTTCTGTATACATTGATAGCGGACGGTGCTACACCAATGATGCTGGCAATGTCTTTAGTGGTTTTGCCATCTTTGATCAAAGACGCAATTTGGATTTCACGCGGAGTGAAATTGAATTGCTGCAAGGCGTGTATTAAAGGCGAGATCAATTGAGCCAGATTCGCTTCAATTATGGAGACATACGAACTCTGTTCCGGACTGAGCCGTTCTTTCCGTATCTTATCAAGATACGGCATTATGATCCTTTTGGTATTGGCAGCAAAACGCTCTTCCATTTTCCTTTTTTCTTCATTCTGATACTGCAGGACAACCTTTAATGTCATATCCAATTCTTTAATCAAGCGCGTTTTAGCCTCAAGATCTTCTATGATCATTCTACTATTTGTATTATCCCGGATGAACCCATTCATATACGACTTTCCGGCTTCATCTTCCTGAAGGTTGCCGTAAATCCATATCCAGCGTATTTCCCCGTTTTTCCTACGAATGCGGCATTCAAGGTCCAGGTCGGTCTGGTCCGCAAAAGCCTTTTCGAAAGATAGTTCGACCTTTTGCCTGTCTTCGGAAATTACGTGTTCGAGAAGTGTTCCGTATGTAAAACCGGGCAGCCCGGATTCATAGCCGAAGATCATGTCATATTCGGGCGCACGGGTTATGGTATTGTCGTCGAGATTCAGTTCCCAGTTGCTCATATTGCTGATTCGTAACGCAAAATCCAGCATTTCCTGCTTCTTTCGAGACGACTCCTCCATTATCCGGCGTTCGGTAATGTCCCGTATATATACCGCTACGCCGCCTGTCTTTCGCGGAAAGCACCGGCATTGAAGAAAACAGCCGTCACGCGCACGATAATCACAATTGTCGTGCGCTTCTCCCGATGCAGCGAGACGAAGCCCAGTCTCGAGGCGTGTGCCGGAGATATCGGGAAATATCTCCCAAAGCCGCCCGCCGAGTACATCAGATCGCTTGACTCCCAGCATAGCCTCGGCTCTGGCATTGATTAAGATCAGACGCCATGAGGCATCACAGGAAAAGAACCCCTCATTCAGGTTATCGAGTGTATTCTGAAATTCTGCTTGACTGACTTCGTACCTTTTCACTGCCACACTGTGTTAAGATGAGAACGCTGTAATTTCAAATATACCTCATACGGTATTGAAAGTCATACGTCGATACCAAGTTAGCACAAAATCTCCAGACAATTCCACAGAAGAAAACACCTGGCAGAGGAGGAAGGGGAGATGAAGAGTGGACATCCTGTAGTCCTCCTGCCAATGTCCTTGCCCGACGCGGGGCCCCGGAAAATGCCGCGAAGGGAATCTGAGGGGTTGAGTTATTTACTTGTTAACGAACCTCCCCTGCCTGCCCCCTGGCTCCGCGAGGTCGCACGTTCTTGCGCGGTATCCGGGTGTTGAGTGCTGCCGGTCTTCCCCCCAATAATCCACACTATCGTTTATCCATGTCGGCAAACCATTCTCGTACAGAAGCCTTCAAGGCATCCCTTTCTTCCGGGCTTAATCCATCAGGATCAAAACGGTATCGATAGTGGAGTGATATGATTTGTTTAAGCAGGTCAGGTCTGGAAATATCGAAACAGATCCTGTCGATCCATACGTTAAGGGGCTCCCATGGTCGACGATCAAGCCCTCGCCGGGCCAGTTCGCTTTCTATTGAGTAGAACTCTGAGTCTTTTCCCTTTTGAAACAAAGAGACAACCTCTTGTTTCTGTTTCCTTTTTCGCATGAACACCTGTTTTTTGAAATACAGCCTCCACGCGAATATGATGACGATCGGCACGGCGATCCATATGATGTAATATGCCAGGCTGCTGCTTTGCGCGTTCCATATCAGTGTGGAAACTCTGAACACGAACCATGACCACAGATCGTACAGGACCCTGAATCCCGAACCGTTCTTTTCGGCGTCAAACCACGAAGGCGGAGTGGTATCCACATCCTGCCAGGCGCCGTCAATATAGGCAAGCGCCCAGGCGTGGGCATGCTTGGACCTCACAATATATGCTTTTTCCAGCTCGCTTGACTCCTGAACTGAATATCCTGTCGCGTACCTCGCGGGAACTCCCGAAGCCCTGAGCAAAAGGACGGTGGCCGTCGCAAAATATTCACAATGCCCGGAACGGGATCCAAGCAGAAAATCCTCAATGGGATCCAAACGCTTCCCGGCATCTTCCTTGTATGTTGAATAATGAAAATTATCATGGAAATAGCTCGTTACCGCCTGAACGATCTGACCCGGTGATTTCGCCTCGAGCTCAAGGTCGTCGACTATTTTCGAAAGCATTGGGGACAAATGACGGGGGACTCTCAGGTCGGCGTCTCTTGGAGGTGCTGATCGAACGGCGCCGGAATCGAACCTGACCGTGAACTTCACAAGGGCAGGGCCTTCGCTGACCGTTACGGTTCCCAGGTCGCTCTGTTTCATTTCACCGACCGGGAGGTCCTCTATGTATGCCGCGCCACGCGGCAAAGCCAGTATCCCTTTGCCTCCTCTCAGATCAGCCGATATGCTCATGCTCTTGTTCGGAACAGGTGTGTCGTAAAGGTTCCAGCCCGTACCGTTTCGGTCTGGCCTGACAGGTCTGAAAACGGAACTGTGGGCCAACCATGTGGATGCGGCATAGGAAATATAAGCGGCATCTTGCAGGAGAAAAGGCGCCTTCGGTCCCAGGGCGTCAACTTTTACCCGAAGCACTATCTTGTCGGAGAGTTTCAGCGCACCGATGCGACCGATGGCCGTTTTGCTCTTATGTGCATCGGCGCCTTCACCTTCCGCGAGGAATGACACTGCAGCATCCTGGAGGGCGGCCTGAAGGTCATAGAGCTTTACATGACCGATGTACCCCATAGCTCCGACAGGAACAAGCAGCATAACCCAGATAACAGGCGAGAAGGTCTTTGGACGACGCGCCCATAATGCCCATGCCAGCAGGAACAGGAACCCCGCATAGAACCATGGGGTCCTGATATTGGCCGCGCCTGCCGACAACAGGCAGACCGCAAAATAGGGATACGAAATATCGACCAGCCTCGCCGGTTTGACCTTTTTTCGCCCCGACATCTTGCTGGAGAAAAGCATCAGCATGTTGATATCTATCTTGCTCTCGGTGCTATAGGCCTGGGCGAGGACAAGCGGAAGCATGGTCAGGGGGATCGCCCTCAACAACGACATGATCGCGTCGACGATACCTGCGCTGCCCGTTGTGAAGATGGAGTAGACAAATCCACCGACCAGCAGGAAATCGCACAAATAGACAACGCGCTTCAGATCGGAATGAGATAAAGCCCACCTCAGCGTAAACAACCGTGATCCTTCAAGGATGGAAGCTGCAGCAACAGAGAGCCAGAGAAATCCGGCCTGCCAGCCCCAGAAAAGCACAGTTGCGCCGAGCAGAAAGGGCGGTGTATTCATAGTCTTGCGAGTCCTTCTTCGATCTTGCCGATCTCCAGCAAGTTGAGCCATGGAGGTCTTTCCTGGACGCTCTCGAGAGCAGGGATATTTGAATGCCCGGCGTCCGTAACGACAATGACAAGGGGCTGCAATCCAAGCAGCTGCAGGTTGTGGATAAAATCGCTCCTGCTTTTGTCCCATGAAAGCAAAATACAAACGCAGCCGCTTATCACAGAGCACCTCGAAACCACGTGACGATGCAGCGCGGAAAAAGATCCGTCGGTGCAGGGTCTTACGCAGGCGAGTATTTCCAGAAAATGCTCGACCTGGCCCTGACCCCTTCCGATCGTCTCACAAAAGGCTTCGGTGCCAACAAACATCAGGTCGAGCAGCGACTCCTGGGTCTGGACCGTGCAGGCGAATGACGCGGCTACCGATACCGCCTCTTCAAGAAGATCGGCGTATTCGCCTTCCATAAACGTGTCCAGTATCAAAGCGTGCCTGACAAAGAACTCATCCTGGTATTCCTTTATAATGGGTTTGCCGGTCTTCGCCCAGCTTTTCCAGTGGATCTTGCGCAATGGATCGCCGGGCCTGTACTCCCGCAGTGACTGGAATTCCTCCGAGTCGGCCACTGAAGTCGACAATGCAATGCCGCCTTGTTGATATGCACGGGTGCCTGGAAGTTTGATATCAGGCAGGATATAACGTTTCGGCAAGATCAGGACATGCTGTTTCAGAGGTGTGGTGACAAACGCATTGATCAGGCCGAACGGATCCGTCCTGCCCACCGACATCGACTCGAACTCGATGCGTCCTCTCTTTAAGGGGACCAATCCGGCATTGACCTCAACCCCGCCGCCCGGCATCAGCACCGGTATTGCCTGCTTGTCGGCAACAGCTTGCTGATTCATGGTGACGAATTGCCTCCAACGTCGGTATCCCGGCTTGAGGCCGAATCCCCCTCCACTAAAATCAGAAAAGGACGGCCGGGGATCCGGCAGGTTCTCCAGCAGAAACAATCCATGCAATCGCTTATTGCCGGAATGAACAACTCTGATTCGATAATGCAGCGTCTGTCCCGCTGAGCCGAAACGAGGCAGTATTCTCAGGACGCTTATGTCTGCCC
>Ga0310040_1000856_pt1 | contig 25233 bp, 23 predicted proteins | sample EPASupsiteHSE623_FD_200237 | JGI IMG/M metagenome (GOLD analysis project Ga0310040, IMG submission 200237) | Bioremediated contaminated groundwater from EPA Superfund site, New Mexico - Sample HSE6-23 (v2) (version 2) | ecosystem: Environmental > Aquatic > Deep subsurface > Groundwater >... | reverse complement strand
TTAATTATATATAATTTTCACAATACGCGTATTTAATACCAAGTTTATAGTAGAATTATATAAAACTGATTGAAAGAACATTCGGAAAGCGAACAATAAAAGACGAACTTTCCTAGTAAATAAAAAACTGACCTCATTTGGATATGAGCGTCAGTTTTTTGTGTTTATACGCGTTTGTATGGGGTATAACTCTTTTCAGGTTGTGTCTTTGGTTTGAGTAACACAAACGATTTAGGTGCTAATTTGACTTGTAAAAGACCTGCGATTAAAGATACTTGATCGATTTGACCTAAGATAACTTCAAACTTCGAATAATTCATTAATGAAGAATCTGGAACCAAGATGAATTCTTCTACTGCTACCTCAGTTGGATTGATTAAGACCATGACCGTATCTGAAACATCATCGGTATGTCTTTCATAAGCAATCAGTTTGGATGAAATTAGTGGTAAGTAATCACCCACCATCAACGCTTTTTCTTGTTTATGGACTTGAATCAATTGTTTGATCCAAACGAGTCTTGGGTTATCTTCTTTATATAAAGACCAATCCATTGGCGCACGGTTTTCTGGGTCATTCCCACCCGTCATACCAAGTTCTGAACCATAATATAGATTGGGTGACCCAGGGAACGTAAATTGAATCACTTCGGCGAGTCTTTGGTCTTTCTCATTCAAACGGTGGTTTAATCTCACCGTATCGTGGTTATCTAAGATGTTCCAAGATTTGAGTAACCCATCGATTCCACAATCTACAACCATCTTTTCCAACAAAGCATTGACTTCTTTCGGTGTAAATTTGTTTTCAACCGCGTGGAAGGTGATTTCTCTTAAGGTAAAGTTCATCACACCATCCATGGCGTTTAACCAACGCTTTGGATAGTTCCAAGTCTCACCAACCACGAGGGCGGTTTCTTTTTCTTGGTGGGCATGGTTGGTTAAATCTTTTAGAATGTCATAGCCAATATCAAAAGCAACATCAAGCCTAAACCCATCGACCCCTTGTTTTAAGTAACTACGAATCACAGAGGACTCTTTTTTATAAATGTAGTCTTTCACCGCTTCATTTTCGAGATTGAGTTCAGGCAAGCTTTTCGCATCCGCCCAAAGTCTCACACCTTCTGGGTATTGTGCTCCAAAATAGAACCATGAACGATAGGGGGAATGTTCGTCCAACGCGCTTTGAAAATACGGTGAGTTCACACCCATGTGATTGAATACACCATCTAAAATTAAGCGCTGTCCTTGGTGGTGTAACGCCTCCGCGAGTGTTTTTAAGTCGTGGTGGTCCCCATATTCAGGTGATATCTTCAAATAATCCGAAGCGTCGTATTTGTGGTTGGATAAGGAATCAAAGATCGGATTGAGGTAAAGCATATCGATGTCTAATGCTTTGAGGTAATCGAGTTTTTTCATTAAACTCTTGAGGTCGCCACCCCAAAACTCCAGTTCATGACTCCAGTATTTCGCATCCGGCATGAAGTGACCACCTTTGGGTAAGGTATCCCAAGTTTTAAGGGAACGCGGGTAAGCGTATAAGTGTTTCTTCCCTTCTAAATTGGACGCAGGGACAAATCGGTCGACGATGACTTGATAGACGATTCTCCCCATATTTGGGTTTTTCAGTCTTTCATCGTATAGCCAAGGTTTTCTCATAATACACCTTCTTTCGGTTATAGATTATACCATCATTTGGATGGTTTTTTCCTTAGTGTTGGTTGAAACCCGATAAAAATCACAGATCAAGACTTCAATTTGAGTGTATCAAAGAGGTATTGTTTGAGCTTAATAAAAGCAAGTCCAAACAACACCAATAATGGTAACATGACCACCAAATTCGTGACTAAAAATGACACAATCCCTTGGTTGGAGTCCATGAACGGGTAAGGGTAATACTGTGTAAAAATACCTGTAATTTGAAATACCGTAAAATAAAAACCGGGGTGTAACAACAACCAATAAATCGATTGGATTTGGGGTCTATCTAGCACAAATATAAAATACAAAATCATATATAAAATCGGTACGATGGTGTGGGTGACCAGCATGATGAATAGCTGTACTTCTGAAAATCCCACCACCAACTCACGCAATAACAGATTATAAACAATACCTGTCAGTACGATGTCTAGCAGAGCGATGAGGGCGATTTTGGGAAACCATTTGGACTTGTCCCAGCCAAAGACCATCAAAAAAGTCACGATGAAAACCAATAAGTTACTTTGATTGGTGAAATAATGGATGTTGTTTAGACCAAATTCCACGTAACTATAAAAAGTCCCGTACATCGAAAACCCAAAAGCCGACATTAAAACGATGAATTTAAATGAATATATGAAATAAGGTTTTAACATGAAAACACCCCTTTACACCATTATACTCGAAAAAAAACACCTTGAGTTATACCCAAGGTGGAAATACTAAAATAAGTATAAAGTCATCCCCAACACCGCACTGATGAGCACCAAATGGATCGGTGTGAGTTTTTTATAGAAGGATAACCCTAAGACAACAACAAAGATGATTAAAGCCGTGTAATCAAAATCCACACTAACAAAATAATCGCCTAGAATGCTGTGAAGTAAGACCGATAACCCCGCAGATAATATTAAACCCAAAATCACAGGTTTTAAAAATTTTAAGATGGTTTGAACCGGTTTGGTTTTAATGAATTTGTCCGAAAAATACGCAATCGACAAAATGATGATAAAGCTTGGGAGTACTACCCCTAAGGTAGCGAATACCGAACCCCATACCCCATAGGTATGATACCCAGCGAAGGTTGCCATATTGACCGCGAATGGCCCTGGGGTGGATTCTGCGATGCCAATGAACTGATTGACTTGGTCAATCGTTAAATAGCCACCATTGACCATTTCCTGGCGAATGAGTGGAATCATCGCGTAACCCCCACCAAACGTGAATAAACCGATTTTAAAGAAGATTAAAAAGAGTTCTAATAGTTCAATCATGCTTGCATTCTCCTTTCAATCGCGGTGTAAATCAAAGCGAATACCGCAGTCAAAATCAGTAATAAAACGACACTGAAATTGGTAAAGAAAGATACCATAAAAGCAATTACCAACAGTAACCCATTGATGAGGTTGATTTTAACTTTTTTAGAGAGTTTGAATAACGCATGAAAAATGAGTACTGGCACACCAGCCCCTATGCCAGCTAAGGCATTTTGAAGTGTGGTATTATCTGAGAATGCTTGTAAGAATAAAGATACCATTAGAATGACGATGAAGCTCGGTAACACAACACCTAGGGTTGCGAACAATGACCCTAAAAACTTCGCTTTATGGTACCCAATATAAGTCGCCCCATTGATGGCAAATGGCCCTGGGGTGGCTTCACTGATGGTGATGAGTTCTAACATGGTATCTTCATCGATCCATTTCTTTTTTTCAACGATATCTCTTTGCATGACCCCTATCATCGCGTATCCCCCACCAAAGGTGAATAAGCCAATCTTGAAGAAGGTGATGAAGATATCTAAATACATTTTTAGTTTAGTCATAAAAAAATACCTCGAAGTTTATTATACGCTTTTATGTCATTTTGTCAAAAAAAGAAGCGAATCGCTTCTCAATTGGCTTTGTCTTCTTTGAATAGATGATACGCATCGACAAATGGGATGAATAGGGGTGGTAACATCGCAGCTGTCGTTAAATTGGTCACCGTCGCACGTAAATAAGGATACAAGATATGAACCGCATCCTTCTTTAAGAATTCAATGATGTCTGCTTCGAATTCTTTCTCAAACTCAAAGACACCGCGTAAAGCGATGGTCATATTGAGTGGGTATTGGACATCTAAGGTGTCTTTGACCAAAAAGATCAATTCAGTGAAAAAGACATTATCCGCCAACTTCCCTGTGTTTCTTGTGATGTGGTGGTTCAATTGATAGGTGCCACTCACATTCTTATTGACCAAATCCAATTTGGATATGACGATATTCATTCTTTTATAGGCGAGCATGGTATCAACTCCTACTATCATTATATTATAAAAAAGAAAAACCCCGAAGGGTTTATCGTTAAATCACAAAGTTTCCGTTTTTAAAGACCACGACTTCTTGACCATCGTGCTTAATGCCCACAATCGACATGTCGGCTGAACCAAACATGAAGTCAACATGAATTAAAGACTTGTTATAGCCTTTCTTTTCAAGTTCTTCAATTGGGGTATTTAAACCGCCTTGAATGTTCATTGGGTAGGCTCTACCTAACGCCATGTGGCATGACGCATTTTCATCGTATAAGGTATTTAAGAATAATAAGTTGGTATTGGAAATTGGGGAATCGTGGCTGATCAACGCAATCTCACCAATGTATCTGGAGTTTTCATCGGTATTGAGGAGTTCTTCTAAAGCCTTCTTCTCTTTTTTCGCATCAAATTCAACGACTTTACCGTCTTTGAAAATCAAATAGAAGTCTTCAATAAGTGTCCCTTGATAGTTGAGTGGTTTGGTCGCAACCACTTTACCAGAGGTAGCCCATTTGAGTGGCATCGTGAATGTTTCTTCGGTTGGGATGTTTGGATTGAAATAAACACCTGTGGTGGCGTGTTCTCCGCCACCCGACCACACGTGGTTTTCAACCAAACCAACGACTAAGTCGGTACCTAGGCTGTTTTTAAAACGCAACTCTTTGAAGTTTAAGTCATTTAAGACTTTGTTGTGTTTGTGTAAGACATCGTTGTGTGCAGCCCAATTTTCAATCGGGTCAGAGTCTTCATAGACACGGCACGCATTGAAAATCGCGTCCCATAACGCTTCGGTTGCTGCTTCACCTTTTAGATTTGGAAATACCGCTTCTGCCCATACTGGGTTCGATGCTGCAACAATCGTCCATTGACCTTTGTTGCCCATGGTGTATTCTCTTAAGAATGGTAAGGCTTTTTGTGTGCTGGTGAGGGCTTTGGCCATCTTCGTAGCGTCTACCCCTTCATTGACACCAATCACAGGTGAAATGACGTTTAAGAAGCACGCACCATTGTCTACATAGTATTGGTTGGTTTCAATGATGTAGTTCGGTACTTCTTCTAACGTTTCGACACTTTGGTAATCGTAAGCAAGTCTGGTGAGGTATTCATCGGACCATTGTACAATGACTTTCTTCGCGCCACATGCATAAGCTTCTTTAACAATCAAACGGGTGAGTTCTTTGGTTTCTGTGGTTGCACGAACAACGACCAATTGGTCTTTTTGAACATTCACACCGACTTGACAAGCGAGTTTGGCATATTTTTCTAATAATGATAGTTTTGGCATAATTTATTTCTCTCCTTGTTGCTAATTATAACACAAATAGACAAAAAACAAATAGTATGTTAAAATATATTTGACATTAACGTAACGTAAAGGTTTATACTGTAATTGGTGGTGAAAATATGAGATATACATTGGATGATGTTTCAAAAATGACAGGACTCTCCAAACGGGCTTTACGCTTTTACGAAGAAAAAGGGCTCATTTCTTCCAAAAGAAACCAGGCGAATTACCGCCTCTACGATTCAGCCGATTTGGACCGAATTCAAACGATTTTATTCCTAACGGCGTTCGATATTGACCTACAAACGATCAAGGGGATTCTAGATGACCCAAAAGCCGATTTGTTATCCTTATACGAAGCGCATTTAGGGGCACTTTATGAAAAAAGAGAAAAGCTCGATTTGATCATTTCCAACCTCACACTCACCATCGATGCGAAAAGGCGGGATGAAGTCATGAAAGATTCTGACAAGTTTAAAGGATTCAAACAAGACCTCCTTGAAAAAAACGATCAGTCTTACAAACAAGAGGTCATTGAGAAGTATGGCGAAGAAGCCTATCAAAAAAGTAGAAAAGCATTTTCTAACATGAGTGAAGCCGATTTTGAACGATTTGGTCAGTTAGAAAAGAAACTTTTTGAAGCGCTAGAAAAAGCTTCAAATAGTACAGGTGAAACCAAAACCATCCATATGCATGAAGCCTATACACACCATAAAGATTGGCTTTCGATGGCGTGGGGGTATTATGACCAAACGGCTCATCTAAACATCTGTCAAATGTATTTGGATGATGAGCGATTTAAAAAGCATTACGACGACGTAAAACCTGGTTTTGCACAACTGCTTTATGATTCAGTAAAGAAATCCATCGCTTGATGGATTTTTTTCTTATACATGACCCTTCAATTATGATAAAATAAACTGGGGTGAGTAAACGATGAGTAAACCCATTGAATGTAAAAAGTGTGGTAAGCTGAATAAGGCTGACGCACCGGTCTGTTGGTCGTGTGGTTCGGATATTCAACCGAAACTGACGCCTAAAGAAGCCATCCATGAAGAAATTAAATACCGCCATGAAGTATTACATAAAAGACACGTGAGACGTTTTTGGATCTTTACCTTCATTGCCATCTTAGTGACTTTTGGATTTGTCATGGTCAATAGCATTTATGGGGTCATGCGTGATGTGAACCCAAACGACTATGTGTCATCGGTTCAAATTTATACTGTCGATGATAAGACCTACATTGACATTGAAATTGAAGGCATCAACATGAACCAAACGTCATTACGAATCAAATCCATCATACTTTCTAATGAAGATACCACATTGGAAATTAGTGGAAATAAAGACATCGAATGGGATGTCATCTATGCTTATGGTATCTTCCGTGCCCGATTGATCATCTCTACACCTGTGGCTGAACTCGACGTCTACGATACCGTAAAAGTCAAATTTTCTTATATGTTTTTCAGCAGTATCCTACCTGTTCCACAAGAAAACCTCTATTTTGAATAAAAAAGCACATTAATTTTGTGCTTTTTTCTTTAGTAAGTTGTGATCTAATAAGTCTGCTGTATTGGGTCTGGCGTAATAAAAGCCTTGTAAGTAATCCGACCCATGTTGAATCGTCGCTTCTTGTTCGTATTGTTCTTCAATGCCTTCACAAACCACTTTGAGGTTCAATTCATGGGCGACATCGATCATGAATTTTAATAAGGGTACGACATGGTCTTTCGATTGAATGTTTCTGATAAAACTACGGTCAATTTTAATGATATCGATCGGTAGTCTTTGTAAGTAGGTTAATGAGGAGTACCCTGTACCAAAGTCATCTAACGCCACGGAGAATCCCATCTTCTTTAATGCGAGTAAGGTGGTAATCGATTCATCGATGTGGGTAAGTACCGCCGATTCTGTGATTTCTAGAATCAAACGTGATGGGTCACCATTGAATTTCTCCAACAATACTTGGATGTCACTTAAGAAGTTTGGGTCATTGAGGACTCTCGCAGATAGGTTGATCGAAACCACCAAATCGATGCCCATATGGTCCCAAACCTGCAATTGTCGAATCGATTCTTTGATGACAAAATAGGTGATTTCTTTGATGTGTCCGGTTTTTTCAGAGATTTCAATGAAATCAAGGGGTGGGATATTCCCTTTAATCGGGTTATGCCAACGGATTAAGGCTTCTACTTTAGAGGCTTTACCGGTATCGGATTTAACAATGGGTTGATAATACACTTTGAATTCTTTGTTTCTAACCGCCTGATACAACAAATTGGATATTTCAATTTGTTTTTTCATGTCGTGGTGATAACGTTCATCGTAAATCACCATTTGGTTTTTACCTAAAGATTTCGCTTTACCTAAGGCTAAGTCGACATTGGATAGTAACATTTGTGTGGTATTACCATCTTGTGGGTAGGTACAAACACCTACCGAAACAGTGATGAAAAACTCTTCGTGGTCTAATATGAATGAACGTTTCAAGCGGTTGAAGTTATTTCTGATGATTTCAAGCATTTTTTCTTTACTGCTGAAATTTTTAAGTAATAGGATAAAGCCATCGCCACCGATACGACCCACCAAATGGGGTAAGTTGGCGTTCAATTTCAATTCATTTGAAATGAGTAAGATGAGTTCATCACCCACCGTGTGGCCTTTAATTTCATTGATGTTGGAAAAATCATCGATGTCTAAATACACAATGCCCAGTAATTCATTGGGGTGTTGTTCGATGTGTTCATCGATCTTTTTAATGAGCATGTTTCTGGTATATAAGCCTGTTAATGAATCATAGTAAGCCATTTGTTCCAACTCATGTTCGAGTTCTTTCATGGTCTGGTTGGTTTGTTTTAATTCCAACATCGTTTCATTTAGATGGTTCATGATGTTGTAGTAGGTATCCATGCGTCTTTTAACGATGACATAAAAGATATACGCTGTCACAACAACATAAAACAGACCCTTAACCAACTGGAGTTCTTCAACCCTTTGTGGGTCTTGAACGAGGAGTTTAAGTGCCATGTCTGAAAAGAAAATCCATAAAATACCCAACACCAAGTAAAACCCGATGATTTGTAAAGAGCTGCTCAGTGGGGTGGTTTTAAAGGCTTGTTCAAACGGTGTCAATTGTTTTCGCATGTCTTTGTCATTCTCCATGGGGATGTCCGCCTTATAGTTATATTATACCCATATATATAAAAATCTATATCTTTTTGATTACTTTTTTTCTTATTTTTTGAAATAAAAATGAAAAACAGTCGAACATCGACTGTTTATGGTATAGAAATAAATAAGTATCCAATGACCACGTGTGGGTCATTTTGTAAGACATACGTTAGAATAAGCATCTTTCTACTCGTATCTAAAGCAATCACTTCATCGATATATGAAGCATAAATCGTCAAGGTGTTGTTGGTAAATGTGTAGTCTTCAAAGGCGATGTTGTTCCCACCTAAACCTTGGAAAGTCCCGCCTTTTAAATCGAAGGTGAAAACCAAGTCTATTCCTTGATAGGTGGCGTTACTGGATGAAACAATGGCTGGTATACCGATCGTTTGAATCTCTACATAACGATAAACGGTGGTTTCATCTTCTGTGGTCTTCAAAACAAACCCATCCTCTAACGCATCGATCCAATCGGATTCAATGATGATTCCAAATTCATCTACACTATAGTCTTCATCCAAGACCAATGCTTGATTATTGATATTTAACGATATGATGTTGTCTTGGTCTAATATTAAACCCGCGCTACGTATGTACGTGAAGCGTCCTTTTTCAAAACGGATCGTGGTTGAAGTGATTAGAGTGGTATCGAGTAAAGCTTTGATTTCAATGTCATATAAGCCATCTTCAAGACCTGAGTAATTGTAACTATTTTGGAACATAGGTTGAGTCACAACGATTTGATGAGTAATACTATCTGTAATCGTAACTAGGTAACCAAGATTTGGGATATTGTCCCAAGTAATGGTATTTTTAGTGATGGTGAGTCCGGTCAAACTTTCGGATTGAATCAATTGAAACTGAATATGTGGGGTGAATGATGAGAGTTTCCCTTTAGAAAAACTCGCTATTCTCGCAGAATAGTTGCCTGTACCATAATCTTTTAATTCGAACTTATTGTTGTATGCGAGTTTATTGGTTCCGTTGATTTCAAGCACATAGTGTTCTGCACCTTTGATTTCAGTCCAATATAAAAACCCAGCTTCGTATCTGAAGTTGGTTGGGGGTTCTAATTGGGATTGGTTACTACAACCCATCAATATCAGTAAAAGGATGGGTATAAATACGAAGAGTTTTCTTATAATAATCACTCCTTTGTTTTTTATAATACCACAATTAAATAAGAAGGCACACGCCAAATTGGTATGTGCCTCAAATTTTAATTGAAAAACTGAGATGAAGATGTCACTACGGATGGGTTAGACCCCCATATTTGAGCAACATACTCCGGTCGATCGATGAATGGGTTACGATTGTTTTGGTAATGATAAATAACATCATTACGGTTACGTTCGAAGTTATCCACTGGATCATCGATGTGCCATTGTAAGAGCAATGACATGATGGCCATATACGTACCTGCTTCGACATTCATTCCATCATCCATCGCTGATGTAATGACATTGACTAAATCGAGGTTAGGGTACATCACAACCATATAGAATAATATGCGTGCCACATCACCTTTATCTGCATCACCTGGATAATAGGTTGAAGCGGTGGTGGTTGTATCATACCACTTATTACTTCTCGATGAGTTGGTACTAACAATCGCTGCACGCAAATTGTGTAAATCACTCGCAATATTCTTTTGAGTATTGGTTACACTCGAAACACCTAAACGAGAATTCGGCCAAACGTGTTCACGATTCCAAGTTGTGCCATCCCAAACACCAGATACAGATTGTCTATCATAAATGGTTAAGACATTGTCTGGATCCAATGGATGGCGGTCAGATTCATCAAGAATATATCTCGCATCCCCATAACTGACCTTAATCATGCCTGTCTGGATGATGGTTCTTAATGATAAGAATAGCTGCTCACCTGTATTACCATTAGCCGATGCATAATAAGCGTTCGCATCAAACGATGATGTATAACCTGCTGTTACCGTTATTATGAGATCTCTTGTTGCAGTATTACCGCTAGAATCTTGAGCTAAATATGTAATTGTGTAAGTTCCAGCTATGTCTGTGTCTACGACGTTATTCGACCCTGGTGTCATTTCACAACCTGGATTAGGGTCAGTATCGTCTGTCGCAACACACCAGGTGCTTGCAGTAATATCGCTCCAAGGGTCCCCTACAGTATACGATGTAATTGCTTCTTCAGAGAAGTTAATCGTAGGAGCTGTGGTGTCTGTAGGGTTTGTTACGGGTTTGAAACGTTTGCTGTATGTGATCCAATAAATGTAAAGTTATCAATTGCATAAACAGTCCATTGACTAATCGACCAAGGATTAGTAGGGCTTAAAACACTTGTGTTTCTAACAACGGTATTGTCAACTGTAGCAGTATTATCGCCACCAATTGTCCACGATGTTCCCGGATCACTTCCGATGGTACCGAATGAATCAATAACTACTCCACTCTTTTTGAGAGCGATTGCATCATCACCATTAAAGTTTGCTACGGCAGAAGTTGTATCGGCAAATGATAATAATGTTGCTCCTGCAGCACCATTAACTATTACATAAACATCACCATGAACTAGTGAGCCCGTAAGATTTAAGGTACTTGTGGCAGTACTAGCACCATTTGCATATAATTCAACACTATAATTTGATAAGTCAACAGTTACACCTGTACCATTATAAATCTCAATAGCCTTATTATTACTTGATCCTTCAATGTATTCCGATATAATCAAATCTTTCATAAAAATCTTGCCATAAATTGTTGTGTCACCAGTTATTGGAGTGGCAAAATTGAACAGTGTTGTTCTATTGGAGTCAGAATACCATTTATAACTTGCTAAACTACTAGTTGGCTCTGATGCAACTCCCCCTTCACTAACTGTTTGATTAGGTTGAGTATGAGGTGTTGATATATCAATCACAAATGATACAGTATATGATGTTGATGATGCTTCTACCCATTTAGCATAATATACATCCCCATCAACCGGCATTGATACAGGGAAAGTGACTATATTTGCAAATGTGTTATTGTCATAATACCACCCTGAGAATGTATAACCCTCCAAAGTTGGTTCTGCTGGTGCGGTTACACTAGATCCGAAATCTTGTGTTTTGGAAGCAACTTCTGAACCACCATTACTGTCAAATGTAATGGTATATTGGTTAATTGTCCATTGGGCAGTTAATGTAATATTTGCTGCAGGCATGTTGCTCGGTACTGCTTGTGACCAGCCAGAGAATGAGTATCCTTCTCTTGTTGGATTAGCAGGTGCAATTACTAAAGTATTATAATTTTGAGTAATTGGACTAACAGCAGAACCACCTGCGGAATTAAATGTGATGGTATATTGATTAATTGTCCATTTTGCATAAAGTTGTAAGGATTGTACAACTGGTGTGGATACATTATAGGATTGTGTTAATGCAATATCAGTAAACCAACCATTGAAAGTATAACCTATTTTTGACTTCGATGGTACAGAAATTAAAGCACTATCTTGGATATACTCAATAGTCGTTGTGTCATCTGTATATTTAACTTCATGTACCTTTTGAGAAGGTGTTGGTTGCCCAAGTCTATAAAAAGATACATTATCTATTGTAACTCTTGAACTATTAATTGTTCCAGGAACAAGTGTAAATTTTACTTTAACATCTCCTGTTTGATTTATATCATACTTGAAGTTAGATGATGTTGTAGACAAAGTAAAAGTTTGTGGATTGGTATATGAAACACCTCCATTTAAAGAATATTCTACTTTTACGTTATTTCCACTTGTATTTAAAGCATCAAAAGTAATGTAGGATAAATTCGTAATTGTGTAATCCATTTCTAAATATCCATGATTACTTGAGGTGGCTGTGTAATACCTAAGTTGTGCGGATTGTGCTCCTGTAATTGGCCCAGTTGTACTTGGTGTTCCAAAATAAAAATTCCATTTTTTGTTTACTGGACCTTGAGAGTTTATTTCAGTATTGTTATATGTGGTGCCTGCTGTAAACCCATTTGAAGATTCAAAATCCACTGTTTCAATCAATTCCGCAGCAAGTATTGTCTCATTTCTGTAATAATTATCACTATAAACTATTTGTTCCAGATTAGAAGCATTCTTAACGATTAAATATGCTCTAACGCTATTAAATGTATCATTAGCGAATGATCTTAAGAATTCACCTGTTTGACCATTATGTACGTTAGAAGGCACTATGGTTGCTCCAAGAGAATCTAATGTTAAAACATCAGAGCTTCTTGAGAAAATGAAACCATATTCTACTAACGTAAAGCCTGCAGGTAAATCGAATTGACCTTTATAAGTTACGAATCCACTACGAATCGATAATGCATCAGACATATTAACAACAGGACCTGAGAATTCAGGGGATGCTGCGAAAACAGCTTGAACAGATACATTGCCCATCACAGTGAACTTGTAGTTTGCTTTGGTAGATAAAACGTTACCTTCTGCATCTTCCCAGTGACTAAAGACTTGTTCAGCTGGCGCTACATTAGGAACTAAGGTAACAACATCATTGTAATTAAATGGTGCATCTTCAACAACACTACCACCAGTTACATTGACGGTGTATTCGGTGTTATCGGTGCTCACATATTGCAACAAATAAACGCGGCTGGATGTGATATTTTCAAGTGAAGATTCACCTTGAGGGGTAAACCATTTTGGCGTTGCGTGAGTTGCGTTTGGCTTGGTTGGTAATACACTGGGTTCAGTAGCTGTACCACCATCAGCAACGTATTGAATGCCATCAGCGATGATTTTACCGTTGTTATCCGCGAAAATAACCACATGTCTAGCGTTTGCTGGGGTGACACTGCCATTTGGGCGGAAGAATGCTGTAATTTTCATGTTTGAACGGACGACAAACTCATAGTTTTGAGGTAAGTCATCACGAACAATGTCGTTTACAGCGTAAAAAGCGAATGAATATTCAGGTGAAATGCCAGTAGCATTAAACTGAACTTTAGATCCGCGTGCTTGATTGGATAAACCGGAAGCTGCTTGGTTCATGTTAGAGCCGTCTAGATAAGTTCTGACCTCAACATTAAACAACGATGAAGCTAGTACGCTTTGAGCGCCTACAAAGTAAAATAGGGAGACTGCGAATAAAAATGCTAAGATTTTTTTCATTAATTAGCTCCCCCAAATCTCTTCTACGCCACCCGTACCGAATCCACCTTGAGTGCTTAACGCGATTGAATCGGTTAATTCAAACTCAGTGATTTCGATAGACGGCGCTTCGTACACTTCTTTTTCAAACATTAAAATACCTCCCACAGTATTTGTGTATTTGAATTCATTATAGCACTAGTATATATACTAAGCAATTCAAAATAGTCATTTTATTGTAATAAAAACGTAAAAAAGACATCAGTAAATACCGATGTCATTGAAGAGTTGTTCTATTTCTGTTCGTTTCGAATTGCTTTCATTTAAGTTTCTGATTTTTTTCAATGAAGACTTACGTTTAAAGAAAATAAGTTTAATCATCCGATGAATCATCATAAAAGGATAAAGATAGGCATGTTTATTGAGTATAGGGTACATCCCTCTCGCATCCACCAATTTGGGAAATGCGATTCGAAGGAGTACTTTGAATCGTGATTTCCCTTTATTTTCTGAGGCTGCGAGTCTAGGTGCCATGCTATTGAATGATTCACCTTTACCATGAATACCAGAGATGAGAAAATAATCCGTCACCTGTTGTAAGAGGGGTTCACTCATGGTAAAGCTCAAATCCAGTAAGGGTACCTCTATCTCAAAATAGGTGTGGTTTAAATGCAATATCGTTTGAAAGAACTTCGTCATTTGAAGTGATTCTAAGGTTTCATTTAACGCTTTTTGATCAATCGAATCGACATTTTTTTCTATGTATATCGCGATATCAAGTAAGCTTCTGAGTCCAATCCCTGAGGATTCCACGTGTTTAGCCAAATGGTAAACCAAATAGATGACTTCAAATGTAGGCAGTAATGTGTATTCATAACCTTCGACTAATTTTGTATGGTTCCAAGCCGTTTTAAAATAGGTTTGGTATTTTGGATTGAAGTCTTTATGAATACTTGGGTGTATCTCTATCAACAAACCCTCGGGTGTAATGTATTGGTCGTGCTGTAGTGTTCTAGACTCGAGTTCAATCCCCATCTTTTTGAATAGGTTTTTTATGACATCCAAATCTGAACGTACCAAAATGTCAATATCGCCCATCCCACGCATATAGGATTCTGGGTATAAGGTTTTAATCTTAGTGCCTTTTAGAAAGATGTGATCGATGTGTTCTATTTGGAAAAGTGATTTAATCTGGGCGATTAAATCTTTTTGTTTTTGGTCTTTATCAATGAATGAATATAAAACCCCATTACACTTGTGAATAAACTTGGATGAATAGGCTTTAGGATCTAAATACGGAATGATTAAACCGGATAAACCCCCATTCAACATCATTTTAAAAAACGAGGCTTCATCCTCGATTTTTAAATCGATCTGTTGTTGTTTCAAAGCGAGGGATGTCGCTTTGAATAAGGTGGTTTCAATCATTTAAGCGACCTCAAGCGGAGTAATACTGTTCTAAATGGGTTATTGACCCAAAGAATAACTAATAGGCGATATGTTTTAGAGTGAAGTGATACTTTCTTTTTGTTTTGGTGTATGGTGACTTTCGCAAATATGTCTTGAACATCCACCACTTCTTTTCGGTAAGTGGCGTCACCTCTTAATGTATAGGTATCCTGATGGATTTTAATGATTCGGTGGAGAATGACTTTGCCTTGATAATGGGCCAAGACGACATCGTATTTTTGGACTTTTTCTGGCAAATCCACATAAACAATCGTTTGGCCATCTTTGTAAAATGGCCACATCGATGTGCCTTTGACCGTAAAACTGACACGCTTTTTAGAACCCAGTTCAGCTTTGACGACTTCAAAAAATGTGTCGTTATCGATGATGGTTTTTAACATAGTAAGTCTTTGGCTTTCAAGGTTTCTATGAAGGTGATGACGTCTTTTTTAGCATCCTCATAAGACACTTCATAGTGGTCCATTAGAAGTTGAACCAAGGATTCTAAGGTTTGTTCTTGTTCCAAGGATTCAAATAAGAGTTTCCCCGATTTGTTTAACGTCATCACCCCATTGAAATGGAGTGCTTGAGCGTCTATAGGTAGTACCATGTACCGAATACCAATGGTTTTGATGATGAATCCAGGTTTGATTTTCATAGGTGTCTCCTTATTGGGTTCAAAATAAGTCATGTATACACTGTGCTTGTTTAAGGTTAAAGTGGTTCGATAAAACTTGGTTTGATTGAGTAATTGATTGATCTCAGGGAGTAAGGTTTCCCAGGTTTCTTTGGTCGTTGGTCTAGCGATGTTTTTTAATAGTAGTTTTGTAGCCTCATCGACCGTCAATGGTTTGATTGTATCCACGCTGCCTTGTTCAATGAAGTATATGGCTTTCAGTGGGTATATAGCATTTTGATTGAGGGCTGTTTTACCAGAAAAAGGTGTACCATAGACTTTCATGTCCTTGATGATGGGTTTGTCATCATTTAAGATTTCGCCTTCTAAAACATCTTGGTAAAAACGCGCATGGGTAGATTTGCCTGTACCTGAGGGGGCAGAAAACATATAGGCTTCATTATGTTTTATCACACACGAGGCATGTAATGGGATAAAACCTTCGATGGTGGCGATATCTAAAAACAACATCGAAATGAAGATATATTCCATTTCAGCAGGTTTCTTAGACAGTTTTTCAACCATCGAAATGGTAACCTCTTGATAATCTAAGCTGCGTTTGATTTCATATTTGACTGACCCATTTAAATCGACCACTTGAAGGGTGTGTCTATCTTTATCTTGATAGAATCTGCGGTAGATGTCTTGCATGTAAGGCTCTGTTTTGGCTTCGATATGATCGACCAAAAGTGTCTCGATGTGGTATTTTGGTAAGACTTGTTTTTGATAAACTTCGATGTTGTTTTTGAAGTACTCATCAAAATGGTATTCAATTGAAATGGGGATACCAGCGATTAAATATGTCTGCATACTTGACCTCACACTTATCCCCATTATACCTTGTTTTATAAATGAAATACAGTGTCAACTGTGGTTGTTCCATGATACAATACCAATAGAGGAACCTTTATGAAATTAAAAATGAACCCTTTATTAAAACCTTATCAAAAACGGATCGTCCCACCACTAACCTTGTTATCGGTGTTTTCACTCATACTATCACTCACTGCGATTGTATTTGCTTACTTATCCAAACTCGCCATTGACGCTTATACCGATGGGTCATTGTTATTTTTATATGGCACTTTACTGGTAATTATCATGGTCATACAAGTGCTGTTATCCGCATATAACCAATATTATAAAGCATCTGTTACCTATCAATTAGAAGGTCAGATGCGTGAAGATTTATACCAAAAGATTTTAACTGGTAAACTTCAAAGTACCGGTGAAAACCACTCTGCCGTCTACATCAACCACTTCAAATCGGATGTTACAGCGATCACAGATGGGGTATACGATTTACTACCGAAAGTCATTTTTTATATCTTTAGATTTTTAGGTGCGTTCGTTGTTCTATTCATTTTAGATTGGTTATTCGCGGTATTATTCTTAACCCTTGGACTATTATTATTTGTCTTATCTAGGCTATTATCCAAAAAGATTAAAGGCATTCAAAAAGAAGCTTTAAGTGCTGAGGATCAACTCTACCAACAGATGCAAGAAGGTTTAACCCATTTAGAAGTGATTAAAGCGTTTGAAGCGGAAGACATTCAAAAAGAATCGCTTCAAACCTCAGGTCATCACTTCTACCTAAAACGCATGAAAAAACAACTCATCTCTTCTTTGACTGGGTTGGGTTTACATAGTTTCTTCGCATTTGGTTATGTATTCGCGATATTGTTTGGAACCTACCGTTTAAGTCAAGGTTCGATTGTGTTTGGTAGTTTAATCGCAATCATCCAACTCGTTCAAAACATCCAAAGCCCATTTTCTGGGTTATCCACTTTAGTCATTAAGTACCACCAATGGACCGCCTCCCTCGACCGTATTAAAATGATCGATGATTTACCAAGAGAATCCAAAACCAAATTGCCTGTGAGACCATTCAAGAAGATTGAACTAAAGAAAGTCTCATTTAAATACGAACAACGATTGGTATTGGAAAACGTATCACTCGATATTAAACCCGGTGAACTCATTTGGATTAAGGGTGAATCTGGCAAAGGCAAAACCACCCTCATTAAACTATTGTTGGGTTTGATGAAACCAAGTACTGGCACATTAGAACTCAAGGTCGATGACGCTTCGTATGAATTGTCTGAATCCACGAGACCCTACTTCTCATATGTCCCACAATCCTATTACCTATTATCCGATTCTATCTTAGAAAATCTGACACTAAGAAAAGACATCCCCATGGAAAAAGTCATCGAAGCGTGTCAAACCGCGGTGATCTATGAAGATATCTTAAAAACACCTGCTGGGTTTGACACCAAGCTGAAAGAGATGGGTGCGGGCTTATCGATTGGACAGCTTGAACGGTTATCCATAGCCAGAGCATTATTAAAAGAGGCACCTATCTTGTTGTTAGATGAAATCACCGCTTCACTCGATGCTGACACCGAGAAAAAAGTGTTGATGAACTTAAAAGCATTGAAACAAAAAACCATCATCTTTGTATCACACCGTGATTTAAAGGATATTAAACCCACCAAGATAATCGACCTCAATTAAAAAATGCAGTGCTGATGAAACTCAGCATTGCATTTTCTTTATTGTTTTTCGTAAAGTGATAAGAAGACTTCAACCAAGCTAGGGTCAAATTGCTTACCTGTGTGTTTTTTGATTTCAGCGATCGCTTCTTCGTGTGACAGTGGTTTTCGATATGGTCTTTCTGAAACCATCGCGTCATAGGCATCGGCGATGGAGATGATTCTCGCACGAATCGGGATGTTTTCGCCTTCAATCCCACGTGGATACCCTGTGCCATCCCACTTCTCGTGGTGTGACAAGATGTCATACGCAATTTCTGCGTATTCTGGCGAGGTCGAAATAATTCGATAACCAATTTCAGGGTGACGTTTGATGATTTCCCATTCGGCTTCAGTGAGTTTACCTGGTTTATTTAAGATGGCTTCATCGATCGCGATTTTACCAATGTCATGGAGATTGGAAATCGCTCTTAACAACTGTAAATCTTCAGACTTCATGCCTAATTTTCGACCAATGTTGATACAAATCTCAGAGACCCGTTTGGAGTGTCTTTCTTCTCTTGGGTTTTTCTCATGTAACGTATTTAAGATGGTTTTGATCGATTCACTTCGGTGTGAAGTCACTTCGAACAATTTGTTCTTATACATTTGTTCTTCTACGACGCGGATGACTTCTTCTAAGTCGCCATCTTGATCACGGCACGATACCCCGAAGGATACCGATACGCTCATGCCATGTAAATATTTCTTATCTAAGATGCGTTTCATCTTCTCTAAGTAATATTGGGCGGAATGCAGTGGTGTGTTTGGTAACAATACAACAAACTCATCGCCACCGATACGACATACGGAACCTTTATCATTGAAAATTTGTTTTAATAGGGCTGAGACTTCAATCAAAAGCTCATCCCCTGCGGCGTGACCGAAAGCATCGTTCATGATTTTCAACCCATTGATGTCACATAAGATGATCGAAACAGGGTTGTATTTGGTGTCTTTGAGTTCTGCTAACTTTTCGGAATAAAAGCGTCTATTGTATAAACCAGTCAAGGCATCGTTATAAGATAGGTATAAAATGGAGGCTTCGTATTTCTTACGGTCTGTGATTTCATAAGAGAAAATGGTTGCGCCAATGATATTACCATCTTCAATGATGGGGGCGTAATGTTCTTCTAGGTATTTTTCCCCATCGATCTCGACACGGACCACATCGATATGAGATACCCCATCCAAGGCTTTTTGAATGTTTCTCATCAAACGACGTTTCATCGCGTCATTTTCGATGATGGATAAGAAATCCTCCCCTTTATGAATCTCTAAGTTATAATAGGCTTTCATCGATACTTGGTGGAAATGATTGAACGTTAGATATTTAAAATTGCGGTCCAAAGCATAGATTTCCATGTGTCTAGTCGCGTCCATGGAGGCTTGTAAAAGCTTGGTTTGAATTCTAAATTCTTGGTTAAAATGTAATCTGGATTGTTGATTTAAGATGACCACACCAATCAGCATCACAAGTATTGGAAATAAACCTAAATAAGGAATTAGTAAGTTGATGATGATATTGAGTCCATTGGGAATTAAGAAGAATCCAAGCAGGGTGGCGATATGGAGTACAACGCCTAAAGCATAAAATTCAAAGTAAGCATTATTGTTAAACCACTCTGGTTTACGATACTTCTTCCATAAATAGCCAAGGGCAGAGGTGGATAAGATGGTTGCAACCCCAGCATATACACCCGCACCACCTACCCAAATACGATAAGCGGAACCAATCACAGCTGCGATTACCGTGGGAATGCCACCAAAGAAAAACCCGTTAACCCCAAACAATACCGATCTTGTATCAAATATGAGACCAGTGTCTAATTTCCATGGGTTCGCCATGATAAAAATCGAAGATATCCCAATCGTTATACCAGCGGTAATCTTTTTTCTAAGTGTGTTGGTTTGTGGGTCGAAATTGGTTGCTGCATATAAAAACACCAAACCCAATAAAATGAGTCCATTGTTCAAAAGATTGACCAATATATTTAAAATCTCTCGGTAAGCCATATGCATACCCCCTAAATAAAAGAATTATGAAAGATATTCTATCTCTATTATAACGGTTTTTTAATAAAAGACACGCCTAATATATTAAAAACGCCATGGGTAGGCGTTTTGAATGTGATTTTCGGTATTAATCGAGGTGTGCAATTGCGTAAAATTCAGCCTCATGTTTTAAAAATGCTTCGACGATGATGGGGTCAAAATGGGATCCTGAAGATTCTAGAATGATGCGCTTAGATTCTTGGAAACTGTATTTTGGTTTGTAATAGCGTTCAGAAATCAAAGCATCAAAAACATCGGCTAAAGCCACGATTCTCGCGGATAACGGTATATCTTTGCCTTTTAACCCTTCAGGGTAACCCGACCCGTCCCATTTTTCATGGTGGTATCTGGCAATTTCAGAAGCCATCTTTAAGAACCCCATGAATGGGTATTTGTCCGCCACTTTGTCAATGGTGGATGCACCAATGATGGTGTGGGTTTGCATCTTCTTCCGCTCTTCTTCGGTATAAATCCCTTTTTTACGTAAGACTGCATCTTCAATGCCTACCTTACCAATGTCATGTAAGACAGAGGATAAGGTAAGGTGATGAATAAATTGTGAAGTTACTTGTTCACCATAAATCGGGTGGTTTTTAAGTTCTGTCGCGATTACTTTGGTATACATCCCAATACGTTCAAGGTGTCTACCGGTTTCGATATCACGGGTTTCTGTGAGTTGTGCCAAAGCGTAAATCACAGTTTGATTTTCTTGATTGGAAATCACCTTTTCACTCGCTTTAATGCGATAGATGAGTTCTGTTTTACGGATTGGCATGGAGATGAAATCGTCTGCACCCACATCGAAACTTCTACCTAAAATGACTTCTTCATTGTCGGTAGCGACGATGATATACGTATGATCAAGTTCACGACGACGGATTTCTTCAATGACGCTGAAACCATCGATGTCTGGCATATTGATGTCCATGATGATGATTTTTGGGTCTTCATTGGACCATACTTCGAGGGCTTTTTGGCCATCGGCTGCTGTTAAGACGTGGATTTGTTCTTCTTGTAAGTACTGAACGAGTAAATCGCGATGTTTCTTATTACTTTCAGCCACTAATACTTTCATCATGATGGTCGCCCCCTTTCGTTTAAAATGCTTTTTATCGAATACTGTAGGATAAGGATACCCAGTCAGAACCGTTTGCTAACGCGCCATTTTGGGTGATTTGTAATCTATAATAACCAGGCATGTGTGCTGTGTATGTGACAACTTCAATATTGTTATGATTAGAGGTTGCGGATGCGACAGGTCTACCGGTTGGATCGAATAATCTTAAATCATAGTCTGTGAGTTTTACTGTGGTTGTATCGTTACTGTTGAGTAACCATGCAACTGATGCTTTCACTTGTTGCATGTAATCCACATAGAAATATACTTCTTTAAAGACACCAGATTTACCTGTGCTATTGATATAACCAAAAGTATTGGTCATATTTTCCATGGATTCTTTATAATCAAATAGTCCTGCACCAACTTCTGCATTATAACCTTCAATTCCAGTTGTCCCGTGGAATGACATGAATTTGGCAGAAGCTGAAATCAATGACATAACTTTTTCAGGAAATACTTTGAGTTCAGGATAGGTTTCCATCATTAACGCGATTGTACCTGCTACCAATGGAGATGTTACGCTGGTTCCTGTAAATGGAAATGAATAATTTGGCATCATAAATCCAGCAGGTGCTACAATATTAGGTTTGGATGGACCATTAATAACATTATAGGATGAGTAGCTTTGACGATATGTCCCTGTTGGGTTAGTTGCACCTACGGTGATAACGTTATACCCTAAACCTGGATTTCCAACCATACCATGTCCGTCGCCCCAGTTTCCTGCAGCAGCAACAATTGTCACAAAAGTGGTTCTCACAATGTAATCATAGTAAGCAGATTGGCTTGAATAGACGCCTGTTGCATTACTATAGGAATCACCCCAGCTGAGGTTAATGATATTGACACCACGATCTAGCATCCATTCCATTTCTTCTTTGGCAGAGCCTACCAATTGAACACTAAGAATTCTTGCCCCTTTCGCAATACCAAAATTACCACCAGCAACAGAAGCTACCATTGTAGCGTGTGATGAAATTGTTTCATTAAACCACCATTCATCACGAACTGTTAAATTAGAACCAATGAGATTTGGATGTTTTCTTTCTACAATACCTTCAATTTCAAGGATACCAATGGTAACACCAGCACCACTAACTTGACCGGTTGTAATGGCTTCATATGATCCCATGGTATACATTGCTGTATTTAAGTTTGATGAGGTATATTCTTCTGTATTTTGGATGTAAGCCATCGATACATTTTCATTTTCAATAAGTTCCCCAACAATTTCTTCTGAGTTGTTAATGAATGTATCCTTTTCATAATAATACTCAACAAATGGACCATAACTTGACACATAAGAATCCACATAATTATTGAGTTCAAGATCTTGAATCAAATATGCATTCATCTTGGTATGGTAGTCTTTAATTAATTTTCTTTGTTCAGCGATGAATGTGTTGATGTTTGTTCTTCGGTTAATTCTATATCTAGCATCAGAAAAATACTCATAATCAAATTGAACTTGAACTGTGACTACTTCATTTGCTGCTTCGCTTACTTCTTCTTGGATTTCGTCCATAGATGCAGATTGATTGATATTAAATCCTTCAAACACAATTTTGTCCTTAGGTTCTGCTTGTGTTGTTGATCCAAGCACAACCACAGGTTTTGAAACATTAACCATTAACGAGAAAGCCATCCCGAGAACAATTATGGTAGTAAGTAATAATTTTTTCATGTGAATAACTCCCCCTAAATGTAACGCTTAACTTCTACAAATAAAACTTCATCTACTTTCGAGATTAAAATCAATTTGTCAATTTGTTCTAATGTCAATTCATCTTTTCCCAAATAAATGGTGATGGTTGGATCGTATTTTGAAAACTCCACCACACCAAGTTCCGATAATTTGTGTGTTTCGATGAATTGGTTGTTTAATTCTATGAAGTAGCTTTTGGTTACTTCGCGCATTTCTTTGATGATGGCATCGATTTGTTCAGCAGTCATGCCTGGCAAAATCTTTGTTTTATATTCATCAGCAACATATTCTGATTCTAAAGTGATTGATATTACCAAGCCATCTTTATAATCGTCTAGTTGATCTAGTAGTTCTACATTTGAAAAGGATGTTTCTTTGTCAAACTTATATAAAACCTTTTGAGATTCTCGTTTGGAAGTACATCCGGAAAGAACTAAGAAGAGAATGAAAATCGAGAGTGTATAGTATTTTTTCATACGTTATTGACCTAATAAATCAAAGTATGCAGTAAAATCTATTTGTTTATTTTCAGAGTGGATAATCGTTTGGTTGAAGATAACTTTAAAGTCTAAATCTGCATTCATTTCATTTAATACTATCAATTGAAATCGATTTGCAGTAGACAATGTATAGGTTGAATTCTCAACATCTATGCTAGCAGTTATGTTTGGTTGAATAATTGTAAGATAAGCAACAATTACCTCTTCATTATTGAGAAGACCTACATACAAATGTACTCTAGCAAAATCACTTAGTAAAATCGTCGAGACAGCTTCTCTTTCATAAATGTCAGTTAGTTCCATTAGTCTAGATTCGACTGAATCTACTGTTTCAGGAGTCTCTATATAACTTGAGTTCAATCCAAACTGTAATCCAATGATGCCTGTCACTAACATGAGCAATACAATCATCATTGCGTACGCAGGCATTACTTTTTTCTTGATGGTATAAACTTCGCTTTTTATTTCAGCGTCAGGTATTAAATCGAGTTTGTGTTTTAATTCATCAAATCGATTCTCAAATTGCATGTCCTTTTCATACTTTTGGACTAGGGTCTTAATTTTCTTACTCATGTAAATCCTCCTCACGAAGTTCTTTCTTTAACTTCTTAATTGCTCTTGAGTACTTATTTGTGGCTACTGCTGTGGTTATCTCTAACATGGCTGCAATCTCATGAAACTTGAGGCCATGGAAGATTCTTAAAATGACGATTTCATATTCGTCTTTGCTGACGATCTTTTCTATCTTTTTATAGAGATGATCGTAGTCATCTGGTTTATGATCATCGATGTAGCTTTCGACCGCATCTTCATTCACCGTGATGTTGAGTTGTTTTTGTTCTTTTCTGAGGTAGTCTAAAGCGGTGTTTTTCGCAATTTGAACTAACCAAAACTTAAAGTTGGTGTCCACTGTGTACGTATGAATACGCTCATACATCTTCATGAATGTTTCTTGAACTAACTCGTCAGCAATTTGATGGTTTTTCACCATCTTATACACGACGTGTTTCAATAACTTAAAGTAATTGTCATAAACTTCTCTAAACGCAGACTCGCTCCTTCTACGGATTCCCTCAACCAGTCTGATTGTCTCCATTAATCTTCCCCCTATTAATGGACAAAAAATATCTTCTCACTTAATAAAACGAAAAAAAATCTGTTTTTGTCCACTTTTTTAAAATTTTGTGTAAATTATTTTTGTGTATTAGAAAAACCACAAGAAACGTTGTGTTTTTGTAAGACACCTTATGTTGATTATAACACCGTATTTTAAGATTTTTGTTATGTAGTTTTGATAATTGAAATCCTTGAGAAAGAAAAAGCCCTCCATATGGAGGGTTATTTGAACCAATTCATGCGTTTGAATAGATAGACCATGCCAGCGGCTAAGATAAAACACCCTAAGACAAATACCAAGACTGCATTTTCATAGGTAAGTACATCGAAGTGTACGAAATTCATACCAAAGAATCCAGTCAAGAACGATAAAGGGATGAAAATAGCTGAGAACAAGGTTAAAGTCTTCATGATTTCATTCATTTTATTCGATTGGTTGTTGATGTGTAAATCGAGTAAATGACGCATGAGCTCACGTGCGTCATTCAATCGTTCATCGAGTCTCGACAAGTGGT
>Ga0310040_1000853_pt1 | contig 25325 bp, 30 predicted proteins | sample EPASupsiteHSE623_FD_200237 | JGI IMG/M metagenome (GOLD analysis project Ga0310040, IMG submission 200237) | Bioremediated contaminated groundwater from EPA Superfund site, New Mexico - Sample HSE6-23 (v2) (version 2) | ecosystem: Environmental > Aquatic > Deep subsurface > Groundwater >... | reverse complement strand
AACGCGCAAAAAGGAAAGTCAGTACCGCACTGAATTAGTTTTGTCGATTTAGCAGGATTTATTTGGCCAAGATTCTAGGCGCGAGGAGTGAAGTGTATCTTAACGATACATAAACGACACGCAACGACGAAGATTGGTCAAATAAATCCTGCCCGCAGGGAACGTTGAAATTATGCCATCTTCGCCCTCATTCCTCCTCAATGTATCGCATTGAGATACACTTTCGTCGTCATGCGACCAAATCTGGCATAATTTGAACGTTCTAAATCGACAAAACTAATTCAGTGCGGTACTTAGCCTATAGAACGCCGAGCCGATTTATTTATCAAAAATGCCTAAATACTCAAAAACTGAAAAATCAGAAAGACAAAAAGGGATGGAGCAAATTGCCGAAGAAATAGCGGATTGCCAAAAGTGCCGTTTGGCCCGGACCCGCGAAAAAACCGTTCCCGGAGAAGGCGCGGTCGGCGCCGAGTTTTTTATTATCGGCCAGGGCCCGGGCGCCAACGAAGATAAAACCGGCCGGCCGTTCATCGGGCGGGCGGGGAAGCTGCTGACCGAATTGCTGGCGCGGGCAGGCATTGACCGCGAAAAAGAAACTTTCATCACGTCGATCGTTAAATGTTTGCCGACGCCGCCGGTGAACCGCAAACCAAAACCGGACGAGATTAATGCTTGCGACGGTTATTTGACGCGCCAGATGGATTTGGTTGGCGCAAAAAAAATAATCCTGCTGGGCGATATGGCTTTCAAAAAATTTTTCCCAAAAGACAAATTCAGCGACTGGCGCGGCCAGTGGCGCGAAAAAGAGGGAAGGCAATATTTCATTTCCTACCACCCGGCCGCAGGCATAAGATTCGTGAAATTCAAAAAAATACTGGAAAATGATTTTAATAATTTAAATTTCTGAATTTGCATTTGAGGTCGTTCTCCTGCGAAGCTTAGCGAAGCAGGGGTGCGACCTCGGCAAATTGTGTTTATGGATCTCAATGAATTTGAAAAATTAGTGGCCGAGGCCGCGGAGAGTCTGCCGGAAAACATCAAGAACGCGATGAAAAACATCGCGCTTGTTATCGAGGAAAAACCAAGAAGGAACAACCTGCTCGGATTGTATGAGGGGATTCCGGAAAATCAGTGGGGAAAAAACGAAGCCATTCGTTTGCCGGATAAAATCACAATTTTCAAAGCCGCGATCGAAGCGGAGGCGAAAACTCCGGATGACATCAAAGAACTGGCAAAACTCGTGGTTTGGCATGAAATCGCGCACCATTTCGGTTTCGATGAAGGGGAAACGCGCCAGCTTGAACAAAAATGGCGTTGCCAAAAAAGGGCAAAATAATCTATCTTAACGGCTTGACCATGTAGCCGCTTTGCGGTTTATACCCGAATTTGCGCCAATAGGCGCGCGCGCCGATGCCCGAAATCGCGGTGATTTTTTTTAGTTTGAATTCATCCTGGGCGATACGCTCCGCTTCTTCGATGAGTTTTTTGCCAAGGCCGGTATGTTGGGCCGAGGCGCTTTTTTCGGAAACCGGGATTTGCAAGCCGTAGGTGTGGATTTCGCGGACAAGGGCCGCATTTTCCAATGCCGGAAAAATCGGATCGCATCTTTTTCCAGGAATCCGCAAACGTAGAAGGCTGAATAATTTTGTTTTTGGTTCGTTTTCGAAACTTAGGAATATTTCGGTTCCGTTTGAAGCCGGGTAGTCGCGCCGGACCAATCCGATTTTTTCGTTCGGATCATATGCGCCTTTGATTTCGCGGCAGCGGATGCACTGGCAGCGCCAATGTTCGCGTTCCATGCCGTTGGCGATGATTTGGCGCAAATTGGAAATGCTTTTCGTTCCGGCGGTGATGCGCGGAGAGGGGATGTCGCGGATTATCCGTTCAATGCGCACCCAGGGCGGTACGATTTTTTTTATTTCCTTGACGGTGAGAACCAATTGTTTGTCGGAATACGGCGCGTAATCGCCGCGTTCGTAGACTTTATAAAGCGGGGCTTCTTTTAACACCGCGCAGGGGTAAATTTTTAACAGATCGGGGCAAAAATCAGGGTTTGAAAACAGTTCATTGGCCATTTCCAGATCGCGCTGCGGATTTGATCCGTAAAGATTGAGCATTATCTGAAAGGAAACTTTGAAACCCGCGTTTTTTAGCAATTCGGTGGCGCAAATCGCAGCGTTGATTTTATGGCCGCGATTATTCATTTCCAGGACATCGTCATAAATGCTTTGGATTCCCAGCTCGACGCGGGTCACTCCCAGTTTGCGCAATTGAATGATTTCTTTTTCGTTTATATAATCCGGCCGGGTTTCAATCGAAATTCCCACGATGCGGCATTTGGCGTTTTCATTCTTTTTCTGTTCGGTTTCGAGAGATAAAACTTTAGTTTTCGGTTCTTTAAGTCCGTTGGCAGCCGCGAAACAGGCGGCAATGAATTTTGTTTGGTAGTTTTTCGGATAAAAGCTCCAAGTGCCGCCGATTACCCGCAGTTCAATTTTGTCCACGCTGTGGCCCTCGGCCGCCAGATTTTCCAAGCGTTTTTTAACCTGGATATAGGGATTGAACTTTAAAAGTTTGGCCCGTTCGGCGGCCGGTTCGCCGGAGAGATAGCTTTTTGGAAAACCCGTTTCATTGGGGCAATAAAGACAGTTTCCGGGGCAGGGATAGGCTTTTGTGAGCACGGAAACGTTGATTATTCCGGAAAGCGACCGCACCGGCCGCACCCGCAACAAGCCAATTAATTGCCGGTGGTCTGTGGAAGTCAGACTTCCACAGATTGATTTTAAAGCTGAAAGCAGATCGATATTGCTTGGGTAGGGGATTTTTAATTCGGTGCAAATTTGCCGCTTGAACGCGTTCAAATCCGTTTTGGTTTGCGGATTTACCTGAATCAGTCTTTGTGCAATAATTGTCAGGCTTGATTGATTTATCATTACTTTTTTGTTAGCTTATAATCGGCTCCTTTGAAGCTAGGAGGTGAGAACAAATAATGGTAGTGGGCGCTATTTTTCCGGTGCTGATAATTGACGCCGCCTTCCTTGCTTCCGGTTGATTCCAGTTGAGAGGCGTCACGGAACGCAATACAAATTTATAAATTGCTAAATTCATGGTCACCGAGATCATTGTAAATTTAGCGATTTTTTCTTTTATAGCTTGAAATTATACGATTTTAAAGTAAAGTCAAAGGTGTGTTAGAATAACCAATAATAATTAACAAAAAAATGTTTGAACAAATAAAACAGATCAAGAAACTGCAAGAGATACAGAATGCCCTTAAGAATGAAAAAATCGACGGCGAAAAAAACGGAGTTAAAATTTTCATGAACGGCAAGCTTGAGGTTGAAGACGTGGAATTGAATCCGGCGCTGTCAATCGACGACCAGGAAAAAGCGGTCAAGGATTGTTTCAACGACACGATGAAAAAAGTCCAGATGGTGGTGGCCAAAAAAATGCAGTCAATGGGAGGGTTTGGCATGTAATTTTTGTTTGCTTATTCGGTAGCATTTTTTGCGAAAGCGCATAATTTTCTGGTGAAAATTTGCTTTCGCTCGGCCGTCGCCTGCGCGGCATTCGCAAAAATTACTACCTCAACGCATCCAAAAATTATGGGTTGATTATGGAGATAATAAAAATTACAGTGGGGCAATTGCAAACAAATTGCTATCTTTTGATAAGCGACGGGGAAGTTGCGGTTATTGATCCGGGGGATGAAGCGCAAAAGATTATCGATGAGACGGTTAAGACAAGAGCCGCGATTAAATCGATTATCGTTACTCATAACCATTTCGATCACGTGGGCGCGTTAAAAGAGCTGGAAAAGAAATTTGCGATAACCGCGATAATTCCCAAAGCGGGACAAAATATCGTCATCGGCGCGGAAAAATTGAAAGTTGTGGCAACGCCCGGACACACTGCGGAAAGCATTTGTTTGTTCGGCGGCGGATTCGTGGTTTCCGGGGACACTCTTTTTTCCGACGGATTTGGCCGCACCGATTTGGAGGGCGGTTCAAATAAAGACATGGCCGGATCGCTTAAAAAACTTGACGAATTGATCCCGGAAGGGGCCGCGGTTTATCCCGGACACGGCAGAGATTTCATTTACAGAAAGGGGATGGCGACGGCTTGGCTGGATTATTTGATGTAAGTCCTTGGTTAAGGTTACGCATTTTTCTATGGATCTGAGCAAACTGGATACAATTTTGGCTGGGCTTCCGGCATATCGGATCGACCAGGCCAAGGAGGCGATTTTTAAAACGCTCATTGAAGATTGGAACGCGGTTTTGGGATTGCCCAAGGATTTGAGGCAGGCTCTGGCCGAAGAATGCCCGCTTGATATTAAGGCGGAAGTTTTCTTTTCCGGCGGCGGAGAATCGTTGAAGGCGCTGTTGACGCTGGCGGACGGATTGAAAGTTGAAACGGTTTTGATGCGCCATCAGGATGACCGCAATACCGTCTGCGTGTCCTCGCAGGTTGGGTGCCCGATGGGGTGTTTGTTTTGCGCCACGGGCAAGATGGGATTTAAGCGCAACCTGACCGGGTTCGAGATTGTTGAACAGGTCCTGTTGTTTTGCCGCCTGCTGAAAAAAGAAAACCAGCGGGTTACCAACATTGTTTTCATGGGAATGGGCGAGCCGTTCATGAATTATGACAACGTAATGGCGGCAGTGGGAATAATGAACGATGACCGCGGCTTGGGCATCGGCGGTCGCCATATTTCCATTTCCACGGCCGGGGTTGTCGAAGGGATCGAGAAATTGATAGACGAACCGACGCAAGTCAACTTGGCAATTTCTTTGCACGCGCCAAACGATGCTTTGCGTTCAAAAATGATGCCGGTTAATTTGAAACATCCGATAGACGAGGTCTTTGGTGCCGTGCTAAGATACACCAAGAATACCAATCGCCGGGTGATGTTTGAATATATCATGATCGACGGCGTTAACGATTCTGACGAATGCGCCTGCCAGCTTGTGGAACTTTTTAAAAACCGCTTGCCGCTGAAGCTGGTTTTTGTAAATCTGATTCGTTACAATCCGACCGGATCATTTAAGCCTTCCAGTCCCGAACGCGTCAAGGCGTTCAAGGAAATACTTGAGGATGGCCATATTGAAGTTACCGAACGTTATCGATTCGGCCGGGGGATAAAAGCGGCTTGCGGCCAGCTGTCCACTAAAAATCAAACGCAAAGCTAGGATCGCAAAGCAAAACGCAGAATAAGAATGGTCATATTTTGCCACAAGCTTTTCTTTTCGCGCTTTACTAATTTACCATGTTGATTAAAGTACATGTGTTTCCGGGGGTCAAAGAGGAGGAAGTCACCCGGGTGGGGGAAGACGCGTTTAACGTTAAAGTCAGGGAAAAACCGGAAAACAACTTGGCCAATAATCGCACAAAAGAACTCCTGGCGATTTATATGGGAGTTATGGAAAACAAAGTGCGCCTGATCAAGGGGGCGCACGAGCCGCACAAAATATTCGAGATCCGTGACTAAAATGTCAAAATCAAAATGACAAATGTCAAACAAAGCTTAAAATCCAAAAACCAAACGATAAAACGGAAAAAAGCTTTTGGTTCGATGTTTGAGTCTTAGATTTTGTTTGATATTCGAACCTTGAGCGAAATTATGTCTGACGATATTCTTTTGGTCGATGAAGACAATAACCCGATAGGAACAGGTGAGAAAATGGATGTTCACAAGCGGGGTCTGCTGCACCGCTGTTTTTCGATTTTGATTTATAATTCGAAGCGGGAGATGCTTTTGCAGCGCCGGGCGATTTCAAAATACCATTGTCCGGGATTGTGGAGCAACGCTTGCTGTTCGCATCCGCGGCCGGGCGATCATTTGATGCTGGCGGCCAGAAGGCGGCTGAAAGAAGAAATGGGTATTTCGGTGCCGCTAAAAGAAGCCGGGGTGGAATTCATTTATAAGGTTAAAGTCGGCGATCTGATTGAGCACGAATACGACCATTTACTTTACGGAATTTTCGATGGCGCGCCGAAAATAAATCCGGATGAAGTCGGAGAATGGAAATGGGTCGCGTTCGACGATTTGCGGCATGATATGAAAGCCAATCCGGATTCTTATACGCCATGGTTCCGGCTCATCGTCAGCCAGGGCGATAACCAGGTTGATCAGATTTCGGTGCCGCGGCTGGAAAAATACCAGATCAAAAAATTGGAAACCTATGGATAAGGCGCGAGCGGATGAACTATTGATCCGGACGCGGGATAATTACGACAGTTTTGCCGGATCGTTTGCGCAGACGCGCGAACATCTTTGGCCGGAAATGGCGTCGCTTGCGGAGGGAAATTTCAAAGCGGGCAGCCGGGTTTTGGATATCGGATGCGGCAACGGCCGGTTTTATCCTTTTTTTGAGAAAAAAGGCGCAAAATATACCGGTATCGATAATTCGCCGAATTTAATCGCCATTGCCCGCGATAAATTTCCCCGCGCCGAATTTATTGTCGGTTCGGCGCTGTCATTGCCGTTTGGAGGGGGCGGGTTTGATCTGGCGGTTGCGATCGCGGTGTTGCACCATATTCCCTCAAAGGTTTACCGGGAAGTGTTTTTTAAAGAGATTTGGCGGGTTTTGAAGCCCGGAGGGATCATGGCGGTAACGGTTTGGGATTTGCGCCCCCGATCAATGGTGGAAACAAAACAATGGAAGCGGTTGAAACTCTTCGCGAAATCGCAATTGAAAATCGCCGCCGGACTGGAGAAGCTTGATTTCGGCGATTTTTTCATTCCTTGGCAGAACAAATACCAAAGATACGTGCACAGTTTTGGCATTGGAGAATTGAAGAAGCTCGCGGCCGGTTCCGGGTTCGAGATTTTAAAAACCGGCATCACGAATTTCGGGCGGAAATCGGGGAATCTTTACATTGTGGCCAAAAAGTGCGAAAAGAAGATGTGATTCTTTTTATACCCCGTCAGCTTGTTGCGGGGAACAAAAAGAATGAGGAGTCCTTAGTAAACGGAAGTAATCTTCGAGGAAACATCCTCTATCCCGCGGTAGCGGGATACGCTTCGCTAAGGTTGCGGCGGGGTTAATACCCCAACGCAAGAATCCAATTTATTCGGATTTGCAAAACGCGCCCGTAGTTTAATGGATAAAATGCTGGCCTCCGAAGCCGGAGACTACAGGTTCGATTCCTGTCGGGCGCACTTGAATAGCGGATGGTCCGCAAGCAATGGGTTGATGAAAAACGCAATTTGACAAATCGTTTTCAATCCGTTAAATACCAAGTGAGGGGATGAGGGTTTTTACCCAATACAGGCAGAAGATCCTTCAGCGGGGGAGGTCGGGTGCGGACCGCGCAGTCTCTGCCAGATTGCACTATATAGCTTGACTGATTCTGCGAGGGATCGTTCCCCTCAACTAAAAGACACCGAATGCATCGGTGTTTTTTAGTACTTGACAATAAATATCTAAAATATATACTTTAGATATAATATAAAAAACATGCAGACAATGCTTAGCGTTAAAATCGACCGTTCGTTAAAAGATGAAGCCCGCAAAACCGCGCAGGCATTGGGCGTGTCTTTAAACGCGGTCATTAATCAATACATTAAGGAATTTGTAGCGGCGCGCCAAATTGTTTTTTCCGATCATCCGCTTCCCAACAAGAAAACTCAAGAATTGTTGGATAGGCTGTCCGTGGACATTGCCATTGGCAAGAATGTCAGCAAGCCGTTTAAAACTGCGGAAGAAATGATCAAGTCGCTTGATGCGCTTGGTAAATGATATGGAAATCCGTTACCATAAGCATTTCGAAAAACAATATCTCAAATTACCGGAAAAAGCTCGCCGAAGATTCAAATCGCGGCTAATTATGTTCGTAAATGATCCGTTTGATCCGGAATTAAACAATCACTCTCTTTCCGGTAAATATACGGGTCGGCGCAGTATTAATATCGGGGGAGATCTGCGGGCAATCTATGAAATTAAAAATGGATCTGTTTACTTTTTGCTGATTGGCACTCACAGCGAGCTTTATTCTTGACTAAAAGACACCGGATGCATCGGTGTTTTTTAATACTTGGCTTCACTTTGGTTGCCAATCTGATAAAATAAGCTATTGGGCTTAACTTTAATAACCTCAAATTCAGATTTAATATTCGGGATTTGAGTTTTGAGATATCAACATGCAGTATAAAATCGCGGTGTCGGGAGCGGCGGAGATCAGCCATTGTTGCGACAATATCATTTTACTTTCAAAGGAGGTGGGTAAAGAGATTGCCCGGGCTCATTGTGTTTTGGTTTCCGGGGCGACCACCGGCGTACCGTATTTTTCGGCCATCGGCTGCAAGGAGGCGGGCGGTTTTAACGTGGGCTTTTCGCCAGCGGAATCCGAGATTGAGCATATCCGGCGCTATCACCTGCCGACTGATGTGTTTGACGTGATGATCTACACCGGTTCGGATTATTCCGGCCGGGACATTATCATGACAAAATCGGCCGACGCGATCATTATCGTTTGCGGCCGGATGGGTACGTTGCATGAATTTACCACTGCCGTGGAATGCAAAAAGCCGATCGGCGTGCTTGAAGGATCGGGAGGGACCGCCGATAAGATCCGCGGCTTGGTGAAAGGAACTTACCGCGGTATAAAAAAATTGGTTTATGAGCGCGACCCGGCGCTGTTGGTGCAAAAAATGATTGAAAAAGTGGAACAAGAGAAAAAGAAGGCAAAATTAATAGTATAGAAAATGAAATTCGCTGCGGATTTGCACATCCATTCCAAATATTCGCGCGCGACTTCGCCCCGGATGAATTTGGGGTCATTGAGCCAATGGGCGCGGGTCAAGGGAATAAAAGTGATGGGCACGGGAGATTTTACCCATCCCCAGTGGTTTGGAGAAATAAAAGAATCGCTGGATCCGGCTGAGCCGGGTCTTTTTGCATTGAAAGGCAACCCGCCTTCGCAGGATGCTACGGCGAGGCAAGGTAAATGCAGCACCAGATTTATGCTAACCGCTGAAATCAGTTGTATTTATTCAAAAGGGAATCGGGTGCGCAAGGTGCATATCGTGATTTTCGCGCCATCGTTTGAGGCGGTTGCGGCGATAAACTCGCGATTGGCGAAAGTCGGCAATTTGCTGGCCGATGGCCGGCCGATACTGGGTTTGGACTCTCGGGAACTGGCGAAGATTGTTTTGGATGCTTCTCCCGACTGCATGATAATCCCGGCGCATGCGATGACGCCGTGGTTCGGGGTTTTCGGGTCAAAGTCAGGTTTTGATTCGCTGGAAGAATGTTTTGGCGATTACGCAAAATATATTTACGCCATCGAGACCGGATTGTCGGCGGACCCGCCCATGCTGTGGCGCATGCCTGACGGCCGGCGTGTGGCACTGTTGAGCAATTCCGACGCGCACTCGCCGGAAAAGATCGGCCGGGAAGTCAATGTGTTTGATGTTGATCCCAGTTATCAAAATATCGCTGATGCGATAAAAACCCGGGATGCCAAGAAGTTTTTGTATACGATAGAATTTTTTCCCGAGGAAGGGAAATACCATTTGGATGGCCATCGTTCCTGTAACGTGTCGCTGACCCCCCAGGAATCGATAAAAACAAACGGCCTTTGCCCCAAATGCAACCGGCCGCTGACGATCGGAGTTTTGAATCGCATCCAGGAATTGGCGACCGAACCCGAAGGTTACAAACCGGAAGGCGTAATCCCGTATAAAAGCTTGGTTCCTTTGCAGGAAGTGATTGCCGATGTTCTTGGGGTAATGGTCGCAAACCAAGCGGTTAAGTCCGAATACGCGAAGCTGGTCAAAGAATTCGGTTCGGAGTTTTCGGTGTTGCTCGGCCCGAGCGCTTCCGATCTTGAAAGGACAACATCGCCGGAAATTGCCCAAGGTATTATTGATGCCCGCGAAGGCAGGGTTGAACTTGTCGCCGGATACGACGGAGTTTTCGGCCATGTTAAAGTGGCCAAAAACAAAAACGGTTTCGCCAAACGCGAAACCGGAGATAACGGCAATCCTATTCCACAGCAAGGACTTTTTTGAATTTTCCGCTTTTTTCCGCGGAAGTGGCGGCGAATAAAACACAGGTTCCGGCAACAAATCCCGCGACGACGTCGGTGGGAAAGTGCGCACCCAAATAGATTCGGGAAAATCCAACCAAAGCAACAAATAATATCGCGGCGACATCCATCGCGGCAAGCAGCCGCTTGTTCTTTATCGATTTGTGCGCGATATAAAGCAAAGCACCGTAGAAAACCAGTGAATTCATCGAATGGCCCGAAGGAAAACTGTAGAACGAAGCGTCTTCCAACGGCGAAATATCGGGTCGGAAGCGGTGGACGGAATATTTGATTGCGTTATTGGCGATCACGCTAACCAAAAGCGTGGTACCGAAAAAAACCGCGGTTTTCCGCTTGTTTTTCATCCAGAACGCGGCAATGACGATCGCGGTTAACAATCCCGTGAACGGGGTTGAGCTGACCGCTGAAACGCCACGCATTACCAGCGTTTCCGCCGGGGTTCTCAGCGAATAAATGTAATTCGAAACTTGCAGGTCGAAATCCGCGGTTTTTCCGCCTGCCACGCTCGCGGCGAGGGCCAAAAAAACAACCGCCAAGGCGGCAAATATCATAAGCTTGATCCTTCGGCGGTCTAATGATTGCCGCTCAGGATCAACCCTGAGAATTACCGAAGGGTTGACTTTCCCGGTTTTTGCCATAGATTTAGAGTAATATTGAATATAATACAATAAATCCCGGTTTAATAAAATGAACACGAAATTATTTATTTTCGGTGACAGCGTTGCGCTGGGGAAATACGATATCGCGGGCGGTTGGGTGCAGAGATTAAGTAATTTTCTCCAAAAAAGATACATTGAAGGCAAAGGTGATGAATTCTGCGTTTACAATCTTTCGATTTCTGGCGATACTTCGAATGAAATTAAGGATAATTTCTTGAACGAGATAAAGCCGAGGCTGTGGGAAGAATACCGAAATATAATAATTTTTGCGATTGGTCTGAATGATTCTGCTTATGTGCAAAGCAAAAAAGAGCAGTGGATTCCTTTCGAGGAATTTAAAATTAATTTAAGCAAACTTATTGTTGGTTCAAAAAAATTTTCAGGAAATGTTATTTTTGTGGGTTTGTATCCGATCGACGAATCGAAAATGAATCCGATGCCGTATGATTTGGATAAATCATACTTCAATGCCGACGTAAAAAGATACGATTACGCGTTGCAAGCCGTGGCAAAAGAAAATGGCGCGGAATACGTTCCAATTTACGATAAATTCGAAGCAGGTGATTATGACAAATTATTGCACGACGGCGCGCATCCGAATTCCGCAGGCCATGAACTGATTTTTGAAATTGTGAGGAACTATTTGTTGGAAAATAAAATTATTTAGATATGTGGACAGGAAATATTTCGGATGACATTAAAGACAAATTAAAAAAGAGGAAAGCGCGCCTCTTTATTGGATGAGCAGACATATTGAATTCCCTGCAATATTTCGTATTTGGAATTTGTAGGGAATTCCTTTTGGGCTTGCCATTTGCGGGATTTCAATGATTTGTTTTTCTCGGAAAAAATTAGAAAATTGATCTGATAATAGTTTTATGTATTGGATTCCGCGATGGTTTCCCGACTCTGCTACCGCGGCAATTATTGCAAAATGATTGTTAAAGAATGGAATTTTGACATTGTTGCCAACAAAGTAGCCACATCGCACCCATTTTTGTTCCAAATATAATGACCGAGAGTATTGTCGGTAGCGGCGGTCAAATAAATCTACGGTTCCAAATCCATATGTTCCCATAACCATAATATTCCTCCGTTTGTTGAGTATTTATTATAATATATATAAGTCAAGAGGTGTTGATAAATTTATGGAAAATAAGATCATAATCCGGGCGGCGGAAGCGAGGGATTTGGAGGGGATTTTGTTGTTGATGAAGAAGCTTCACAGGAACGAATCCGAGAAATACGGCAATATTTTGAGTTTGGATTGGGTCAATCTTTATGGCAAGCGGATTGTCAGTGAAGGAATTGCCGACGACGACAATTTTGTTTCGGTGGCGGAGAGCAACGGGAAAATATTCGCCTTTTTAAGAGGCAGTTTGTATCGCAACGAAATGATGTGGAAGATCGGCAAGGGAGCCGAGATTTATGAAATTTTCATTGAGAACAAATTCCGCAATCAGAGCATCGGCGCGTTGTTGATGGAGGCGTTTCTGGGCTGGTGCAAAACCAAAAAATCCGATTATGTGCTGATCAACGTGGCGGCGCGGAATTCCGAAGCGATAAAATTTTATGAAAATTTCGGTTTTGGAAGCAACCAGATGGTTTTGGAAAAAAAGTTAAAATGAAAAAAGAAATTTCATTGGAATCAATAAAAACCATTATCGATGAATCCGTAACCGCGGACAAGGATTTTTTTGCGGGAATTGATTTTATTATCGGCGTAAGCCGGGGAGGGCTGGTACCGGCGGCGCTGCTGGCCGCGAAAATCGACAAACCGCTGGCCGCGGCTTATATTAACAGGGATGATGAAATATTTTTTGACCGCCAAGATTGGATAAAAGGCAAAAACGTTCTGGTGGTTGACGATATCGTCCGTTCCGGCAAAACCCTTTGGCTTTTAAAAAATTATTTGGAAAAAAGCGGTTTGCCGGACAAAGTTTCTTTTTTCGCATTGTTCAAGGTCGATTCTTTATTTGATAAAGTTAATGATGTCACCGTGCGGGCGCGCGAAATTAATGAAAACGTAATGTTCCCGTGGGATAATTAAAAAATATGGCAAAAATTAAAATTTTGATAGAAGGCTATACCACTGCCGATTCCGGCGCGGAAGAGAAATCTTGTCCGACGATTTCTTTAATCCAAAGCGAAGGACTGAATATTGTCGTTGATCCCGGAGTCTTGGAGAGCCAAAAGATGCTGGCAGATGCGCTGTTAAAAGAAAAATTGACGGTAAGTGACGTAGATTTTGTTTTTCTTACCCATTCGCATATTGATCATTTTCGTAATATCGGCATGTTCCCGGAAGCAAAAACGCTGGAATTTTGGGGAATATGGGATAAAAATAAAGTGATTGATTGGCATGAAGATTTTAATGGCGATATTAAAATTATTAAAACGCCGGGGCATAGCGCAGATAGTTTGACGTTTTTGGTTAAGACCGAGCAAGGATTGGTAGCGGTATGCGGCGATGTTTTTTGGAAAGAAAGATTTCCGGAAAACGATCCTTACGCGGTAGACATGGAGAAATTAAAAGAAAATCGCCAAAAAGTTTTATCAATAGCCGATTGGATAATTCCCGGCCACGGCACTATGTCCAAATCAAATAAATAATAATAAAAAACATGGAAACAAAAAAATCAAAAGACGCGAAGCGCGAAGAGTTTAAGATTTCCGGGGAAAAGGTGATCGAGAAGGTCAAGGAACTGATCAAAGAGGGAAATGTGCGCCGGATAATCATAATTAACGATAAAGGCGAAACGTTGATGGAAATCCCGCTGACATTCGCGGTAGTTGGCACGGCTTTGGCGCCGGTTTTGGCCGCGGTGGGCGCGCTGGCGGCATTGATCGCCAATTGCACGATCATTGTCGAGAGAAAATAAAATTAACCTAAAACTAATATCCAACAACCATTAACTTAGGAATTGTTTAGATATTGGATATTTGTTTTTAGGATATTTACATGCCAATTCATCTTAATTACCAGGGGACGACATGCAAAAAATGCGGGGCGGAATTCATTAGTCATAAAAAAGATTGCCAATGCCCGGCTTGCGGGGTTATCGCCGATGACTTTTGCGATTTTTGCGTTGCGACCATCGCGTCGATGAAAGACCACAAACAGCTTTACGGAAAATATTTTCCCGACAGCTGGTTTTCGGGTTCGACCGCGGATTTGGCGCAGGGGGTGATTTTTGAAATTTTTGATAACTACGAAATCGAAAAACCCGAAGATTTCACCGCGTTTGTTTTAACGCAACTGGAATCCGCGGAATGGGAGGAGGGCCGGGAGCACCTTGCCCTTCAAATCGAAGAAATTGCTCTGGAAATTTTCAATATTTACCGTCAGGATGCGGATTTTCGCGGCGATAATTTGAAAACCAAACCGATAAATCCGAAATTGAAAGATATCAATCCGCCTGCCGCGATTCTTGACAAGGAATGAAGGGCATGTTAGAAAAGGGGCAGTGAAAATCCAAAGAGGCCAATGTGGCCTCGCGGGTTTAAAGACCCGGGATTTTCAAAGTCAAAGAAAAATTTGTGGCGCGGAATGCTTCAGTCTATTACCCCATACATTAGCTACTCGAGCATTTTGCGCCTCCGTGGGTTGGAACCATCGTCAGTTAAACAAAAAAGAGGTGAGAAATTCTCCCTAAATTTACCCCCTTGATGGTTCCAACTCATCCCTTCATCGATTCTTATTGGAATGCGGCAGTTGCCTTGAAAGAGGCGCTTTTTTTGTATACAATTGGAAATACCCTAAAAGGGCCGTTTTATGGCAAATTCTGAAAACATCATCAAGGGAAAATTGGCGGAAAGCCTGGTGGAGCAACTGTTGAAGGCAATCGGTTGCCGGGTTTACCGTTTAGGTTCGGAAGCGATGCTGGAAAACATCGTCCAGCTGGAGGATGAATTCAACAAGGACAGCAGCCTTGGAAAAAAGATCGCGTCGATTCCGGATTTTGTGGTGATGGGCAACCGCGAAAAACCGATTTTTGTGGAAGTTAAATTCCGCACCGATCCGGAATCACTGGAAGAAGAGCTGCTTTTGGAAAAGGAGTCCTTGGAGAGATTTTGGGAGGCAAAGATAGTTTTGGTGACCGCGAAGGAAAAACCGTATTTCCGGGTGCTGACCCCGCCTTACTTTTCCAAGGAAAAGCGCGAAGGCTGGCCGATTCCGGTTCCCAATTGGAAGCCGCTCGAAATGGATACCGATCTTGGCTGTGACGCGAAGACAATTAAGGAATTTGAAGAACTGGCAAAAAAATACTATGGCAAATAACAATCCTGATTACCAGCCCGGGATCATTGAACGAAAGTGGCAGAAATACTGGGAAGACAACGGTTTTTACCGCGCGCTTGATTGTGCGGAGGCCGGAGGCAAAAAGAAGACCTATCTTTTGGTGGAATTTCCCTATCCGTCCGGAGAGGGTTTGCACGTGGGCCATGTCCGTTCCTATTCGGCAATGGATGTGATTGCCCGGAAACGGCGGATGGAAGGGGAGAACGTTTTGTTTCCGATCGGATGGGACGCTTTCGGATTGCCCGCGGAAAATTACGCGATCAAGACCGGCATCCACCCCAATATCACCACGCAAAAAAATATCGCCAATTACACGCGCCAGCTGAAAAGCATGGGGCTTTCTTTCGATTGGTCGCGGCAGGTGAATACCACTGATCCGGATTATTACAAATGGACGCAGTGGATTTTTGTCCAGCTGTTTAAAAAGGATATGGCTTACCAGGCCACGATTCCGGTGAATTGGTGCCCGAAATGCAAAACCGGCCTTGCCAACGAGGAGGTGGTTGCCGGCAATTGCGAACGTTGCGGCGAACCGGTTACCCGCAAGGAGCTCAAACAATGGATGCTGCGGATCACCAAATACGCCGATCGCCTGATTGAAGATTTGGACGGCGTTGATTTCTGGGAAAAAATCAAGATCCAGCAGAAAGAATGGATCGGGAAAAGCGAGGGAACGACCGCGGATTTTGCCATTGCCGACACGAATGAAAAGGTTAGTATTTTCACTACGCGCATCGATACTGTTTTTGGCGTGACCGCGCTGGTTTTGGCGCCGGAGCATAAATTGGTGGGCCGGCTTAAGGAAAAAATAACAAATTGGAGCGTAGTGGAAAATTATATAGATGAAACCCGCAAAAAATCAGAATTCGAGCGCGCGAATTTGGATAAGGAAAGAACCGGTATAAAGCTGGAAGGAGTTTGGGCGGTCAATCCGGCAAATGATGAAAAAATCCAAGTTTGGCTGGGCGACTACGTGATTGGTTCTTACGGCGGCGGCGCGGTGATGATGGTGCCGGCCCATGATTGCCGGGACTATGATTTTGCAAAGATTTATGATTTGGAAATCAAAGAAGTTGTTAAGGGCGGGGATATTGCCAAAGAAGCATTTACCGATTACGGCCAAGCCGTTAATTCCGGACGGTTCGACGGTCTGAACTCCGAAGAAGCCATCGAGAAAATCAGGGAATGGCTTGTCGAAAAGGGTGTCGCCCAAAAAACCACGCATTACAAATTGCGCGACTGGATATTTTCGCGCCAGCATTACTGGGGCGAACCGATACCGATCGTCCATTGCGCCAAGTGCGGCGCGGTTCCTGTGTCGGAAGACCAGTTGCCGGTCAAGCTTCCTTACGTTGAAAAATACCAGCCGACCGGAACCGGCGATTCGCCGCTGGCGGAAATCACCGATTGGGTGAATACGACTTGCCCCAAGTGCGGCGGGCCCGCTAAAAGGGAAACCGACACCATGCCCAATTGGGCCGGATCGAACTGGTATTACGTTCGCTATTGCGATCCGCACAATGGCCAGGCCCTCGGTTCCAAGGACAAGCTGGATTACTGGCTGCCGGTGGATTGGTACAATGGCGGAATGGAACACACCACGCTGCATCTTTTGTATTCCCGTTTCATTTATAAATTCTTGTTCGATATTGGCGCGGTGCCAACCAGCGAACCCTATAAGAAACGCACTTCGCAAGGGATGGTGTTGGCGGCCAACAACCAGAAAATGTCCAAATCGCGCGGGAACGTGGTCAATCCCGACGATATCGTTAAAGAATTCGGCGCCGACACTTTGCGGGTATACGAATTATTCATGGGACCGTTCGACCAGGCGATCGCGTGGAGCACTGATAGCGTGCGCGGCAGCCGCAAATTTTTGGGCCGGGTGTGGCATCTGGTTTTGGAATGCGCTGGTAATGAAAAAAGCAGCGATGAAATTTTGCGGAAAGTCCATAAACTGAACCAGAAAGTTTCCGGGGACATTGAACAGCTGAAATTCAATACCGCGATCGCCGCGTATATGGAGTTTTTGAATTTCGCCGAGGCCGATAAAGGGAGCGTTGGCAAGGACGTGCTTGAAAGAATGATTTTGCTTTTGGCGCCGTTCGCGCCTCATGTTTGCGAAGAATTGTGGGAAAAACTTGGCCATGGTGAAAGCATTTTCAAGCAAAGCTGGCCCATGCCCAATCCGAATCTGGTTTACGCGGAACTGATTGACGTTGTGGTTCAGGTGAACGGCAAATTGCGGGACAAGATATCGGTTCCGGCCCGAATTGAAGAAAAGGAGGCGGTTGAGCTTGCCAAATCGTCGCAATTGGTGCAAAAATGGATTGACAATAAACCGATAAAGAAGGTTGTTTACGTTAGCGGAAGATTGATTAATTTTGTCTTGTGAAATAAATCATAAATTAACAATTTGCAATTTTCGTTGAATTTTCAATGGGTCGGTGTTTATCCGTTGAGAATTGTTCCGCAGGGCGATATCGTGCCGGAGGCGGGAGTATGTGAATTGTAAATAAAAAACACATGTGCGGCATAATCGGTTATATCGGCAAAAGGGAAGCGTTTCCGGTTTTAATATCTGGCCTTAAGCGGATGGAATACCGCGGCTATGACAGCTTCGGTTTTTGCGTCCACGACAAGAACAGCGATCCGGTTACTTTCAGAAAGGTGGGTAAAATTTCCGATGCGGGCCAGGAATTGGATGGAATGCGGATACAGGGTAATGTGGGCCACGCGCACACCCGCTGGGCTACGCACGGCGGAGTGACCGAAACCAACGCGCATCCGCATCTTGATTGCAAGGGAAGCATTTCGGTGGTTCATAACGGGATTATTGAAAATTATAAAGAGCTGAAAAAGGAACTTGAGGCCGAAGGACACATGTTCTTGTCGCAAACCGACACCGAGGTTCTGGCGCATCTGATCGAGAAGTTTTTTGACGGAAATTTGGAGCGCGCGGTGAAGCTTGCGGTCGCGCGCGTGCGCGGAACCTATGGCATTGTGGTGATTTCAAAAAACGATCCAAACAAAGTCGTGGCCGCCCGTTCCGGCAGTCCGTTGCTTATAGGTATCGGTGACAACGAATTTTTGGTGGCGTCGGATCCGGCCGCGGTGGTGGCTAATACCAAAAAGGTTGTCTATTTGAACGAAGGCGAAATCGCCACGTTGACCCCTGAAGGCTATTCAATATTCACGGAACGCCAGCCGCAGGAAATCGAATGGAACGTTGAAGATGTGGAAAAGGGAAAATATCCGCATTTTATGCTGAAAGAAATAATGGAACAGCCGGAAAGCTTGCGCAATTCCCTGCGCGGGCGTCTTATTCCCGAAGAAGGCCGGGCCAAGCTTGGCGGCTTGATGCCCATCGAAGACCGGTTGCGCGACATCGAGCGGATATATATCGTTGCTTGTGGGACGGCGCGAAACGCATCGCAGGTGGGGGAATACATGTTTGAAGAATATGCGGGGATCACCGCAAAAGTTGATGCAGCGTCGGAATTTCGTTATCGCAAATCAACTATTAATCGCGATTGTGCTTTGTTGGCCGTATCTCAATCGGGCGAAACCGCCGATACATTAGCCGCGATTCGCGAAGCCAAATCAAAAGGCGTTCTGACAATTGGCATCACTAATGGCGTAGAGTCCACGCAAGCGCGGGAAACCGATGCCGGCATTTACAACCATGCCGGACCGGAGATCGGCGTAGCTGCGACGAAAACATATACTTCGCAATTGGCGGTTCTTGCGTTATTGGCGTTATATTTGGGCCGGCAGCGGCAACTATCATTGGTTATGGGCCAGCGCATTGCCAATGAATTGTTGAATATTCCGGATTTGGTGGAAAAAACACTGAAGAATGATTCGCTGATCAAGAATATCGCCCAGAAATACAAAGATTGTCCCAGTATGTTTTTTATTGGTCGAAAATATAATTATCCGGTTGCATTAGAGGGCGCGCTTAAGATGAAAGAACTGTCATATGTGCATGCCGAAGGTATCGCCGCCGGCGAACTTAAGCATGGCTGGATCGCTTTGATAGAAGACGGTTTCCCAGTGGTTGCGGTTTGTCCTTCTGATTCCGTTTACGAAAAAAATATTTCCAACATCATGGAATTGAAAGCGCGCAAAGCCCGGATCATTGCCGTGGCCACTGAAGGCAATGAAGAAATCAGCGATATTGCCGATGATGTTATTTATATTCCCAAAACACTGGAGATGCTGACTCCGATAGTTGCCACAGTTGCCTTGCAATTGCTTGCCTATTACACGGCTCTGGCGCGCGGATGCGATATCGATAAGCCGCGCAACTTGGCCAAATCGGTAACCGTTGAATAACCGCCATGAAAAACGACGCGATAATTTTTGACATCGATGGCACACTTTGGGATGCGTGTCCTGCGAGCGCTAAGGGATGGAATGAAGGCTTAAAAAAGTTGGGAATAGAGGGCGAAGTTACGGCTTTGCAGGTGAAAAATGTTGCCGGACGGCCGCAAAAAGAATGCATAGAAATTATTTTGCCCGGTTTGCAAAAAACTTATCCTTATTTATTTGAAATCCTTGATGTTTCCGAAAATGAAGCCGTTAAAGCCAAGGGCGGGATTATCTATGATGGTGTTGTCGAAGGCATTAAGAAACTGGCAAAATCACACAAAATATTTATTGTCAGTAATTGTACTGCATGGTATTTAGATCTTTTTCTTAATTTTTCCGGGTTAAAACCGGTTCTTTCGGGTTGTGATTGCAATGGAATTTCCAATTTGTCCAAAGGCAATATGCTGGCCAGAATGAAAAATAAATTTTCTCTAAAAAATCCAGTTTATATTGGCGATACTGCGTCTGACGAAGAAGCGGCTGGATCGGCGGAAATGGAATTTATTCATGTTTCATATGGCTTTGGCAAGTCGAAAGGCGAAGCTAAAACTTTCGATTCTTTTAGTGATTTAACCGACTATTTTATCGCCGGTAACGGTTGAAATCTGTTAAAATTAGTTTTTTGGAGTAAAATAGAATAACAAAACAAAACCTGTGCGAGACCAAATCTCGCACAGATAATTTAACGGCTATGAATAAACTTTTGGAAAACGCAAAAGGCAAAAAGGCGATGTTTTTGGGAAACGAAGCGATCATCCGCGGCGCGCTGGAGTCCGGGGTGCAATTTATTTCCACTTATCCGGGAACGCCGGCGTCGGAGATCGGCAATAATTTTTACGCGCTGCAAAAAGAGCTGGCGGCGGATCCCAAATTCTATTTCGAATTTTCCACCAACGAAAAAACCGCGATGGAAGCGGCAATCGGTGCCAATTTTTCGGGATTGAAAACTTTGGTGGCGATGAAAAATTTCGGACTGAACGTGGCTTTGGAGCCGTTGCTGCCGCTGGCTTACACAGGCACGAAAGCGCCAATGGTGATTTTTCTGGCCGACGATCCGGATTGCCACAGTTCGGCGCAGAGCGAGGAGAACACCCGGCCGTTCTCGGTTTTGGCCCATTTGCCGATGCTGGAACCCAGCGATGCGCAGGAATGCAAGGACTACACGATGGAAGCGTTTAACATCTCGGAAAAATTCGGCATGCCGGTGATCGTGCGCATTACCACGCGCACGGCGCATCAGAGGGCGCTGGTCGAATTGGGCGAGCTTGATCCGGATCGCAAGATCAATTTGAAGGGGGAATTTGTGAGAGACAAGCGCAAATACGTGACCATGATGCCGCGTTTGCACGAGATGAAAAAAGAAATGCTGGACCGCGAACAGAAATTGGAAGCGTATTTCGAGAAAAGCAAATTAAACCGGATCGAGGGCGTTGTTAAAGGAAAAAAACAGCCATTGGGAATAATTACATCAGGTATTGCGTATTCGCACTGCCAGGAAGCGATGGATGAGTTGGGCGTGAGTTTGCCGGTGATGAAGCTGGGAATGTTTCATCCTTTGCCTGAAAAAAAGATCAAGGATTTCATTAAGGGATTGAAAAAAGTTTTGGTGCTGGAAGAAATGGAGCCGTATCTGGAGCGCCGGGTGCAAATGATGGCAAAAGACGTGAACTGCAAATTGCAGATCCACGGCGTTGATCTGCGCTCGCAAATCGGCGAAATGAAACCGGAAACCGCGGCATTTGCCATTGCCAAATTCACCGGCAAGAATTATAAGATGCCCAAGTTCGCGCCGAGCTTTGAGTTGCCGAACCGTCCGCCGCAGTTGTGCCCGGGTTGCCCTTATTGGCTGGTGTTCGCGGCCGTGAAAAAAGCCGTGGATGAAAACAAAGTTATTTTCGGCGGCGATATCGGTTGCTATATGATCGGCGCCTTGCCGCCGCATGAAATTTACGATTACATGTTTTGCATGGGGTCGGGGATCGGCATTGCTCACGGCATCAAGAAAGCGACTGATCAAAAAGTGATCGCGTTCATCGGCGACGGTACTTTTTTCCATTCCGGAATCGAGGGATTGCTGAACGCGGTTTACAACGGTTCCAGTCCGCTGGTGATCATTATGAACAATGACATCACTGCGATGACCGGCCATCAGCCCCACCCGGATTCGGTGGAAGCCAAGCATCCCATTCCGATCGAAAAAATGGTTTTGGCTTGCGGCGTTAAAGATGAAAACATGAAGATCATCGATCAGGGCAATTCTGAAGAATTCATTGCCGCGGTGAAAGAATTCGTGGAAAAACCCGAAGTTTCAGTGATTATCGCCCGGCGCCCGTGCAAATTCGTGGAAAAGAAGCCGCAATAGATCGTTTTAATTGAAATTTGCCAAGCCCTGCCAATCCGGCAGGGCTCTTTACATTCTTTAAAATGATGATATAAAACAGGCAAGCTCGTTGACAATTCAATGTGAGAGGGCAACAACGTGAGGGGTTGGATTTTTGACGAGCTTTGGGGGAAACGATTTGTGTAAACCATGTGGATGTCAGGAATGCTATGATAGCGTGCCAGGAAAGGGGGGCGACGGTATGGTTTTTAAATGTCCCGGGGGAGAGTATATGACTATAACAGATGGGGGTCGGAGCATACGGCAGGCAACGCCTGCTGAAAAAGCTTTGAGAAGGGGTTAAATATAACAATTTATTTTTTGGCGCTGAAAGATATATGTCTATCAGTGGCCTTGTTATTTTATAAAGACTTATTATTAAAAAAATCTTATTATTCCCGCGGCGTGTAAGCTCGAGGTTTTATTTGTAAAATCAGCTGAATTTTAATAGAATAAAGCCATTGAAAACTACTTTTAGCTGTTGAACCTTGGACTTTGACCAAGCTGCGAATTTTAATGTCAATGTTTAATGTTCAATGTTTATAAATTATGGCAACTAAAAAAACAATCAAGAAAGAGCCAGAATCGAAAACTTTTAATTGCGTGATTGTCGGGACGGGCGGCCAGGGACTGATTACTTTGCTGGAGATATTGTCGGACGCGGCGGTTAAAAACGGTTTGGACGCGAAAACTTCGGAATTGCACGGATTGTCCCAGCGCGGCGGGTCGGTGGAGGTGCACATCAAATTCGGAAAACAAGTTTTTTCGCCCCTAGTGGAGGCAAAGAAAGCGGATTTGATCGTGGGTTTGGAAATGCAGGAATGCCTGAAAGCGGCCTATTTTGCGGGTTCGCAGACGCAATATCTGATTAATAAAACCGAAGTGATGATTCCGGGGAAATCATTGCTGGTTGAGGAGGAAATTATTAAAAACTTGCAAAAATTTACCAAGAAAATCGAGGTGGTTGACGCCAACGGCATTTGCCAAAAGGAATTGGGAACGCCGGTGGTGTCGGGAATATTTTTATTGTGTTTGGCGGCATTCAAGAAAATGATTCCGCTGGAACCGGAAACCATGCTGGCGGCGATCAAGTCTTCGGTGGCGCCCAAGCATTTGGAGCTGAATATTAAAACTTTTGAGCTGGCGGAAAAAGTTGCGAAGGGAAAATAGCGAGTTGTTGAATTGTTGATTTTAAAATACAAAATCCGGCATTTGCCGGATTTTGCGTTTGAATATGATTTATTTTTTTTACTCTTCAATCCTTTCGATGATGGCGCCCAATGATTTCAGCTTGTCGTCGAATTTTTCATAGCCGCGTTCGATGTGGAAAATATTGTCCACGATGGTTTCGCCGCGGGCGGCGAGGCCGGCCAGGATCAGGGCGGCGCCAGCGCGGATGTCGGAAGCGTCAACCTTGGTGCCGATCAATTCGCACTTGCCGAAAATCAGCGCGCGGTGCGGGTCGGTGATTTCAATGTCGGCGCCCATTTTCCGCAGTTCCTGCAAATGCTGGAAGCGGTTTTCATAGAGCGGTTCATGGACCAGGCTTTTCCCTTGTGCCTGAGTGAGTAGTACCGCGGTTTGCGGCTGGAGGTCGGTGGGAAATCCCGGATAGGGAAGCACTTGGATTTTGGTCGCCTTGAACCCGGTCGATGGGTTTATCTTTATGTCGGTTCCGTTGATCTCGAAATTGAGTCCAATGTCCTTCATGCGTTCCAGGAAAAATGTTAAGTGCCAGGGTTCGGTTTCCCTGATGACTCCCTGGCCGCCGGTCAGGGCGAACGCGATCATGAACGTTCCGGTTTCCAGAGGATCGGAACAGATTGAAAAATCGGTTCCCGAAAGCCGGTTTTTACCTTCAATTTCAAGGGTGTGCCCGCCGCAGCCTTTGATTTTCGCGCCCATTTTTTGCAGCATCGAGCACAAATCCTGCACTTGCGGTTCGGCGGCCGCGATTTCGATCATGGTTTTCCCTTTGGCCACCGCGGCCAGCATCATCACGATTTCCGTGCCGATAACCGAGAATTCTCTCAGGGCGATGATGGCGCCTTCGATGTTTTCCGGAACTTCAAAGCAATAAAACCCGTTTTCTTCCCAGAATTTGACGCCGAATTTTTTCAAAGTTTCCAAATGCATTGCCACTGGCCGGATGCCGATTTTATCGCCGCCCGGATGGGGAACTTTGAATTTGCGGAACCGCGCCAGAAGCGGCCCGATGAGCAGGACCGATACCCTCATTTTTTGGAAAAGCGCGAAGGGAATTTTTTCGGGGTTGAGGTCCTTGGCGTTTAATTTGATTTTATGATCGGCCAGCCATTCGACTTTGCCGCCCATTTGCTTGATGATTTCGATTTGGTCGAGCACGTCGGTGCAAAGCGGCAGATTGTCGATTTCGCAGGTTTCTTCGGTCAGCAAAGCGGCGGAAAGAATGGCTCCGGCGCTGTTTTTATAGCCGGAAACCTTAACTTCGCCGGACAAGGGAACGCCGCCTTTTATCAGGAATTTTTGGATCATATGGATTGAAATTGGGTTCTTTTTAGAGTATTATACAGTTTAAGGAATAAACAAAACTTTGTCTATGGCTGCAGAAAAAACACCAATTGGATCAAAAAAACCGAAAAATGTTTCAAAAATGAAAATTGTCTGCCTTGGAGGCGGAAATCTGGTGCCGAAAGTACTTTTGGGGCCGTTGAAAAAATACCCAGTGCGATTAACCGGGATCACCTCAATGGTTGATAACGGCGGCGCGGTTAATGTTTTCCGTAAACAATTTAACGTATTGCCTCCCAGCGATATTCGTCGCCATGTTTTGGCTTTATCGAATGCATCGAAATGGAAAAAAGATCTATGGACTTTTCGTTTTGGCAACGAATCTTATGGCGCTTGGCATAAGGGGCAAAATTTTGCCAATGCATTTATTGCCGGCCTCGAATTTAACCTAAAAAGCCATTCTAAAGCCATGGCGATCGTTTCGGAATTTATGGAACTTGGAGATAATCGCGCCTTGCCGATGATTATCGAAAAAACAAATATTTTTGCAGAAATGGAAAACGGTCAGATTATTGAAGGCGAGTGCGAGATTGAATTGGCACAAAACCATAATGCAAATCTGAAAATTAAAAAACTTTTCCAGAAGCCGGAATCAAAAATGTTTTCCGAAGCCAAAAAAGCGGTTCTGGAAGCGGATTTGATAATTATCGGGCCGGGCGATCTTTATTCGAGTACCATTCCGTGTTTTTTGCCAAAAGATGCACCGGCAATTATTAAGAAAGCCAAGGGTAAGAAAATTTTAATCAGCAACTCAATTTCGCGCAAAGGGGAAACGCAAGGATTCTCAATCGGAAGTTTTGCCGCGGAGGTGGAAAAATACATGGGTTCGCCGCTGGATTTTGTTTTATATCACAACAAGCCGATCAACGCGGATTTGATGGCAAAATACGCAAAGGAAGAGGCGATGGTTTGCGAACCGCTGAAAATAGATTCTGATTTGCCCAAAGATAAATTCATTGGCGCGGATATCTTGAAAAAAGGCGAGTTCGCCTATGATCCC